>Ga0180438_10007423_pt1 | contig 14292 bp, 15 predicted proteins | sample SS_ome_12_FD_132455 | JGI IMG/M metagenome (GOLD analysis project Ga0180438, IMG submission 132455) | Hypersaline lake sediment archaeal communities from the Salton Sea, California, USA - SS_3_D_2 metaG | ecosystem: Environmental > Aquatic > Non-marine Saline and Alkaline > Hypersaline >... | reverse complement strand
AAGAAACAGGTATTTGTGAAACAAGAGAGAACACTGCAACGAGGATTATGCTGAACATAGCAGTGCGTGTCGTACTCACACTTGGAACATCCTTAGGATAGGTTAACCTATCCTACGATGAGGAAAATATAAGGCTTGCTAAAAATCCCTCTGAACCGTTTCGCATTTGAATGGAATTTAGCAATCCTAAGAACGCAATCACAGAGATCTGCTCAGCTCCAGAATTTTCGTAATTATTTTGATTCTAATGATGAATCACCATAAGAGAAATATCAGAATTCAAGATTACTATAATATTCCATTCAGGGAGGTTGAAGATATGCCGGTCCGTTTCATTTCAAGACTATCAGAATACGATAAGAAGCATCTGGGATTCTATGTGCCAAAGCATGTGACAAATTTCTATTCGCTCAAGCCTGGACGTTACAAGGGTGGTGTCAGTCTTGAGTTCGGGGATGTCACAAGCTGTCCAATAAATCTCACAAAATTCAAGCATACTCTTAGAGGCAGATTACCTCCGAATGTAGGTAAGAAAGGTGCAATATCAGAAGTCTGGATTTATCGCGACACATGGATTGCTCCTAAGGAGAAATAGAGTTCGCATTAATTCTTAGATGCAAAAACAGGAGGAGAGAGGCCCTTATGGGCACTCTCTTTTACTTCAACTATTTGATGCGTTCTCTGACCAGAGTTTCGACGACTGTTGGGTCAGCCAAGGTCGTGGTGTCACCAAGGTCCTCTATCTGACCAGCTGCAATCTTCTTGAGAATTCGTCGCATGATCTTGCCTGATCGGGTCTTTGGTAATGCATCAGCCCACTGAATCTTCTCAGGAGTAGCGATTGGACCTACGTCATTACGAACATGAGTCCTAAGCTCGTTCTTGAGCTCGTCGCTCTTCTCCACACCCATCTTCAGGGTGACAAAACAGTAGATACTTTCACCCTTTATTTCATGGGGGAAACCCACTACCGCGCATTCAGCAACAGCGGGATGCTTGACCAGAGAGGACTCAATCTCAGCAGTGCCTAGCCTGTGACCAGAAACCTTCAGAACATCATCAAGACGACCCATCACAAAGTAGTAGCCATCCTTGTTGAAACGAGACCCATCACCAGTATAGTACATTGGATCTTTAGTTTCAGGATTCTTGAACTGAACCCAATAGGTGTCGACAAATCGTTTGTGATCACCATAGACAGTCCTCATAAGACCAGGCCAAGGTTTCTTTATACATAGATAACCACCTTCGTTGGCACCAACAGGAACACCATCTTCTGCTACGATTATTGGATCAACACCAAAGTATGGAAAAGTAGCTGAACCTGGAATGGTTGGAGTTGCACCTGGCAACGGAGTAATAATGACACCACCGGTTTCAGTTTGCCAGTAGGTGTCAACAATTGGACAATTCTCTTTTCCAATCGTTTTGTGGTACCAAATCCAAGCCTCTGGGTTGATTGGCTCGCCAACTGTTCCTAGCAGGTTTAGAGATGAGAGGACGTGTTTCTTAACAGGTTCGTCACCAAACCTCATCAAAGCACGGATGGCAGTTGGAGCAGTGTAGAACTGAGTCACTTTCCATCTCTCGACTTCGAGCCAAAAGCGGTCATTATCAGGAAAGGTTGGAACTGACTCGAACATCAGGGTTGTAGCACCAGCTGATAAGGGGCCATATACAATGTAGGAGTGACCTGTGATCCATCCAATATCGGCAGTACACCAGTATACATCACCCTCATGCCAATCGAAAATGTACTTGAAGCTCTGAGTTGTGTAGACCATATATCCGCCAGTTGTGTGAAGCACACCTTTAGGCTTGCCAGTTGATCCCGAAGTGTAGAGAATGAACAATGGATCCTCTGCATTCATCCACTCAGGGTCACATTTGTCATCGACTTTCTCATACTCCTCATGGTACCAGAAGTCTCTGCCCTCGGTCCATGGAACGTCGATTCCAACACGCTTGACGACGAGGACCTTCTCGACGATTGGTAAGTCCTCAACTGCGGTATCTGCACCTGCTTTCTGAGGAATTGTCTTCCCAGAACGATAGTAGCCGTCAGCTGTGACAAGTACTTTGCCTTCACAGTCGATAATCCTGTCTTTGACCGAGTCAGAGCTGAAACCACCAAAGACAATGCTGTGTACAGCACCAATCCTGACGCATGCAAGCATAATGATGGCAAGCTCAGGAATCATGGGGAGGTACATGGTGATCCTGTCACCTTTCTTCACGCCGAGGTTCTTGAGGACATTGGCTGCTTTGTTTACCTCACTAAGGAGCTCTTTGTAGGTGTAGGTCTTTGACTCTTCAAGGGGCTCACCCTGCCAGATTAAAGCAATCTGGTCGCCCTTCCCTGCCTCGACGTGTTTGTCAAGACAGTTGTAAGCCATGTTAGTCACACCATCTTTGAACCAGGAAAACCGAATGTTCGTGATGTCTTCCCACTCAAATCCCTTAGTTGGTTCCTTTTTCCAGTAACATAATTCTTTAGCTGCTTTAAGCCAGAACTGGTCGGGTTTTTCAACAGACTCCTTCCAGATCTTCATGCGCTCTTCGTGGCTCTTAACATAGGCCTTGTCGACGAAGTTCTTTGGGGGGTTGAAACGCCGTTCTTCTTGGCTATAAACTGTAATCTTCTTTTCTTCTGACAAGTATGTCACCTAATACCGTCAATTCGATGGCCGACGAGCCAAATATAGACTATATGAAGCTTGTCCAATCGCGCTTTTTTTCAAACGAAAAAGAGAGGGAGAGGTCAAGGTATAATCCCTGACCTCGAACCTAGATCGGTTATGAGCTACGCTTAGACTTCAGGACAAGTGTAAAGAGCACAGCAATGATTGCTAGAACTCCAGTTAGGATGAAAGCCATGAAGTACGAGCCTGTGGCATCCACAATCGGACCAGCCACAAATGCACCAGTGATTCCAGCGATTCCATAGGCGGTAAACATGACACCATAGTTCTTTCCTACATTTTTACTACCAAAGAAGTCTGCAGTGGCGGATGGGAATAGTGCAAAGTTGCCACCAAAACAGAATCCAATCAAGGATGCGATACCCATCACAGCTACCCAACTGATGCTGATTGTTGACATCCAAGCGAATGTGAACATCCCCAAGGATAGGATGAGGAACATCAACATCATGGTGTTTTCACGTCCCAGCCTATCGGAAGTCGCACCCCAGACGATTCTTCCAGCCGCGTTGAGTAAGCTCATGACACCAACAATCACAACCGCATCCGCAAGAGGGTCGATTGCCAGAGCGGCGGTCTTGACATTGCCTAGAGTCATAAGACCTGCTGTAGCTGCGAAGACAAACATCAGCCAGAGAAGCCAGAAAGAAGATGTTCGAATCATTTGGCCCGGCATCACTCCAGTTCCAGCGCCATCAGCGATTGTTGGTGGAGGAGTGTAGCCTGTTGGCAGCCACCCCTCTGGTGGATTTGTGAGAAGCTGCGAACCAAGTACAACAAGTATCAAGTAGACAACACCAAGTATAAGCATCGGAAATCCAATATTAGCGGTGGTGGGTACGTTGTAGAAGTTCAACAAAAACTGCTCAACATATCCAAAGACGAGAGCTCCGGCACCAAAGCCAGCAACTGCGATTCCCGTGATGGCCCCTTTCTTGTCTGGGAACCACTTCACTAGGGCAGCGATTGGGCATACATAGGCAAAACCAATACCCGCACCACCAATTATACCGTAAGTGATGATGAGGTAGATTGTGCCTAGAAGCGCGTCAGATCCTGCAACCTGATCAACAAAGAAGGCAAGAATATAGCCCGCACCAAGGAGGATACCACCGACAGTAGCGACCTTTCTTGGTCCAACACGATCCTGCCATCTTCCTGCAAATATCATGAACAGGGCAAACGAAGCCAAACCAGCTGCAAAGGGTAGCTGTGAATACAATGAGGGCCAGAGATACACACCCACAGGGGGATTGCCTCCATTCAGAGCAGTCTGAAAGAAGGACCATGCATAGATTGACCCCAGACACAGCTGCACAATGAGCGCGCCGATAATGACTAGGTTCCTGTTACCGATTTTTTCAACAGACATAGTAGAAATCACCTGTCACTAATTCAGGTATTATGCGGCTGGCGGAATTTACCCTACTAAAAGCCTTTCGTCATGTCACAAGGAAAACAGCACATAGTAAACCTAAATAGAAAGAGCAAGCGGGAGGATTCGTTGACAAGGAGATAACTATAATGAGTGAAACTGACTGGACTAAGAAATACAAAACCAAGGTTGTTAATGCCTCTCAGGCAATCAAGAAGATCAAACGGGGGGCCAGGATCTTCTTGGGCACAGGTTGTGGAGTACCCTACCATCTTGTCCAGGAATTGGCAAAACATGCGGGTCAGATGGCGGATAATGAGATTGTTCATCTTCTCACACTTGGCGACACACCATCTGCAGATTCAAAGTTCCAAAATCAGTTTCGTCACAACACCTTCTTTGTAAGTTCAAATATACGCGACGCGGTTTCTGAGGGGAGGGCGGATTATACACCCATGATGCTTTCAGAGATTCCGGACCTCTTCAGACAGAAGAGAATGCCCCTTGATGTAGCGATGATTCAGATTAGCCCTCCAGACCGCAATGGGTATGGCTCCTTGGGTATCTCTGTCGATATCACCAAGTCTGCAGCAGAGAGTGCAGATATTGTAATTGCACAGGTGAATGAGAAAATGCCAATCACCCATGGCGACTCATTCGTTGATGTCCGCGAGATTGACTATTTGGTTCCATATAATGAACCCCTGAGGGAGTTCCAAGCTGCAGAGGTGACAGACACAATAGACAAGATAGGTCGTTATGTGGCCAGACTTGTTGAGAATGAATCGACACTTGAACTTGGAATAGGAGCATTGCCTCAGTCAGTCTGTAACAACTTATTGGAAACAGGTGTAAAGGACCTGGGAATACACACAGAGATGTTCAGTGACAGTCTGATTCCACTCATCGAACGGGGTGTGGTTACCAATAAGAAGAAGAATCTCCACCGGGGAAAGGTGATTGCCAGCTTTGCTATGGGTTCTGAGAAGCTCTATGACTACATCAATGATAACCCAATGTTCCAGTTTCATGACACAGCATATGTGAATGATCCTTATGTCATCGGTCAAAATGACAAGATGATTGCAATAAACTCGGCCCTAGAAGTGGACCTCACCGGACAGGTCTGTGCAGATTCGATTGGACCAAGCTTCTATAGTGGGATAGGAGGACAGGTTGACTTCATACGAGGTGCTAAAAGATCTCGTGGAGGTAAAGCAATAATCTGTATGCTCTCCACAGCAATGGAAGGAACGGTTTCTAGAATTGTACCACGCTTGAGTGAGGGGGCTGGTGTGGTCACCACTCGTGGCGACGTGGATGTCGTCATCACTGAATTCGGTCTTGCGACACTCCACGGGAAGACGATTCGGGAACGTGTCCTTTCACTCATTGCTATTGCACATCCCGATTTCAGAAATGATTTGCTGGAGGCAGCAAAGAAGATGCAATATGTTTTCGAGGACCAAGTTCCGTTTCTTGTTAAAGGAACATACTTCGCCTCGGAGTATGAAACTCAGGAAACTTTCAAGACCCCTGAGGGGAAGATAGAGGTGCAGTTTCGACTGATTAGACCGGATGATACTGATCGGATAAAGGAACTGTTCTATGATTTGAGTGAGGAGAGCATCTATTTCAGATTCCTTACTCCTCTCAAATCATTACGGCGACAGACCCTTCAGGATTTCTACAATGTTGACCAAGCAATTGACATCAGTGTTGTGGCAGTTGTGAAGTCTGGAGAAGATGGAGAAACTGAGAAGATTATAGGCGCAGGAAGATATGTGCTGAACAGGAGTACCAACGAGGCAGAGTTTGCCTTGCTTGTACAGGATGAGTACCAGGGGAGGGGAATTGGTACCTTCCTCCTCAACCATCTGATGAAGATTGCCAAGAGTAAGGGGGTGGATGCGTTTATTGCCTATGTTCATCCTCAGAACCAACCTATGATTCGGTTCATCCACAAGACAGGGAAGGTTGTAGAGAGTAAACTATCAATAAAGGATGAGGAGTATATCTTTCGTTTGAAACTGTGATGATACTGTATGGTGTGCTAGACTCGAAGGAAGGTTTTGTGTGAAAAAAAATTGGAGTGAAAATGATGAGTGACTGCCTTCTAAAAGCAGGTAAATTGATAATCGGAGATGGCAGGACCCTTGAGAATGTATCAATATTGATTCAAGGGGGTTCCGTCGCTGAGGTGGGACCAGATGTGAAAGCCACCTCAGACACCGAGGTTCTTGACTATTCAGACCGGGTCGTAATGCCCGGGATTGTCGATCCACATGTCCATGTGTGTTTTGATGGGTCCAGTGACCCAGCAGAGGTCCGGAAATTCTCTGATGAGCTTCTAGCGATTCGCGGAGCACTCCTAGTCGAGAAGCTTCTAGAGTATGGTATCACTACTGCAGGTGACGCGGCTGGTCGGGGAAACGTTCCATTTGCCGTGAAGGAGGCAGTTGAGAGACATCTTGTGAATGGCCCACGCTTACTCCCCTGTGGGAGAATGATAACTATCAGTGGGGGTAGAGACCCGCTCGGAGGAGCAAATGAGGCGGATGGCCCTGACAATGTTCGTCGTGCAGTGAGGGAAGAGATTGGGCGTGGAGCACGCTACATCAAGCTTGCCGCAACAGGAGCGATATCATCTGAACATACGGAAAGTTTCAATGCACAGTTTGATTTGGATGAACTAAAAGCGGCAGCAAATGAGGCTCGCAAGGTTCATCTAAAGTCTCATGCGCATGCGTACGGCGAAGAGGGTATCAGAAACACAATCCTAGCTGGAGTAGATGTGCTCGTACATGGACATCCATTGAGTAAAGAAAACATTGAGTTGATGAAGAAGCACAACACAATGTACATGCCAACGATTGTGACCTACTATGAGTCGCAACTTCATCATGATGATGGCGACCTTCCTGAATACATGGTACGCAAGGAGAAGGAGATATTCCCGCTCATAGAGGAGGGTGTCAGAAATGCTGTCAAGGCGGAGATAGATCTTGTTGTGGGCACTGACTCAGGGATGCCGTACACACCCTATGGAAAATCAGCTGCTGAAGAGATGGAACTTATGGTCAGACTTGGTGGTGCAACTGAGATGACCGCCATTATTGCTGGGACTAGGAATGCTGCAAGGTCGATGAATATAGACTCCAAAATCGGGACCATCGAGCCTAGCAAGTCTGCAGACTTGATTGTCCTTGCCCTTGGAAAGGACCCCCTCCAGGATATCACAGTGCTTCAGGACAGAGAGTCAATCTCAAGAGTGATTCTCATGGGAAAGACTGTAATCGAGCACTAGATGTATGTATGACGAATCTGCGCTGGACGCCCCTTGACATGGATTGTTTCCAAGAACGTTGACATTGAGTCATTGGGAAAGTCATAGCCCTGGTCAAGAATCTCCTGTTTTAAACTCTTGAATATCTCAAGTACAGTTTCGAACTTTGGATTGTCGAGGGCATCACAAAACAGCCTGTATGTTTCATCTGACATGCCCATCTGCTTCACATGAGGAGTCCACCACTTCAGGGGTGGCGTCCATGACTTCTGCATGGTAAACCACAGATTCACTGCAGCCACAACAGCGCGGAACGCGTTCAATTTTGAGTCGTACATGAACCCGCGCCGCTGGTTGATATCGCAATACCCTAGAGAGCCAAGCAGCGTGCAGTACTTGTTCTTGAGGCGGTCGACATGCTCCTCCTCAGGATATCTTGCGAGCCTCTTTCGCCATTCTTCTAATTTCCCGGTAGGATCATGAATCACAACACCTTCGACATACGGAAAATGGTCCATATCTAAGGGTGAGTCTATCTGTTGTCTGAACCAAGCATCGGATATTGGTGAGAAATCGATCACGAGTTTTCGAGGTTCAACAGACTCATCGAACTCCAGCCAGATTGTGTCTTTCAGTTCGAGACTGTCATAATACTCCTCAGTGACGTAAATCAGAGCGTCCCAATCGGTGGTTGGTGAACCGAATCCTGTGGCTCTGCTCCCCCATATCATGACACCCAAAATGTGGGGTTCCTTGACAAGCCCCTCAAGACGTTCACGAGCCATCTTGTCATCAATCTCTTCAATACTCTTTACAACGGGTATCTCATTGTAGGTCAATAGAGTTCGCCTCTGTTGACAAGCGAAGATTACCTACATTAAAGCATGATTGTTTCCGCGAGAAAGGGTGAAGGCGCCACCCCGCCGGGAAGCGGTTACGACAGACACTAGAAGTCGAAAATGGGGACCGTGGCGCTCAACATATGTGAGTCCTGTTCAGGTCTAATAAACACCTAGAACTTTGGTGAGGTTAAATTGTCCACTCCTGACAGGATACCATGACAGACACAACATTGTTGACACTTGTGAGAAGCCTCACAATAAATCAGCTTCGGGCTGTGGATTCTGTGCTTCGAGAGCTTGATCCAAACGAATATCGTGACTACCATGACCAGTTTGGAGTGTGCAATGCTCCAGACCACATTGAACTACTAAGAGCTGAGATTCAAGCTGTTCTTGAGGGATGTAGAAACAAGTTGACTTCGGTCTAGGCCAGTACAAACGCAGGTGGGAATAATAGAAAGTACTCAATGACAATGGAGAGTACAATTCCTCCAAAGATGAGCCCCTTGCCTCTACCTGGATTGACGTCGGTGAACCAGAGGATGGCTCCGATTAGCACGATAATGACTCCTGAGATTTGACCTATGAATATGAGAAAATCCCATATCTCAGTAAGATAGGCACCTATCATCTGTGCGAAGTTTTGAAGTGGAGACTGTAGCAGTATAGGATTCATTCTCTCAACCCAATTTAGGGTATTCGTGTCCTGATTTAAGGTCCTAGAGATTCTAGGTCGATACAACATCAATATAACCTTGCATAACTATTGAATTTGGCGAGAGAGATGGGAAAGAGTGATTATCCTGAGGGAATTGCTTGGAGAAGTCCTGCCCCCAAGTGTTATTGGTGTGGAAAATCTGAAGCGAAACTCTTATGGAGCGGAAAAAAGGGTCAATACTGTTCGTTCAGATGCAATGCTGCTGGAATGTATCCACGTTCTGTGGTGATTGCTTTTTCTGCTTCAGCGTTGACTGTTATTCTTTTTCTGACGATTGCCATAATGCAAGGAAATAATCCAAACACACCTATTCCCCTATTTTTCGGGGTGATTTTTGCAGTGCCTGTAATTTTGAGTAGCTCGTTCGTCTATACAGCATATATTGGAAGGGTATTGGTCAAAGAAAGGCGAGATCGTATTGAACAAAATAATCAACATTACAGAGAAAATGGTGGGCCCGGGGAGATTTGAACTCCCGACCCCCGCCTTATCAGAGCGGTGCTATAACCAGTCTAAGCCACGGGCCCGGCGCTGTAGTTTGCACTCGCGGTCTGGATAAAAACGTTTTTGCTAACGAGTAAGTACACTAATCCAATCGTTCTTATGGTTCACACTCTTATGCAACAAGGACCTCAGGAACTACCTTCCTAATATGGGCTAGAGACTCAATCGCTTCGTTTCTGGTCAGTTCGAAGATGATTGGACCATCGAACCTATCTTTAACCAACTCTAGAAGGAACTCTCTTAGCATTTCAGTGCCCATTATTCCTCGGCCAAGAGCAATATGATCCTCACGAGCAATTGCCCCCTCATACTCCTTGTAGGTGGCGTCCTGCAAATGAATTTCTATGATTCTATCTCTGTGGGTTGTGTAAAAGTCCATCACAGATTCAGTACCTGACATCCGTGACAGCAAGTGTGCTGTATCGAAGCAGATGCTAGTGTCCAGGTCATCAATCACATCCCGCATGATATCAAACGGAAACTCGACATTCTCAATGGCCAAGTCATGTGGGTTGATCTCTGTCTTACTTAATATGTCCTCCAGACTTGCTGCAGCGAATCCTCCCAGTAGAGTACTAATCAGTCGTACAAGGTTGGCACCATAGTTTAGGCTTGAGAAATCAGCTGCAAGGTCACCTGTTGCATGAAGGACATAAGTCTCTGGTTCAAGGGGCTTGGCTAGTTCTATAGCTTCAATGGTGCTAGCAACTCCACCCATCCTTACATGTCTATTGAAGGACGCAAGTTCCACCGACCAAAATGGGAGATGTACGGTATATGTATGACCAATCTCTTCTTTCAGGTCAATCAGACGATCGATTGATTCTGAAGTGAGTGAACCTGGGATGATATGATTTGCATCCATAGTGAGCTCGATAACTGAGTAGTTGTCTGATGCAGCATCTCGAGCAATATCAACAACATCCAGACGCGAAAAGTCCGGAACTCCATTAACAACCACTTTTTCAGCCACAGCCTGAAATTCTAGAGCTGTTATTCCAAACCGTAGAAACATGGTCTGAGCATCTCCTGATTTCCTGCCGCATACCCTCCCGATAAAATGTGTCATTGGATGAAAGACATATACGGAGGTTAGTCATCGATGACCGGGGTGACATTATTGGGAATTACTATTAGATTTCTAGCACATGCAAGCTTCCAAATCAAGACTGAAGATCAGAACATCTACATAGACCCGTCAACAAAGGGCACAGGTCTAAAGAAGGACCACTTCCAACCTGCAGACCTTATTCTTGTAACTCATGGTCATGATGACCATTGTGACAAGGATTTGCTGAAGAAAATTCGCAAATTAGGAAGTCCTATAATAGCTCCTGAGAATCTTAAGAAAGAACTCAAGGGCATGGTAGTTTGGGACTTAAGTCCAGGGCAGTTCATGAAAATGGCGACTAGTGATGGCACAATTTGGGCAACAGAAGCATACAATGTGACACGCTTCCGGTCTCCCGGAAAACCATTTCACCCGAAGGGATTCGGTGTAGGTTATATTGTGAAGATTCAGGACAAGAAGATTTACCACGCAGGCGACACCGATTTGATTCCTGAAATGGACAAACTTGCTGACGCTGAGGTAGATGTCGCACTTCTCCCAAGTGGAGATACTTATACCATGGATGTCAATGAGGCTGCAGAGGCCGCATTGAAAATCAAACCAAAGATTGTCATCCCAATGCATCTGAAAGGGGCGGACCCAGCAACCTTCAAAGAAAAAGTGGAGTCTCAATCCGACATCAAAGTGGTCATTCTTCGTGAAGGAGAAGAATATACTCTAGATTAGAACTATGTAGAAGAACAGGTAGCAGTGCTGCCTGTTTCTTCTTTGCATCTGCTGCAATCTACATTTTTCGAAGCGTGTGAGATTCTATAACCGGATCCACTTCAAGGACTTCGACCTTGATCATCTTGTCCCCTTGGCGAATACTTCTGACGACATCGAGCCCTTCAATGGTCTTCCCAAAAACAGTATGACCACCATCAAGATGTTTTGTCTTTTCTCTGGTCAGTACTATAAAGAACTGGCTTCCTCCAGTATCTCTACCAGCATGCGCCATTGAGAAAGAGCCAGGCTCGTGTCTTTGTCGTGGACCTGAGGTTTCACATGGGATTCGATATCCCGGCCCACCAGTTCCTGTACCATTAGGACAACCACCCTGAATCACAAAGTCAGGTATTACTCTGTGAAATGTCAGACCGTCATAGTACCCGCTCTGTGTGAGGGTCACGAAGTTCTTGACCGTGTTTATTGCATCATCATTCCACAGTTCCCCGATGATGTCGCCACGGTTTGTCTGTATCTTAATTCTTGTTGGCAAAATTCAATCGCCTCTGCATAACTCTTCTTCATCCCTTCTTAGCAGTTCCGGAAGATATGAGGGGGAGAAGAATGTGCCTATCTGCTTATTAGCGATTCTGAGGCTCTTTGCATGAACAGATGACTATCGAGAGAGAGTACACTGAAGGTAGGACAACGTTCCTGAGTGCAGATGTGGACCATTATAGCGGTGATAAGAAACAGCCGACAACCAGCCTGCCAGTGTTCTATAACCCAAGAATGCAAGTCAACAGAGACCTCTCTGTCCTCTTTCTAACTGCGTACATGAAGAGCTACCCAGTTGAGATGTTGTGTGAACCGTTGACAGGCTCTGGCATCAGGACTCTGAGGTATCTCAATGAGTGTCCAGGTGAGTTCCATGCGGTGATGTGTGATGCCAACCCATTAGCTGTTGAAACAGCTCGACGCAATGTTGAGGCTCTCGGGTTTAGCAATCGAGCCAGAGTGATTCACGGAGATGCTAAGGTCTTGTTGATTACAGAGTCGAGGGAAACGCGGTTTGACTTTGTTGATATCGATCCTTTTGGAACTCCAGCACCCTACCTCCCTCCAGCTATGCAGTCTATCATCCCTAAGGAGGGACTTCTGGCAGTCACAGCGACTGATATGCCTGTACTCTGTGGGGTGCATCCAAAGATTGCATTACGTCGCTACGGGGGTTTCTCTATTAGGAGTCCTTTCACACACGAGGTGGCAGTTCGACTTCTTAATGGATTCATCTATAGTATGGCTGGCTCCAACGATTGTGCAATGGAACCACTTGCTATACTGAGTACTGATCACTATATTCGGACCTGGGTCAAGATTTACACGAATAGGACAGAGTCAAACAAGCAGACTAGTGAACTAGGAGTCATCCGATATTGCGCGGGTTGTATGCATTCAGATGTTGCACCACTCTCGCCAAGAGGGCAACACAGTCGATTTGATCATAAAATAGAGGGATGCACTGGGTCTATACTTGTTGCTGGACCGCTCTGGATTGGAAAATTGTACAATGACGATTTCCTTCGTAATGCAATCAAGGTGCTAGAGAATAGCGAGACTAGCAACTTTCACAATAAGGCTCCTAGCATGCTTGAGAGGATGGCAGAGGAGTCAGTTCTTACAGACACACCCTACATCGATCTTCATGCGTTGTGTGACCTGCACAATCTTGTACCAGTGAGGAACCAAATCATTATTGAGAGGTTAAGAGAACAGGGGTTTGAAGCAGCTAGGACTCATTTCAAATCTACAGCAATCAGGACAACTGCTTCAGTAGGAGAGATAGCAAGAATTCTGGTGGAGCATAATTCGAGGTGAAGATGCAGTGGGAAGACCAAGAGGTGGCGAGAAGCAGCGAAAAAAAGAACGCTACTATCAGGCAGCCAAGAAACATGGTTATAGGAGCAGGTCTGCGTACAAGTTAAGACAGATTGTCAAGAGCCATAGGCTCCTTCAGGGCGTTGACAGCGTGGTCGAACTCTGTTGCAGTCCAGGGGGATGGACTCAAGTCCTGAAAGAGCTAGACAGTAGCCTTCAGATTGTGGCTGTGGATTTAGATGCAATGCTTCCCATCGAGGGGGTCAAGTTCATTCAGGGCGATATTCTTGATGAGGGTGTGATTGAGAGGATTGAAACCCTCACAGGAGGTGTGGTCGATTTAGTGCTTTCAGACTGTTCACCCAAAGTGAGTGGACAGTGGGAGTTAGATGTAGCAAGGCAGTTGTCACTTGTGGAGGGCACAATCAATATAGCTCATAGATTACTTGGAAGCAAAGGAAAAGTCCTAACTAAGGTGTTTCAAGGTCCAGGATTCCAAGAGTTCCTTCAGTCTGTAAGAGAGAGATTCAACTCCGTCAGACTGATCAAACCAGATGCTTCACGAAAAACCAGTGCTGAGATGTATCTCCTCGCTGTGGGTCCTAAAAAGATGTCTTTGGAGGACATGTCTTAACTAGTGGCTGCACCTAAATCAGCGCCCAGCCATTCCTCAAGCTCTCTACATGTGACAGGAGAGTCTGGTTGTCTGATTCCGCATCTACCGATTTTCAGGCAATGGAAACACGGGCAACCGTTCATGTCAGATAGACCAGCGGGCTCGACATCGTCAACGACTGTGTTCTTAATCATGTATCTTTCTTCTTCGAGTTCTTGTTTCTGCATTATTCGTCCCTCAGACATCAATGTTGTGATTGTTTCTGCTATCTTTTGAGAGTCGATACCCAGCCTATCCGCGAGTTCCCCGATGAGCAGACCATTCGTACCTGCAGCACGTAGAGCGTTCAGGATCTGGTCGGTATCATCGTTCATTGAAATGACCTTGAATAGACACGTGGCAACATCAAACGAACTACACGAAATGATATTTAACTATCGGAAGCTGCTAATCATTATCGACAATCGTCGTATTCATTCAGACATGAATGTACATTAGTGTGCATCATTTTTTCCTGAGATAAAGCATCTGCCCAACCAATTTCGATGCATCAATGTCTTGCTTTGGTCGGATTGCCACATATGGCTCTTT
>Ga0180438_10007422_pt1 | contig 14292 bp, 16 predicted proteins | sample SS_ome_12_FD_132455 | JGI IMG/M metagenome (GOLD analysis project Ga0180438, IMG submission 132455) | Hypersaline lake sediment archaeal communities from the Salton Sea, California, USA - SS_3_D_2 metaG | ecosystem: Environmental > Aquatic > Non-marine Saline and Alkaline > Hypersaline >... | reverse complement strand
CTGTTCCTTGATCGTGTTCTCCGGCATCTCGTAGAAGTGATTGACCGCGTTCTTGAGAACATACCGCGGCTCCTCCAGGATCCCCATCGCCCGGGCGGGGTTGCAGGAATCGTGGAAGGTGACCCGCAGGCGGTCGTTACGGCTCGGGTCGAGCTTCAACTTGTTGTGCTTCATCAGGTCGGACGTGAACTCACAGATGTGGACCATCTTCGTGCTCTTCGCGTTTTCGAACTTGGTCCCCGTAATCGGCGAGACCGGCTCTTCCAGGAAGTCCGCAGGGCCGTTCATGGTGTCCATGTACTGATTCACCACGCGCCACATGTGGCCGCATTCGCCTCCGAGAATCCACTTCACGCCCAACCGTTTCGCTTCTATGTAGATTTTCGCATTCAACCTCTTGATCAGCTCGTGGGAGTTGAAGAGCCCGAAGTTGCCCCCCTCCGAAGCGTAGGCACTCCACGTGTAGTTGAGGCCAAGCTCGTGAAAGAGCATCAAGTAGCCCATCAGCGTAAACGTCCCGGGATCCGCGAAGTAGTCACCCGAAGGCACAACAAAGAGGATGTCGGCCCCTTTCTTGTTGATCGGAAGGTCCACCTTGATCCCGGTGATGTCCTCGATGTCGTCCTGGAAGAACTCGAGCGAGTCCTTGAAGGTGTGGGGCTGAATCCCCAAGTGGTTTCCGGTCCGGTGACAATTGGCCACCGGTTCGAGGGCCCAGGTGATGTTGATCCCAAGGAGATTGAGAAGCTCCCGGGCCATCATCGTGATCTCTGCCGTGTCGATCCCGTAAGGGCAGAAGACGGAACAACGGCGGCATTCCGTACACTGATAGAAGTAGTAGAACCATTCCTTGATCACGTCTTCGGTAAGCTCTCTGCCCCCAGCCAGCTTCCCCAGGATCTTCCCGGTCGCGGTGAAATCGTTCCGGTAAACCGAACGAAGGAGCTCGGCCCTCAAGACGGGCATGTTCTTCGGGTCCCCGGAACCGATGAAGAAATGGCATTTGTCCGCACAGGCACCGCATCGGACGCAGATGTCCATGAAGAGCTGGAACGACCGGTACTTGCTCAACCGGTCCCGCATTCCCTCGAAGACGATTTCTTTCCAGTTCTCCGGCAGCTTCCAGTCCTTTGCGTTGGGCTGCCAGTCCCTGGGGTTCGGCATTCCAAGGTATTCAACGTTCTTCGGAGGGGAACTGTAACAATACGTGCCCTTCCGGAATGCCACAGAAGGATCCATCCAATCCTTCTTGGGCGGATCGTAGTCGAACTCCAGTAGTTCCTCGGGCTTGATATCGAGTTCATCTGATGACATCTCTCTACCCCTTGTCTAGTGGAATGCCAGCCATTTCGAGTTTGTCCTTGAACTCCTCTTCCCAATGCTCGTAGGAGTGAACATCCACAGGATAGTCCCAGGGATTGACATGCCTGCGCGCACGGTTGTTGTTCGCCAGGTTTCGGGTCGGGCTGAGGAAGACGCCGCCCATGTGCATCAACTTGCTGAACGGGAAGTAGACGACGAGCGCGCTGACAAGGAACAGATGTACATAGAACAAGACACCGATTCCGTCCGGAACGACAGGATTAAACCCGATCAGGCCCATGGTCAGCTCTTTCGCCGCCACCACGTCCACCTTGAGGAAATAGCGCATCAGGACCCCGGAGATCACTATTCCCAGAAGCAGGAAGAGAGGGAAATAGTCGGCGGGCAGGGAGATGTAGCGAACCTGCGGGTTCACGAACCTTCGAAGGAGGAGATACCCCAGGGCCGCCAAGATGATCAGGCCTGTCATGTACACAACCGGCGCCCCCACCTGGAAGAACCCGTCCAGGACCTCCACCAGGGGCACGAAGAACACGACCGGTTCGGTGAAGAAGCGGAAGTGGCGCAACAGGATCACGAGAAAACAGTAGTGGAACGCAATCGCGCCCAGCCAAAGAAGGACGTCTGCACTGTATACGATCCGTTTGCCCCCGGTCGACTTTTCGTCGCTGGCCAGAGAAATGCTCGTGTTTCGGAAGAGCGTACGAAACAGGAGCACTTCCAGCGCCATTCTCACAAACGCGTAAAGGCCGTTCGGGGGGTTCTCGAGAAGATTGGACTTGATCCAGGGAAGCGACTTCTGCTGGCCACACGTGGTCGTGATACGGAAGGGAACCGGAACGGTGGCCCATTTCAGCATCCTGTAGACAATCCCGATGAGGAACACCGAGACCGCCGCGTACGGGACGATCACCCCGAACACAACCTGGAGACCTGCCACCGACACGCCCAGGAAGGCGATCAGCACCAGGGCAACAACCGCGAAGAGAGCGTACAAGGCATTCATCTACCGACACCTCGCTTAGGATGAATACGATTTTCCTACTGGTTTCTTGTTACGAGTCCCTCGAAGGGGCCTCCTCGTTCTTCTTCTTTTTCAGGTAGACACGATCCGTTTGTTCCAACAGCCTGAACGCCCGTTCTCGCATCCGTTTCACCTCGTTGACCCTGAGCTCATAGACCTCCTCACGACACCCCATGTAGACGTCAAAGGCACGAAGCGTCAACGAGTCTACACGGGACTCCATGTACAACAGTTGGTCATAGAGATGGTTTTCCCGAATCTCCTTGCCCAACACGTCACGGATGACCTTTTTCAAAGAGAAGACAAAGGCGAGCGCCTGGGATGGAGAAAAGTCCTGGACCGCCCGGATCCGAATCACGTTGTCCAAGAAGGTGTTGAGCGCCTCAGGGCTTTCACCTTCCTTGAGAAGTTCGTCGTAGACACCTTCGATCCCCTGGAGGATCGTGTGTCTCACCGGGTTGGCAAAAGGATCTTTTTCCTTCTTCAGGAATTTGGAGGTGTCCTCTGGATACGTATCGAGAACGTGATCGAACCATTTCTCGACAATGCTGCGTCTCTTCTTGGACAGCAAATCTCGTAATTTCACAGAACCCACTTCTTCCTTCCCGTCGAGTGAGCGAAAGATAAGTGCGGCCGATGAAATGACTTTTCCCAGCACGTCTTTTTGTTAGACGGCCACCAGAAACTGCCATGGGTCTGCCAGCGACGCAGGCCGGCAGACCATACCGGCACAAACGAGATCGGTGCGGAAAGGAATCAGACGCACCCGGTGGGTTTGGGCAAACCGGCTACCTTACATGCGCCCTTCGCAGGGCCAGAGGGGAAAAGCTCATAGATGTATTTGAGCTTGAAGCCGGTCTCTTTGCAGAGTTTCCGGACCATCGGGGCGATACCAAACTTCTGGTAGTAGTCCCGAATGTAGTTCACCAGCTTCCAGTGGTCGTCGCCCATCGCCTCGACACCCTCGGTCTTGGCCAGGTCAGCGGCAACTTCCTCGGTCCACTCTTCCGGCGTCTGAATGAATCCGTCCTCATCTACCTCGACCTGTTTTCCGCCTAGCTCTTGCGTTGGCATTTGGTGCACCTCCTGCGTGATTAGGTTTTGCCTGTTGATTAAGGATAATCCTTGCCTCTATGAACCAGCAGACCCAGTGGCTGCTCGCTTCAGGAAATGATCCGCCCAGTGAGACTCTCCCAACGCGTGCAGATGCGAGAAGGTCGCATAGGCATTCTTGTAGCAAAGGCCCTCCCGACGACCGTCGAACCCGTATCCCCGCTCCACCCGGCATGCAAACCGTATCGTCTCTTCCTCCCAGTGACGCATCCCGGCGTAGTGAAACTCATGCCCCTTCAGGCGGGTCCCCTTTGGAAACAGAGGGTTCTCTTCTTCCACCTCGAGCAACGTGTATCCGTGCCCCTGAGGCTTCCGGTGAAACCCGAAGACGATAGGAAAGATGTTCGCCAACGGGTAGACGTTCCCCTCCCATTCCAGTCCCTTGCCAAGGTAGATGGCCCCACCGCATTCCGCGTAGACGGGGAGACCGCTCTCAACGGCCTGATGGACCGACTTCTTGAAGGATTGATTCTCCGCCAGCTCGCGGGCCTGCGTCTCGGGAAATCCTCCCCCTATGTACAGCGCGTCGAGGTCCGGCAGGACCGGGTCTCTGGAGGCTTCCACCTCAACGACTTCCGCACCCCTTTCCTCGAGCGCTTCAATGTTCTCGGGATAGTAGAAATGAAAGGCCTGATCCCTGACCACCCCAACCCGAATTCCCGGAAATCGAGGGGGACCTGCCGCAAGAGCCTCATGAGCCTCTTCCCGCTCCGTACCCCGGGTCGGTAAGGCCACGCAGTGTCTTTCCGCAACGTCCCACAATGAGTCGACGTCCACGTGTGTTTCGATCAGTTCCTGGATCGCATCGATCGTCTCTTCGGCCGCGCTATGCTCTTGGGCAGGAAACAACCCAAGGTGCCTCTCATGAAACTGCAATCCCTTCGTCCTTGGGATCGCTCCGAGGACCGGAATGTCACAGTATTTCTCGACACTGCTCCGCACAATGGCTTCATGGCGGGGTGTACTGACCTGATTGAGAATCACCCCCTGTATCGTGACCTCCTCGTCCAGGACCTGACACCCTTTGAGCAGGGCGGCCACGGTACGTGTTGATTTCGTACAATCCACCACGAGGAAGACGGACAGTCCCAAGAGCTTCGCCAGCACGGCAGAGCTGTGTTGACCCTCCACATCCACCCCATCGAAGAGGCCCCGGTTTCCCTCTACCAGGGAGACTTCGCAGCCCCCCGTCCTCGCCTCGAAGGATCGAAGGACACCCTCTTCTCCCATCAGGTACGTATCGAGGTTGTAGCAGGGGGCCGACGCTGCGGAGGAGAGCCATGCCGCGTCGATGTAGTCAGGGCCCTTCTTGAAAACCGAAAGCGCCTTGCCCCCCGATCGCCATGACGCCAAGAGTCCCAGGCTGACCAGGGTCTTGCCTGCTCCACCTCGGAACGCCCCGATTAGGATACGCGGAAATTGATTCTGCATTCTTCGGAACCGGAGAATCTTAAAACCGTTTCTGTCGGGTTACCCACCGGGAGGGAACTGAATTCTCTTCCGTTATACTCAGGTCTCAATCGTTTCAACGACTGTAGGTGCAGAGGAATCGCCAGAAGAAGGCGGCTTCTCATTACAGACGTCGCTCAAAGCTGATCCTCGCTCGAAGACCGCTCTGTTTGGTCATCTCAATATTGAATGATGACTCATTCATTTACAATCTTCTTTTTTAACATATCCTTTCGCGGATTGTCAACAACACGGGAAGACCGCAGGCCCGCAAATCGACGGAATCCGCAAGAGCCTTTGACTCCCATCCGCCTCTTTGCTAAACTGTGGATTTAACAAGGAAAAAACGAACGGGGGCCCCTCTCCCTTTCATGTTTCCCCCCTTCTCCTGACAGCCTTTTGCATTCGCAGAGGGGAGCCTTTGATGTCAGGAACATGCCGTTTTGCTCGACCCAGGGGGGGCTCAAACCAAGGAGGATAGAATCGATGAAGGAGAAAGAATTTCGGTGTCCCCACTGCGGCGAAAAGATGCGGAAGTGGCAGGCCCCGGACGACTCCAACTGGGGCGGGGAAATCAAATATGTTTGTTTTCACGACGAATGTCCGTACTACGTACGTGGCTGGACCTGGATGGACGAGAAGTATGGGAGTCGCTCTTCCTACCGGCACAGTGTCAATCCAGAAACCGGGGCATTCGGTCCCATTCCGGTCGCGTCGGCTGATCATCTGAAGCCCGGCATCGTCGACTGAGTTTCTACCGAATTCCTTGGGCTTGTCTCAATTCCAGAACAGGATCTTTGAAAAGGGAGTAGGCCAGCCACTCATAGGCAAACTCGAGCAAGGCCCGGTCGTCTTCCCGAAGCCGCTCCTGCCTTTCTTCCGGGATCGAGAACAGCGATAGGAACCGCGTACCGAAGACGAACTCGCGAAAACGGTCCAGGCTGTAGCAAGCCATGAAGAACATCTTCCATTGAGGAGGGGCGAGGTCCTGCCGGCTCCCTGGCTTGTACCTGGACAGGAAGGCCATCCACAGATCGTTCATTTCGTTGTAGACGACCAGGCCCTGGTCCTGCATCCAAGCCTCCGGAGTCCACTCCACGCCTTCCTCGAAGCCAAAGCAATGGGCTTCCCGTACTAGAAAATACTCCTCTTCGACCGACGAGGCCTTCGAAGGTGAAGGCGACCGGCGGGCTGCCCTGCCGAGAGGATAGGCCCTGCAAGCGCCCGGTCGGTCCTCATAGATCCGGCACCCTTCCTGGGTCACGAAGGGACACGACCGGATGGCGTTCTCCTCCATTTTCAGCCTGACCACCGGAATCTTCCAGGTCGGATCCATTTCCTGAACCGTGTGGCCTTCGAGAAAGGCCGTCGAATCCATGGCCAGTGCATTTCTCACCCGCAGGACATCGTAGGGGGTGAGGACGAGGTGCAGATCCCTGCAGCAGTCCGTGAAGCACCGTACCCCCTGGTGGCAGGCAAATCGAAACCCCTCGCCCTTGGGCAAAGGCTCCAGCATCTCCCCGGCCTTGTCGACGGGTTCGGATTGCTGACTTGGATCTTTTCGGCTCATTCTCATTCTCTCAATCTGCTGGGTCGACAGGAAACTGTCGCCGTGGTTCCCGAGCAGCGCCCGCGTTGTTCGGTCCTCCCGAAACATAGCGAACTTTCCAAATCGCCGCACTAGCCCTTTGGTTTCTCCTGACCACCGGACGACTTCTCCGCGGCCTTGCGCTTGCTTTCGGCAACCTCTTCCCGGATCGGCAAGACATCTCCGCAGACCAGGCCGAAGCGTATCCAGCGAAAAGCGAGTTCCAGGAGGGCAACTTCATCCTTCTTGATTTGCTCGACCGCTTCCTCCTCGACCTCGAACACCTTGAGGAAACGCGTCTCAAAGACAAAACGCCGGAACGTGTCCAGATCGTAACACGCCATCCGGAACATATGCTGGACCCGCGGATCCTGAATGCCCGCCTCTGCCAGCCTCGGGTACCGGGTGACCATTTGGAACCTCAGATCCATCTCCTCATAGGGGGCCACATCCTGGGTCTTCAACCACTCGAGCAGCCCCCACTCATTCGGCTCCTTCCGGCCCAGGCATCGATCCTCCCCTGCAAGGAAGAAGTAGCCCCCCTGATCCCCCTGCCAGTCCAGGGGATACATGCGGCAGGACCAGGGTCGATCCTCGTAGATGGAGCATCCCTCGTCGGTCACGAAGGGGCATCGTTCGTCCTCCTGCCTCATCTTGAGCTGGACCACCGGGATGCCTCCTCCGGGCGGCAACAGGGTCTTCGTGTACTTCTCCAGAAACTCGTCGGAGGGAATGCCGAGTCGATTCTTCATCCTGAGGATGTCGTACGGGGTCAGGAAGATGTTCACATCTCGACAGCAGGTGGTAAAGCAGGAAAGCCCTGGTCTGCACTGGAACCTGATCTTGCTGTCCTTGTCCAGCAGATCTTCCGGTGCAGGTCTGGGATCCTCTTCAGGAGTCTTCATGGTTCGCTCCTTGTTCACAGTCTTGTTGGATGGCTTTGGCACGCGGTTGCCTCTTCGGGTCCAGCAGCTCGTTCAGAAAGTTCTTTCTTGCAGGCCGGTCAAGAAGGTCCAGATGTCAGGAGGCGCGGGGCCTCTTGGTGCTATTGCCTGTTCCGAATGAGATTTGTGCAGGGCGACTTCGTAGGGGGAGAGGGAGACGGAGCCCAAGCAAATCGAATCGGAACAGGTAATAGCGCTCTAGGATGAACGGGAATGTCCGGGAAGCGTAACGGTGGAGCAGGTCCCGGAAGGGCACGATCTGTTTTCCACCGAAGGGGCGGCCACCCCACCTTGAGGACTTCCTTCCGCAACGACAGAATTGACACGGCTGACAACCCGTTGCAGCTCCCTCGAGCCGCAGTCCGGGCATCGCAGGTCAATCTGCTCCTCCCTATTCTTCACGAGCAGTTCCATCAACCCCTGGCACTGCTCACAGACGAACTCATATATTGGCAAATCCTCTTCTCCCCTTTTGTAACGATGAATTATATATTATAGCAATCAGGCCCTTTCTTTTCAAAACCAAGACCATCACATCCAGGGGACGCAACTCGAGCCACAGCCCCATGCTACTCCTCGGCGGGCCAGTCTTCATAGAAAGGGTTCTGTCGCAGTTGGCAGCTTCGATTTCCATCCTGCCACTTCTTCCAAGACCGGATACGTTCCTTGGCTTCCTTGGCGGAAATCCCCAACAATCTCCGCACCTCGCCCTTAGGGACGCAACCCGTGAAATAAGCAAAGTGGACCAGATCCTCCAGCATGGTCTCGGTCAGCTCCTCTTCAGGCTCCAAGAGGCCCTTCTTGATCAGGATAGCCCGAATCTCCCGGAGGCACTCCTTTGGATCGTAATTTGAGGAATTTCGGGTCATGGGTTTTCTCTTCGGGGTGCTTACAAGGAGTGGTCTGGTCCCCGCTTCCGCGCCCGCACCCGAACAAGCATGGCAGATTTATCAGGTGCGGCCGCGGGGCCTGCCTCTGTTCGCCTAGATTGTGAAGATTGCGAGCGTCAGCGAATTTCCCAGCACCCAATAAACGGAAGCCTCTGGATTCCCACCTGCGAGGGAATGACAGCGGGTTTCTTTCGCCTTTACCCTTTCGCCTTCTTTGACCTGACCCCTGATCCCTGACACCTGCACTCCAGATGCTTTTTGTACCCCTTTGGGCTATTGTAAGCCATTACCTCCCAGCCCTTCCGCCCCCCTCTTGCGGGTGCGGGCGCGGGTGTGGGCCAAGACCCAACAACCAATACCTATTCTAGCCCACCGGGCACACAACATCCAGTGAGCTTCCCGCCGACCCGGGACTGCCACAACCGAAGGGAACCCTGATGGAATCGGTCAAGGAGATGAAGGAACTGCTCCTGCAGTACCGAGCAGAGGGAGAGGAAAGGCAGGTTGCAAACCTTGCCTACAAGCTGGGCGACATCTATCGGCAGCGGGGAAAGTGGGAGGAAGCCTTGCCCCTGCTGGAAGAGGGGCTCATGCTGTGCAGAAGACATGAAAACCCGGAGGGTGAAGCGATCGTTGCCCTCTCTCTTGCCGAACTCCACCTCGAGCAAGCTGATCCCCGACAAGCGGAGATGCTGGCAAGGCCTGCCCTGGCCTTTTACCGGGGCAACCAGGACAACAAGGGACAGGTCAAGGCCTCCCTGCTCCTCGGAGACACGTATTGGGCAAGGAAGGAATACGAAACCGCGATCCCATACTACGAGGAAGCCCTGCAAACCTGCAAAGCCCACCAGGACATGATGGGTTCTGCCTCCTTGATCGACCGCCTCGCAAAGATGCACCGCCTCCTTTCCAGGGAGGAACAAGCTCTCGCATACTTCCAGGAGTCACTCGAGTGCTGGCAAAAACTCTCGATTCCGGATCGGGAGGCCATGACCTGGGCAAACATGGGGGATATCTACAAGAGGCGGGGAGACTTCGCGAGGGCCATCCGTTGCCATGAACAAGCCCTCAGCCTGTATCAGCACCTGAAGAACCCGAAGGCGATCGAGGCCTTGGAGAAGGAGTTGGAGGCGTTGCAGAGGGGCTGTCGATAAACGGCCATCTGCAGTGCTATCCCTGCTCCGATTCGATTTGTTTGGGCTCCGTCTCCCCCTCCCCCTGTCGCCATGCACAAATCTCATTCGGAGCAGGTGATAGCACCAGAGGCCGCTCCCGTACCCTCACCCGGGCCCACACCCGCTCCCGCGCCCGAAAAGAAGAGTTCTCAAGCTCTTTTTACGTCGACAGACGGTGTTCTTCGAACCTGGGTCAGCCTACTCTCCGTCTGACGGCTCGAAGCGGGTTTTCTCTAGCCACCGACAGAAATCCCGCATGCCCTGGTACCGCTCGTCCCCTTTCGGCAGGCCGAAGCAAATCTCCCGTGCCCCCTGAAGGTAAGCAGAAGGAAGGGTTCCATCCTGCCCCTCTTCCCTGCTCTGGTCCAGAAAGAATTCTTCTAGTTGGAGGCGTGCCTCCCGAACCCTGTCCCTATCCTCACGACTGAAAAAGGGGGGCTCCTTCGGGGCAAGGAAGGGATCCCATTTGTCGTATCCCTTCTTGAGGATGCGCTGCTGCCTCCGAGGCGACATACTCTCAAAGAGCTCTCTTTTTTTCCTTTCCTCGTCCGAAGTCATCAATATTCCCCATCTTTTATCTTGAGGAAGTCCTTCCCCACACCCATTTTATCGCATATGACGGATCAACGGAATCGTTTTCGCTCCCCTGAAAGAGCCTTTTTGCCATCGTTCCTGATTGACTTTCACAATCCAAAGATCTATCCTACCGTCCTGATTATGTAATGATCACCTTTGTTGCCCACACGAACCCTGCGAATTCAGATAACCAACGTCACGGAAGGAGAGCGAGAATGAGTGCTGAGGTAAAACAGGCCGTCCTCGACTATTTCAAGAGCAAAGAGAAGACCAAGACCAAGTTTTATATGAATGACCTGCGAAAAGTCGCCCCCGAGGGGATGTCGAACAGGGAGTTCAAGAAGGTCATCAGTGAAATGATCGCGGAAGGGACGCTGATGTATTACTCCACGGGTAGCACCACCATGCTTCAGCTCACCGAAGCAGACGTCGACTCGAAGATCAAGTAGTCCATTGGCGGCGGCCGCTGTTCCCCGTTATCTTTTCTACCGTGGGTCTAGGCTATTGAGAAGAATCCCAGCAGCCTGACAGGGAGATGTAAGCACACCTATTATTTACCAGAACCGTAGGAAAAGCACATTCTCGCTATGAATACGAAAAGGGAAGGAGTCTACCTCCTTCCCTTTTTTTGGCTATCAGCCGTAAGCCTTCAGCTCCCAACCACCTCCCTGCCCCTGGATTCCCGCCTGTCGCGGGAATGACAGGCAATGGTAACCGGGAGATTGCCACGTCGCCTACGGCTCCTCGCAATATCCGCTTCTTATGCCAGCACGCTGCCGCTATTCCCTGACACCTGAAGGCTTCCTTGCCCTCTCTCCTTCAGGAACCTCCCTGGGGCCCCTCACACGGCCGAAGCAGTCCCACTTCTTCCTCGGTAGCCGGCCGGGCTTCCAGGACTTCGAGATCGTAGATCAGCTCCTTTCCGGCAAGGGGATGGTTGTAATCCAGGATAATTCTGTCCTTTTCCTTCTTCTTCACGAAGTATCCGTAGGCCGCGCGGGTTGCCTCGTCCCTTGCAACCACCCATCTTCCTTCTTCCAGCCCCCTTCCCTCGGGGAACTCGTCGTATCCCTTCTCCTTGACCTCTTCCCGCCGGTATGGCCCGAATGCCTCATCCGGAGCTAGCCGGGGCTGCATCTTCTCGCCTGCCTTCATCCCCACGAGTCGCTTCTCAAGGCCCGGGATGAGCTGGTTGTAACCGGTAAAGATCTCCAGGATGGCGAGCCCCTCACGAGGATCGCCCTTGATGTACTCTCCCTCAGCGGTTCTCAGGCAATAGCGGATCTTTACGTACGTCCCTTTCTCCTGAATCGCATCCGTCTTAGGATGATCGCCCATCGTGGTACCTACGTTTCTTCATCGGAGAGCAACTCTTTTCTCAGTTCCGGGATCACTGGGAAGCCTACACGCTCTGCCTCCTGAAGGTGCCTGCGGGCAGATTCTCGATCGCCCTTTCGGGCATAGAGAAGGGCCAGGTTGTTGTGGGCCGCACCAAAGTCCTCGGAAATCTCCAGAGCCCGCTGGTTCGCCTCGATCGCCTTGTCCATGTCACCCTTCAGCAGGTATGCATGCCCCAGATTGGCATGGACTTGGGGAACATTTTCATGAATCGCGAGGGCCTTCTCGTAGACCTCGATCCCTTCGTCGATCCTGCCCTGCTGGACCAGAAGAAACCCCAGATTGCTGTAGGCGTTGATCTGTCTCGGATCGACCTCTAGGACCTTCTGGTTCTCCTCGATAGCTGCCTCGATGTTGCCCTTCCTCATGTATACCCCCCCGAGGTTGATCCTTGCCTCCAGGAGGCCGGGATTGAGTTCCAGGGCGGCCTTGAACTCCGTAATCGCTTCGTCCCACTCCTTGCGTCTGGCATGGGCCAGGCCCAAGTTGTAATGGAGAGGGGCAGAGTCCGGGCGAACGAGCAACTGCCGCTTGAGCTGCTCAAAGGTCTCTTCTTCCTTCCCTTTTGCCAAGATATCCCTCCTTCTTCAGCTATTCTTTCAGGACTCTGCCTGCAGTTTGCCCTGCAGCACCTGAGGACAAAGGACAAAGGGCAAAGGCAAAAGGGATTCTGCCAATCGCCCAGTTGGAAGCAGTGTCAGGATAGCTTCCAAGAAGCGCATCCCCTGACGGATCCTTTAGCCTTTCGCCTTTCGCCTTTTACCTTTGACCTTCGGCACGAATGCAACGCCGCAGATGGGCGTTTTGCGCCAGCCTGTCAAGAGCACAGAGGGCGGCCCCTAAAAGGGCCGCCCTCTGCAACGATTCGAACACAGCGTCAACAAGAACGGGTGAACACCAACGACCGCTCGAGAGAAAACCGGCTAGAACTTGAACTGCGTGGTCGTCCTCCACGTGGTCATGGCCAGCCGATAGTCATCGATGTGCTGGTGCTTGAACTCGAGTCCCGTTACCTCAAAGAACCTCTCCCAGCCGATCCGTTCGATCCACTCCCCGATCCGCTCGTACTTCTTGCCGCCTGCAGCGTAGGCTTCCACAATCTGCCGGATTGCCTTGACGGTCGAGGGCCACCGCGGCGGCTCGTTCGGGAGAAAGGGCACGGCGAGCTTGGAGAAGGTGGGGGGCGTCCTCGAGTTGGAGACCTTGCCTCCGACCCACAGGGCGATTCCGTCACCTTGAGCGTCGGCCAGCGGCATAGCGGCACACATGGTGTAGCAGTTGCCGCAGAACATGCAACGCGGATCGTTCACCTCCACGCTCTTGACCTCCTTGCCACTGTCGAGCGTGACCTTCTTTGGCTTGATCGCGGCCGTAGGGCAGGCAGCGATGGCCAGAGGAACCTCGCACACCGCATCGAGACGATCGTGCTCGATCAGAGGCGGCTTCCGGTGAATCCCGAGGATGGAGATGTCCGAGCAGTGAACCGCACCGCACATGTTCAGGCAGCAGGCCAGAGAAATCCTCACCTGGGCCGGCAAGGTCATGGAGGTGAAGTACTCGAAAAGGTCGTCCATGACGGACTTGACGACACCGGAGGCATCGATGGCCGGCGTGTGGCAGTGGAGCCACCCCTGTGTATGGACGATGTTTGTGATCCCGGCCCCTGTTCCTCCGATCGGAAACTTGCTCCCCCGGCTCTTGAGATCCTTCTTGAGAGGCTCGAGCTTCGACTTGTCGCTTACGAGGAACTCGATGTTGTTCCGTGTGGTGAACCGCAGGTGGCCGTCGCAGTACTTGTCCGCAATATCACAGATCTCACGGATGTGCTCGATGCTCATGATCCGGCATCCACCCACGCGAACGCTGTAGACCTCGGCCCCGGACTCGGCAACATGAACGAGCACGCCTGGCTCCAGGATCTCGTGGTACTTCCACTTTCCGAAGTTTTCCTTGATGACGGGCGGAAGCATCTCCTTGTAGTCGGGTGGCCCAATATCGGTGAGCCTGTCTTCATATTGATATTTTGCCATTTTTCTCTTCTCCTCCTTAGGCCTGGTGTCTCTTTCGATAATCCGCGACATCCCGCTTCCAGCCACCTTCCACCTCATCCTCCTTGAAAAAGATGTAGGGGTTGTAGCGCGGCGTGTTGATCATCCTGGGATCGGGTTCGAGTTCAACGGCCTCAAGGAAGGACCGCATGCCGAGCCGCTGGATCAGCTCGCCGATGCGCTCCCGGTTCCTGCCGTTCTCGTCCCACCATTCCCACATCTTATCGACGAAATCCTTGAACTCATCGTAGGGGGGTTCCATCTTGATGAACGGAATGATCACACTCGAAAGCTGCGCTCCTTCCAGGATCGGCGCCTTGGCCCCGATCAGGATGGTGGCCCCAGTGTCCTTTCCAGGCCAGAGGGCGCGGGGCATGACGTTGATGCAGTGCATGCAGCGCACACAATTTTCGGTAAAGATCTCGAGTTTCTTCCCGTCCCATGCCATACACTTGGTCGGACAGAGATCGATGACCTCCTTCTGGATGTCCACGGCCCGCTTTTCAGAACCGTGTGCACCGCCGCAAGGGACAAGCTCCCCGGCGGCATACGCCTGGACCGCCTTCTGGTCGATCCGGATGTCATCGCGCCAGGTCCCCACGATCGAGCAGTCGGCCCGCGCTACGGCTGCAACACAATCGTTCGGGCACCCCGAGGCCTTGAATTTGAACTTGTAGGGCCATGCAGGCCGGTGCAGCTCGTCCTGAAAGGTCTGGGTCAGATCGTTGATGATGGCCTGCGTGTCGATACAGGCCCACTCGCAG
>Ga0180438_10007421_pt1 | contig 14294 bp, 22 predicted proteins | sample SS_ome_12_FD_132455 | JGI IMG/M metagenome (GOLD analysis project Ga0180438, IMG submission 132455) | Hypersaline lake sediment archaeal communities from the Salton Sea, California, USA - SS_3_D_2 metaG | ecosystem: Environmental > Aquatic > Non-marine Saline and Alkaline > Hypersaline >... | reverse complement strand
TGGCTCAACATCTTGGCTTGCCGGACGACATCGTCTACGGCAAGCTGATGACCTTCCACTTCCTCGGGCTCTCCGACTGGCTGACTGAGCGAGCCGGAGAGGGGAAGAGCGTTCCGAAAGGACTGAAACGGTACACCGAATTCAAGACAATCTTCAGAAGGAAAGGCTGAAACGTTGAGCAAGCGAAACGACGAGCCCACCGAGATGACTCGTGTCGGCGGGGACGCCCCGAACTGGCTGACGACGTACGAGGAACCGGACGATTCAATCGTCGACATGGCCGAGTACCGGATCCTGTCGCGGTTGAAGGTCGTCCAGTCCATGTCGGCCGAGGAGCTGAAGGAGAACTTCGGCGAGGGGTCCATCATCATCGCTCCGGGGAACGTCCTCGTGGCGGCGAAGAAGGAGCCGGTTCTGTTCGTTCCGGTGTTCTTCTTCACAGAGTTCTGCGTCTGGGGAGACCGGGATGACATCGCCGGTCCGACCATCCGCGACCGTTCCTTCGACAAGGCGGGAGACATCGCCCGTCGGTGCCGGGATCCGGAGCGTCGCGAGGAGGAGTACGACGACGGGAAGTTCAAGGCTCGCTACGTGGAGCACCTGAACTTCGCGGGCTTCATCTACGGGGACCATCCCCAGACGATGACGGCTTGCGTCCTGTCGTTCTCGCGCGGCGAGTTCGGGACCGGCCGGAACTTCATCAATGCGGTGACCCTCCGGAAGGTCGGCGGGAAGACCGCTCCGCTCTGGTCGCAGGTCTGGAAGCTCCAGACGAACTTCCGCGACGGCGGAGCTTCGAAGAAGTGGTGGGGCATCGATCCGACCAATCCGGATGACGACACTCCGTCCTTCATCTCGGCCGAGCAGGTCGAGTTCTTCAAGACGGAGCACGTGTCGTGCAAGGAGGACTTCGAGAAGTCCAAGCTGCTCGTGGACCACGGGGATGACCCCGAGGCGAACGACGACGAGGACAGCTTCGAGGGGTAGCTCGGACCACCCGTTGATGTGACGGGTTTCTCCTTCACAGGGAGGTCGGGGAAGTGGAACTCCCGGCCTCCCGCCTCCGGGTCAGGACATGGGTGATAGAAACTACTCCAAGCGCATTGAGAAGATCAATGCTCTTGCGGAGCTAGAGCGTCTTGGATGGGACTTCCAGCCAGACGGAGAGGATGAAGTCAAGTGTCGATGTCCGGTTCACAAGGACAAGACGCCCTCCGTTCAACTGAACGTCAGCAAGAACCTCTGGAACTGCAAAGCTTCTCACTGCAAAGCGACAGGGGACATCGTATCCCTCATCGCGTTCATACTGGAAGTGGAGCGATCCACTGTCCTCGTAGACCTAGGAACTCGCTATGACCTAGAGACTGAAAAGACCATCGATCCGGCGAACGCCGACCGCTTCCACGAGAATATCTGGGAGTCCGGTCCTCTGCTCCAAGCTCTGTACGATCGGGGCATCACGGACCCGATGATCCGGAAGGCTCGCATCGGGTTCTTCAAGGGACGCATCTGCATCCCGGTCAAGAACCTGAACGGCGAGATTGTCAACATCAGGCGCTACTTGCCGGGAGCTCCCGGTCACAAGAAGTTCAAGAACACGAAGGGTCACGGCGCTCCACAGATCTATCAAGCCGAGCAGACGAAGTTCGACAAGATCTGGATCTGCGGCGGGGAGATGAAGGCTCTCGCTGCAGGATGGTATCTCATCAAGAAGAAGGTCGGATGCATCGCAGCTTCAGCGGGCGAAGGCATCTGGGACTCGAAGTGGACGAAGCTCCTGAACGGCAAGGAAGTCTACATCTGCATGGATGTGGATACGGCCGGACGGACGGCGGCGAGGACTCTCGGGAACACTATCTTCCGAGCAGCGAAGGCTGTCTACATCATCGAGCTCCCGCTGGACAAGGAAAAATATCCGAAGGGAGATCTCAACGACTTCATCGGTGGTGAAGGAGCGAGGACCGCCGAGCTGATGGAGCTGATGGAGAATGCTCGGGAGTTTGTCCCATCAGCCATCGGCCCTGACGACACCCTCGTGACTGCGGACCCGATCGAGACTACCATCGCGAAGGCTGTGAACCCCGAGTTCACAGGACGGCGCGTGAAGTTCGAAGCCGTCTGTGTCGCGATGGATGACACTCCCTTCTTGATTCCCCGACAGCTTCAGGTCACGTGCGACCGATCCCAGAACAATTGCGCGTTCTGTCCGATCCTGAACATGGAGCAGGACCCGGATACTGGAGGCATCCTTCTCACCATTCCGGCTCACAGTCCGGGCATCCTCCAGATGGTGAACTCTCCGATCCGTACGCAGTCTGAAGCTATCCGGGATTCTCTCGGGATCCCTCCATGCAAGTCCGCAGCCTTCAGCAACCGAGCCCACTACAAGGTGATGGATGTCCGGTTGAGTCCGCAACTCAGTATCGGTTCGGGACGGACGGTCAACATCGTCCAGCCCGCTCTGGTCGTGGACCGGGACCTTGAGATGAACTCGCCGTACGACATGACGGCAGTCATCTACCCTCACCCGAAGAATCAGCAAGCTGTCGCCCTCGTCGAAGAAGCGACTCCCGCCGTTGACAACCTCACATCCTACGCACCATCCCGACCCGAGCTTGCCGATCTGAAGATCTTTCGTCCGGCCGAGTGGACCGTCGATGGGTTGGATCTCAAGGTAGGCGAAATCCATGAGGACATGGAGGCGAACGTCACGGGGATCTTCGGCCGACGCGAGATTCACACGGTCCTCGATCTGACCTTCCACTCCTGCATCACCTTCCGGTTCGATGGGAGGCTCGCGCACGGATGGGTGAACTCAGCTATCGTCGGTGACTCAGCTCAGGGCAAGTCCGAGACCGCCATCCAGATGATGAATCATACGGGTCTGGGTGAGAGGTTCGACTGCAAGAACGCGACAGTGGCTGGAATGCTCGGAGGACTGGCGCAACTCGGCTCTAGATGGTTCGTGTCATGGGGAGTGGTGCCTACACATGACCGCCGTCTCGTGGTCTTAGACGAGGTCAAGGGAGCTTCTACGGACGTCCTTGCGAAGCTGACCGACATGAGGTCCAGCGGGATAGCTGAGCTTGGGAAGATTGAACGCCGTCGCGCGCACGCGAGAACACGGCTCGCCTTCATCTCGAACCCTCGTGGTCGCCGGACCATCGGGACCTTCGCGTTCGGGATCGAGGCAATTCGTGATCTCATCGGAAACCTTGAGGACGTACGACGGTTCGATGTCGCTTGCATCGTATCGAACGCTCAGATCGATGCGGACTTCATGGTCAATGTCAAGCGGAATCGTCCAATCGTTGAGCATCGGTTCACGTCCGAACTCAGCCGTCGACTCATCCTCTGGGGATGGACACGACAGACGAAGCACATCAAGTTTGATGACGACGCGATCGAGGAAGTCTACGACCAGACACTCGCCGTGACGAAGGAGTTCAGCGAGGCCCTTCCCCTCATCGATCGGGGAACGGCAAGCCAGAAGATCGCCCGCCTCGCAGTCGCCCTTGCCGTCAGGACGTTCAGCACGACGGCGGACCCCGACGAGGTTCTCGTCCGGAAGTGTCACGTCACTTGGATCGCCAGATTCCTCATCCGGATCTACTCAGATCCTGTCTTCGGGTACCGGGATTTCACTAAAGCTCAGACGAAGTTCGCCCGAATAGGTGATCCCAAGCTGGTCAAGAAGCAGATCTTCCAGACGAAGTATCCACATGATCTGGTCGAGAACCTCCTCTATGCGGAGACGATTACCGTCGCAGATTTCGAGGCGTGGTGCGACGTAGACATGGGTGATGCTCAAAAGCTCATGTCCTTCTTGGTCCGGAAGCGAGCCATCTTCCGGAAGGGTCGAGAGTTCGTCAAGTCCCCGGAGTTCATCCTGCTTCTGAAGGAACTGGAAGCGGACGCTCCCGTTGAAGCGCTCCATGGCGAAGAAGAGGATTTCTAATGGATATGCGAGGTAGTCAAGCGAAGGTCGCTGGATTCCACAGAAAGTTCGGGTTCGCGATGAGGGCTCAGCTCTCAGCGATGAATCCGGAGAATGATGCGGAGATCCAGGAGTGGGGACTTCGTCTCTTGCAAATGAGCCGCGAACTCAAGAATCGCGCGATGGAGCTTCAGGATCACGGGGACCCTCGTCTCTATCGCTTCTATCACAAGGTGGAAGAAGTCGGGGAATTGGCGCTCGCGATGGCTCGCCGGGATGAGGTCGAGACTGCTGACGCTCTGGGGGACCTCATGTATCTCCTGCTCGGGGACGGGGTGACTTTCGACATACCGATGCAGGAAGTCTTTAGCGAAATCCATCGCTCCAACATGACGAAAACGAGGAAGGCGGGCGACGATCGGATGAAGGACAGAAGCGTCGAGTCGGGGTTCAGTCCACCTGATCTGGTAGACGCTATTCGGAAGGGACGGGTTCGTCAGTTCGACGAGGAACAGGAGGGCTCCTGATGTACGGATCATTCTCTTCGCTGGATGAGCTCTGGCAAGGGTCGCTGGAGTACGTTCTGAAGTTCGGGAAGACCCATGACGGTCGCAAGACATGGGGGAAGAAGGGAGCGCGGACGAAGGAAGTCCTAGGTCCAGTCCTTCGCCTGACGAACATTCACGCGAACCTCCTCTGTCACGCCGGACGATTGGCTTCGCCGATCTATGCGGCGGGCGAGTTTCTCTGGTACCTCAACCCCGATAGTCCGGGTGACCAGATCTGCTACTACGCTCCCTCGTACAAGAGGTTCATCGAGCCGGAAGGTCACGCGCACGGAGGATACGGTCGCCGGATCCGGATGGACAATCAGCTCTTCAAGATCATCGGGCTCCTCCGAGCTCAGCCGGAGACTCGGCAAGCGATCATGTCGATCTGGCGTCCGCATCTCGATATCGGCCCAACCCTCGCGGGGACGAAGCTGGACATCCCTTGTACGATCGCGCTCCAGTTCCTCGTACGGGATGGTCAGCTCAACTGCATCTGTACGATGCGGTCCAACGACATCTGGCTCGGCTTGCCGTACGACATCTTCTGCTGGACGACGCTTCAGCATATCATCGCGGGAGCGGTCGGGATCCCCGTCGGGTTCTACCAGCATCAAGCGGGATCGCTTCATCTATACGAGCGAGACTGGAAGAAGGCTCAGGAAGCTGCGGGGATCGGAGCCTCGCCTCTCAACTTCCACTTCGAAGATGATGTCGACGAGTACTACGCTGAGTCCATCGTCGAAGCGAAACGGATCGAGCAGGAGCTTCGCAAGCTGGACATTCTCAACGAAGGATGCTTCCGGCTGATCAAGAACAAGTTCGGGGCTGGATCTCGATGGGGCTTCCTGCTCGCACTCTGTCTGCTGAATTCGTCGGACGATCTCAGCAAGGAGAGCCTCGAGATGGCGAACGTGCTCATCCCTGAAATTCCCCTGACGATGGCCCTCGTAATCCGAAAGCAGAGGGCTGAGCGGGAGGCCGCGAAATGATCATCCTCGAAGGGTCGGATTGCGTCGGGAAGACGACGGCTGCAAAGAGTCTGGTAGGATGGACTGAGGCTCGGATCGTCCATGCCGGAGTCAAGCCTCCGGGTTATGATTTCGTCGGCCAGCGGATGGCGGAACTCCAGCCGGGATTCATCCACGACCGGTTCCATCTTTCTGCGTTCGTCTACGGTTTTCTTCTAAAGTGTCACGATACGAACCTGACGCAGAGTGGGATGCTCGGGCTGATGCGGTGGATCCGGTGGAATCGTGTCCCCGTCATCATCTTGTTCGATTCCGACCATGACGATTACAGGAAGCGAATCCTGGCCCGGAAACGAGTCGATGAGTTCGATCTCGAAGTCTGTTGCGCGGCGAATCGGATGTATCAATTCCTCGTTCATCAGGATGTCGCGGGCGAGCCATTCTGTACGACGGCGTGGGATATCTCAACGATGGGATGGCCGACCAAGGAGGGGATCCTCGGTTGGATAACGATGGACCCGAGCCTATGACCGCTCCACATCTCATCAGCATGGGGAAGCGAGTTCACGCCCTGACGAGGAAGTTCGAGCAGGGACAACTCTGCAATCGGAAGACGGTGGTCACGGTCGCGTACCGTCGCTTCGCTGGAGCGTACGAGGAAATCGGTCATTGGGTCAACCATCCGCTGAACCACGACCAGAGTCGATGCTCCGACCGCGTCGGTGACTGCGGATGCACGCACTCAGAACCTCAGGCGATCTGCGACATCCTGCGGAACGGGAGCCATCTTCGCGGCGGAGACCTCATCCTTGCCGTGACCTATTCTCCATGCACTCCGTGCGCGAACATCATCGCGGCAAGTAAGGTCATCAGCGAGGTATGGTGGCTCGAGAACACGAAGCATGATATGCGAGGGATTGACGTCCTCGAGAACTCAGTTCGAAAGGCTGACCTGATCGCCCCATGATAGAAATCGAAACCACTCTCGGTCCATGCGTGATCGTCCAGGACGTTGCCGAACTTCCTCGCGAAGTCATCGACGCTCAGACGGTCTACATCGACTTCGAGACTCAGTCCTTTGACCGGAAGCGAGGAGGGAATCTCCCGTACTCCGGGGACCGGATCGCTGGTATCGCGATCACGTGGGACGAAGAGCCTCGGGGCTTCTACGTTCCGATCCGTCACTCAACGCCGGGACTCATGTGGCCGAACCTCGAGATCGATCCGGTACGCGAGTGGCTGAAGGAGATCCACGACTCATCGCCGAAGACATGGGTCAATCACAACGTCAAGTTCGATGCTCACTTCCTCGTGCAAGAGGGCATCGTCTGGGACCACCGGATGGTCTGCACGTTGACCGCCGCGAAGATGCTGGACAGCGATCGGTTCGGCTTCGGTTTGAAGAAGCTTCAGGTTGATTGGCTTGATCTTGAGGCTGACGAGGTTGACGCTCTTCATGTCTGGCTGAAGGGAAACAAGACGAAGAACTTCGCAGATGCTCCGGCCGACATCTGCGGTGAGTATGCGGTGACTGACGTTCTGTCTAACCGGATGCTCTGGAACTACATCGTCCAGCTTTTCCCCGACGACATGAAGCATCTACTGGACACCGAAGTCAATCTGACATCGGTCCTCTTCGATCTCGAGCGCGAAGGGATGCAAGTTCACGAGCAGCAACTTCAGATCGAGCGACTGAAATCGCTACGCATACTCATTGAGAACGCGGAAAAGCTGGAGGAAGCGACCGGCCTTCCGTACACCGACTCGGCCAAGCATAACTTCGAGATCATCGTCACTCAGCTCGCGCTCCCCGTCCTCTCTTGGAACGTCAGCAAGAAGACGAAAGAAGTGTCGGGTCCGTCCTTCGATAAGAAGGCGATGGCGATGTACTCGATCCATCCGGACGTCGTCGCCGACCCTCGCAAGAAGAACATCATCGACTGGATCATCGCGTATCGGACGGAGCGAGTCTACCAGAGCTTCTTCACCGATCCATATCTGGAACTGAAGGATGAGAACGACCACCTTCACTCGGACTACAATCAGATCGTCCGAACGGGTCGCATGTCCTGCTCCCATCCGAATGCTCAGCAACTCTCCCCTCGCGCGCGGAGGCTCGTCCATCCGCGTGAGGGGGAAGCGTTCCTGTCCTTCGACGCGAGCCAAGTCGAGTTCCGGCTGATCATCCACTACATCCGCGACGAGGAAGCGATCGCGGCCTACCTTGCCGATCCCGACACTGACTTCCATCAGTGGGTCGCGGATCTCTGTCGCATCGCTCGGTCTCCGGCGAAGAACGTCAACTTCGCGATGGGATATGGAGCCGGAAAAACTCGCGTGGTCAACATGCTCATCAACAATCCGACCGTGATGGAGGAAGTGTCGGCTGAAGTCCAGCAACTCGTTGCTGACGGCAAGGTGGATGTCTCGGACTCAGATCATCAGTACCGACGTCTCTGCCGCGAGCGAGCTGAGGAGATCTATCACATCTACCACGAGCGTCTCCCCGGAATCAAGACCACGACGCGGGGAGCGGCGAAGGCTTGTCGGCGAAGAGGGTACGTCTTCAACGCATACAAGAGGCGACGGCATCTTCCTCGGAAGGCTGCTCACAAAGCGTTCAACGCTGTCGTCCAAGGATGCGCGATGGACATCATCAAAGAAGCGATGATCTCATTGAGTCCGCGTTTCAACCGCAAGATGAGGGAGTGGGGGATTCGGCTCGTAGCGAACGTCCACGACGAGATCCTCTTCGCTGGACCGATCGCTGTGATGCGCGATCCGGAAGTTCACGCGTACATCCTCGAAACGCTCGAGACTCCTCGCATCCCGTTCCGCATTCCGATCACATGGGACGCAGGTTACAGCGAGGTAGACTGGTACGAAGCCGCCAAGGAAGAAAAGACGAGTTTCTTCATCCGGCCCGACGGGACGGCTCAGGGAGGCCGTTTGCCCATTGAGCGCACGTGGGAGCACCAAATCGCAGCGTAGGAGGCCGGTGAGAGCCCTCAGGCTGTCGCCCCTCAGCCGCCCCATATATAAAGGTGGCCTGAGAGGGCATGAGCGAGGGCGGCATCACACGGTCTGGAGAGGCCGAAAAGAAAAGTGCAAATCGGGGTATTTTCCGTTTGGCGACCCCGAGAGTTAGAGGTATCATGTTGGTAGCACGGGGGTCGGCAACGGTGCTCACCCTCACAAACGTCAAAGCAGTTTCATCTCATCTCATCGGAGTTCAGCTCCGGGAAAGTAGGGTATCATCATGGCGAAGGCCGAAACCAAGAAGGTCGGTGGCGCGAAGGGCGACAAGGGCGACAAGGGCGAGACTCCCGCGCCGGAGAAGCCGAAGTCCACGAAGCTCGTCTTCGACATCGCCACGGCGAAGAACGCCGAGGGCGAGGCCATCCCGCTCGACGAGAACGGTCGCCTCACCGCCGTCCCGATGAACTGGAACCCCAAGGACTTCCAGGGCCTCAAGCGCTCGCAGTTCGGCTCGCAGGCTGTCTACCTCGAGTTCCGGGCGCACGTCCTCACCTTCTCCATCACCCGCCTGACGGACGCCCGTCAGGACCTGCTCGAGAAGGCCGAGGAGGCGCGGAAGGGCGTCGACCCGACCACCAAGAAGCTCCGCAAGCTGGAGAAGCTCCAGAAGGCGGCGGCCGAGCTGGAGGCTCAGCTCAAGGCCGACGGCATCGAGGTCTAGCGACCTCCTCTGCCCAACGAAATCGCCCGGGCGAAAGCTCGGGCTTTTTCGTGGAGAGACGGGACGAAAAGAAATCGCAAAGAAACTTTGGATTCACCTTGCGCGACCCTCGTTCTGGGGTATCCTATTAGTGCAATGGGTAACGCAACAAACACTCGCTCGCTCAGCCGCTCGGCGGTCGGCATCTTCGATGACGCCACGATCCACGGGCTCGAGACCGTTCAGGTCTTCTGCCCCGAGTGCGGCAAGCTCCACAGCTTCGAAGATCAGGGGCTTCGCTGGGTCGGGCTCGGTTGCGGAACGGTTCACTTTCCTTCGCTTGACGAAGTCGCTCTTGCCGAAAGGTCCTAACATGCTCGCTCTCTGCATCAAGAAGGGTACGGCGGCTCGGGTCATCAAGGACGGCGCGGAGTGGTACGAGGAGAACTTCCGCGACTTCACGACGACCATGAACCTGATGTTCTTCCGGGAGGAGATCGCAGTCGATCCGATCGGTTCGCTCGCGACCGCCTCCACGAAGCACCACGTTCACACGATTGGCGGATGGGTCGCCCGTCAGGGATACTACGGTTTCCGTCGCGGCGGCTTCTGCCTTCTCGTCCACGCAAACGACGTCGAGACCTGCTAGGAGGCTCTGATGTTCTACACGGTCAAGCAGCTTGATTGGCGGAAGGGTGACATCATCGATCGGGAGATGCGCCTCGATCTCTGCGATGGTCGGGTCACTGATCCCGACACCCTCGCGCTGATGATCTCCTTCATGGCCGAAGCGTACCAGAAGGTCGCGGTCATTCAGCTCGTCGCCGGTCCCGTCGAAGACGGTCTGGAAGAGTGCTTCGTCCGGACCAACTCCATCGACGCTCCGTGGTTCGAGAGCAACGACCCGATCCTTCGCTTGAAGACTCGCACGCGCTCCACATCGGTTGGTGACATCGTCCGGGTCGGGGGTCACACCTACTACTGTGCATCGGTCGGCTGGATCAAGGTCAGCGACTGAGCGTCTCTCACCGTCCAAAAGAAACTTTGGATTGTCCTTGCGCGATGTCCGAACGAGGGGTATCCTTGTTACGGTTCAGCAACGGAGGCAGTCATGGTCAGGCTCATCAAGTTCGCAGCGACGGTCATCTTCCTCCTCGGTTTCATGATCGGGGTCGAGACGGTCGTCAACGCGATCCGTCCTCACAAGCACGAGGAATCTCGTCGGTACGAGGAAGCGCTTGACCTTCTCGAGGAGGACCGGGTCGTCCTCGCTCAGTTCATCGCTCAGGAGTAGTCATGTCAATCAATCTTCTCACCGACGCCGATCGGGCGATCGAGGCTCTCGCCGAAGTCGAAGGCGAGGACTGGACGCTCTGGTCCATGGATCAGGAACAGAGCTCTGTCTCCATCGCCGCCGCGTTCCGCTGGCTCTGGGACTTGCCGGACGACGGGGATCTCGACAGCGCTCTCTTCACCATCTACGGTCCGGGCGGGATCCACCGCTACTTCGTGAACGCGGACGGCGAGGTCTTCTACGGACTGATGTACGGTCCGTCGAGTCGGGAAGAGGCGAGGCTCGCGGGCTTCGAGATGCGCTGAAACTTTCTGCAAAGAAAAGATGGATTGACCTTGCGAACGTGATCATCGGCGAGTATCCTTTGTGTATGGCAAGCATAGCAACAAGCGCTCACTCGCTCAGCTCAAACCGTCTCCTTCGGATCGAAACCATCACGACGATGGCAAAGTTCCGTCGGGTTCAGGGCGGCTTCAGGGTCGTCTACCTCGGCAAGTCGCTCGGCGTCGCTCCGAACCGCTCGCACGCCGCGAAGCGTCTGGTCGTCGCGAAGGCTCTCCGCTTCGGAAAGGTCATCTAGTCATGGATCTCTTCATCTCGCTCAGCAACGGCAAGTTCCAGTTCATCCTCGAAGATGAGACGGTCATCGAGTTCGCTCCGACCGCCACCGTCGAGATGGCCGAGTGGCTCGCCGATCACCTCGTCTTCGATGCGATGTGCTCGTCCTCGATCGACTTCAGCGAGGAAGAGGGCGTCAGCAACGCTCGCGGGCTCCTCAACGTCGTCTTCGCTCAGGCTGTTACACTGGCAAAGGGTAGGAGGCTCTGATGTCTCAGCGCGTCTTCAGCATCCCGACGGTTCAGCCTTTGGAGGATGGGACGGAGCGGATGTACTTCGTCCACATCGTCGTCAAGGGTCGGACGGTCATGGCGAAGGACGGGGCGACGGTTCACAAAGGAACCATCCGCGACGAAAAGATCGTCCTCTGGCTGGATCCTCAGCCGGACGTCTCGCTCCAGGACATGATCGAGTCTTACCTCTTCGGAAAAGACGACATCACGGAAAGGTGGTCTTGATGTCTTTCGCCCACATCCCTCTCGGTCGCTTCGACAAGGAGGAAGCTCTGCTTGAGGCGGTGGAAATCGTCGGAAAGTTTCTCCGCCTCAACGAGATATCTCCCCCGAGGATTCTCCGGAAACGTCTGAGCACGAAGGGTGACTATCGGGCTGGAGTGATTCGCATCGATCTCGGCTCGACAGTTTCGCCTGTGAAGACTCCCGGATTTTCTTGGTCTTTTCCGGGGAACCGTTCAGACATCACCGTCTACGGAGTTCTCGCCCACGAGACCGGTCACTACGTCTCGGACACCCATCGCTGGTTCCGGCCGAAATGGAAGCACGGTCACCGGGAGCCGGGAGTCTCATCCTACGGGCGACCGAACGGCGAGGAGGGACTTGCCGAGGCGATCCGCCTGTTCATCCTGAACCCGGATCTCCTCCGCGTCGGCCGACCCCAGATGTTCTCGCTCCTCCGCGTGACGCTCGGGCTGAAGCCTCTCCACAACGATGAGTGGGAGAACGTCCTCGCCTTCGCGCATGACCGGATCATCGCGGCAAACAAGGTCTGGATCAAGCGGGGAAAGAAATCGTAAAAGAAAAACGGTTTCTGCCTTGCGCGACTTCCGATCGTGATGTATCATATGTACGGTTAAGCAACGCAGTAAACGGAGGCAACAAATGGCGAACCTCATCGAAACCCTCGAAGCTCACTCGGACTGGCAAGCGCTCTCTGCGGATGACCGCAAAGCTGTCCTCTTCATCGCGAACGGTGACTTTCAGGCGATCCTCGATGAGGGTCTCGCCACTCTGCTTCCGGACGGTCTCTTCGATGGCGCTCTGGACGGTTCCATCGACGCTTTCGACAGGTTCGCGGCCGAGGTCGGCTACGAGCTCTAACATTCTCGCAGCATAGAAGGGACAAATCCGATGGCCAGCAACGACATCTCCTACACGATCCTCAAGCGCTCCAAGGTCAACGCCGATGCGAAGCGCATCCGCAACGCGATGGAGCTCCTCGGCCTGAAGGTCCGCATGTTCGCGGGCGGTCTCTGGCGGCAGGGCGACGGCACCGTCATCGAGTCGAACGGCGACGTCGAGATCACCTCGCTTCGCAACGAGTGGGTGACCATCGACTTCGAGGGTGAGACCCTCTTCGTCCTCCCCAAGAACAAGAAGTCCACCATCGACATCTACGGGATCTAATCCCGTCCTGTCTCCTCCTCGCCCGGGCGAAAGCTCGGGCTTGGATGAGATATCTCGTCCGACGTCTCGTCGCAATTGACGCGCAGACGCGATCGGACGACTCATCTCTCATCGTCAAAGAAAAGACACAAAAACTTTGGATTGACCTTGCGAACGGACTCATCGGCGAGTATCCTTTGTGTATGGCAAGTAACGCAACAAACACGGAGGCAGTCATGTCAAGGTCATGCGCTCGCTGCGGTCGCAAGCTTCGGAACCCAAACGCTCTCATCGGTCCGGAGTGCGCCAAGATCGCTCAGTCCGAAGTTGACGCGTTCGCTCGGAAGCTCGGCTACGAGTCGGGATACGCTTTCGTCTACGACTGCATCAACGACTTCGCTTCGGACGAGGGTCTCACCGCCGAGGAGTGGGTCAAGAAGTACGGCAATCCGGCCAACGATCTCAACGAGCAGATCGAGTACCTGACCAATCACGGGCTCTGGCGCATCAAGCGTCGGTAGGAGAAATCATGGCATCCTTCACCAAGTATGCTTCGTCCATCGCGGACCTCAAGAAAATCGTCCGCGGGCTGGAGCTCATCGGCGTCTCGAGGGTCCTCGTCTACGCGAACGGTCAGTGGGAGGACTGCAAGGACCGCGAGCCCATCTGGACGAGCGGAACCTCCTCGGTCTTCCAGGTCGCTCGGAAGAACGCTCTCATCGGCTACGACGGAACCTCGGGTTGGAGCCGTCCGGCTTGGGACAACGACCGCCCGTTCCGGATCGACGTCACGGTCGACTGAAGAAAAGACACAAAAACTTTGGATTGACCTTGCGAACGAACTCATCGGCGAGTATCCTTAGTGCATGGCAAGCAACGCAACAACCTTCGGGCAGTCGCTCACCGGTCAGGCCGTTCTTGAGCGGGTTCGCTTCAATCGCTACGAAGTCATCGTCGATGGCTGGTATCACGGCGTCTTCTCGAAGCGTCGCGCGCTCCGGATCGCTCGCAACTCGGACCTCCCGATAGTCATCGGGTCATAGGAGGGTCTCATGGACAGCTACGGTTACTCCATCCCGGCCGATCGCCTCTGCAAGGACTGCGGCGGCGACTACGCTCAGTATCGCGTCGCGAAGAAGTTCGGTCGCTCTCGGCCGACTTGGTCGAAGAAGCCGCTCTACTGCTATCACTGCGCGAAGGATCGCGCCGCGAAGCGCATCCAGATCGAGAAGGACGAGCGCAACGATCGCATCCGTCGCGGTCAGGCCGTCGACGCCGACATCCTTCAGGGACTTGCCGAGGACCTCCGCGAGGAAGTCGCTCGCATGCTCGGCGACGCTGGTCACCACGATCTGTCCGACCTCGTCTCGGACACTCCCATCATCATGAACTCGCAGTACTCCCGCGTTCTGGGTCGCGCTCACTCCGGTTCGAAGTCGGTCGATGAGGGCGGCAATCGCTGCATCGAGTGGAGCCTCAAGGCTTACCAGAATGCCGGGAACGTCTCGCGGGGAGCGTTCCGCCGCACCATCCTCCACGAGTGGGCTCACATCCTCGAGTTCGCCTCGATCGGGCGGTCCTCCAATCACGGTCAGGAGTGGCGTCGCTGGACTCACTTCCTCGGC
>Ga0180438_10007420_pt1 | contig 14295 bp, 11 predicted proteins | sample SS_ome_12_FD_132455 | JGI IMG/M metagenome (GOLD analysis project Ga0180438, IMG submission 132455) | Hypersaline lake sediment archaeal communities from the Salton Sea, California, USA - SS_3_D_2 metaG | ecosystem: Environmental > Aquatic > Non-marine Saline and Alkaline > Hypersaline >... | reverse complement strand
CTGGTTCCGCCGCATGGACGAGGTCCTCTATTCCAGTCAAATCCAAAGCCTGATCCTCGCTTCCCTGATCGTACTCGCACTGGTTTCTTTCACCCAGATGTCCCTCAAGCGAGGCCTGATCTCGCTGTGTAGTGTGCTCGTGCCCATGGGGGCTATTCTGGGGCTCATGAGCTGGATGGGCATCCCCCTCGATTTCGGCACCGCCCTCGTGGGGGCCCTCATCATCGGCTTGGGCGTGGATGGCTCGATCCACTTCCTGCATTACTACAACGGGTTGAGGCTCGCAGGGGCGGAGGGGAAAGCCGCCCTCCGCGCAACCATGGGCCATGTGGGCAAGGCGATCATCACCGCAAATGCCACCACATGCTGTGGCTTCCTGGTGCTCACCCTCTCGAGCACGGAATTCCTGCGCAACTTCGCACTGGTGAATTCGCTGGCGATCTTCCTGGTCACCCTCTCGGTCCTGACCTTCCTGCCCGCGTTGATCACCCTTTTCCAGGCCGACAGGAAGAAGAATGAGGTAATGTGAAGATGCAATGCCCCAAATGTGAAGACAAGCATCTCGTTTCCGTCCTCACCGACGTGGGCGCGGAAGTCGATGCCTGCCCCGCGTGCAGGGGCGTGTGGCTGGACAGGGGTGAGATCTTCTATTTCATCAAGGACCCTGGAGAGATTGAAAAGGAGATCGAGGAAGTCATCGAGCAGGGTGCTCCCTCGGAGAGACGATGCCCGAGAACGGGCGAGAACATGGTGGAGATAAAGCTCTTCGAAGGACGCATCGTCCTCGACGCCTCCCCTGCGTCGGGCGGGCTGTGGTTCGACGGAGGCGAGCTGGAGGCGTTGAGCACGCTCTCTGGAGAAAGTCTAAGGGTCAGGGTTGACCCGGGCACCGTGCCCTCCCCACCGGCATCACCTTCTCGACTCACACCGGTCCCCCCCCTACCCAACCTCTTCCTCCGGTCCACAGCCGTTCTGGTGTTCCTCTACGGTCTCGTCACTCTCATTCTGATCACCCTGACCCTGTACACCGATCTCACACCTTTTGCCGCCCTCACGATCGGGGTCTTGATCGTGGCGATCCAGTTCTTGCTCGGGCCCTTCTTCACGGACCTGGCCTTGCGCTGGATGTACAGCATGTCCTGGGTCGAGTACGCGGAACTACCCGTATTCCTGCGAGACTTCATCAGCCGCACCTGCAGCCGGAACAATATGAAGAACCCAAGGATCGGGATCATCCGTGACGGCGCTCCGAATGCGTTCACTTACGGACACACGCCGAACAACGCAAGGGTCATCTTCACCCAGGGGCTCTTCGATCTTCTGAACGAGGACGAAGTCGAGGCCGTTGCCGCCCACGAGATCGGCCACGCGAAACACTGGGACATGCTGATCATGACCGCGGCCCAGCTCATTCCTCTGGTTCTGTACTATGTCTACAGAACGCTCATCAGCATGAGGGGCAACGGCAAAGACAAGTCTGCGGCCCCGAGGATGGCGATTGCCGTCACCTCTTACGTTCTGTACGTCATCTCCGAATATGTGGTCCTGTGGCTGTCCAGGACCCGGGAGTACTTCGCAGACAGATTCGCCGGGGAGACAACCCGAGACCCCAACGCTCTGGCCCGTGGACTCGTGAAGATCGGCTACGGTCTTGCAGGAAGAGCCTCGGACAAGGAGAAGGGAAAGGAGGAGGAAAGACGCCCTGGCCTCGAGGCGGTGGGAGCCCTTGGGATCTTCGACCCGAAGAGCAGCGTGGCCATGGCCGTCTCCTCCCTTCCGTCTGTCAGCGCTGCCCAGAAGATGGGTGGCGAGGTGGACAAGGAGAATCTGAGGGGCGCAATGAAATGGGATTTGTGGAATCCCTGGGCAAAGTACTACGAACTCCATTCCACCCATCCCCTGATTGCCAACCGGATCAATCACTTGAGCAGGCTCTCCGAGGCCCTTGGCAAAGAGCCCTACATCCGGTTCGATGAGCGGAAGCCGGAATCCTACTGGGATGAGTTCTTCGTTGACCTCCTCGTCCAGCTGCTACCGGGGCTCTCCATCATCGCACTCGTGGCAGGGTTCATCGCAACGAAGCACCCTTCTTGGATCGGCGCCTGGATCTTTGCAGCCGGAATCGCCTCGCTGATCAAGACCAGCGTTTCCTACCGATCACCCGCCTTCCCGGGCATGGCCATCGCCAGCCTGCTGAAGAAGGTGAAGGTGTCTGCAGTCAGGCCCGTTCCCTGCAGGGTAAGGGGGACCATCATCGGCCGCGGGATTCCGGGACTGATCTGGTCAGAGGACTTCGTCATGCAGGATGAAACGGGGATCATCTTCCTGGATTACCACCAGCCCATACCCCTGTGGAACTTCTTCTTCGGGTTGCTCAAAAGAGGGAATTTTGACGGTCGACAGGCCGAGATCGTGGGCTGGTACAGGAGGAATCCTGTTCCCTACATCGAGATCATGAGCATACGGGCGAGGGGGATGAAGGACAGAAACTGCTATACCTATCTGGCTAAATACTTCTTTGCCGGCCTGCTGGCTGTTATCGGCCTAATCGTCACCTTCACCCAATAGAGCGCCTACTTAGCAACGCCTGCACCCCGAACCCTCCTGCCCAGTCCGGTGTCCTGCCCCTTCATTCGCCTGTATCGCGTGAGCATGGCACAGTGCCGGCACAGAAGTCCGCCATCGTCCACCCATAGCGTACGATCGGATATGATCTGGCCGCATTCGGCACAGCTCAACCGGCTGTAGCTCTTTCTTGGCGCCATTCTTTCGAACCTCCATTCCTTACTATTTCTTAGATTCGATCTCCATACGCACGGGTTCCGGGAATTCCCGAGAATTCTCCCTTGACATCCGTCCGAATCCTCAGATACCCTTGAGGCTGACAAGATCAAGAGTTGAGGCGCGGCTGACATCAGTAGCTGGACCGGCCGGAAGGGGACAGGCCCCGGGTCCACGCCAAAGGGGAAGCCGCCGAAGCCCGTTCCGACCTGTCGCGGGAGCGGGTTGGACCCGTGGAGAACATCCACAGGACTGTCACGGATGGGGATCCGTGGAGCGCTCTCTTGGAGCTGCTAAGGTTTTCAAGCAGCGGACGCGAGCGTTCCGCTGCTTTTTTTTTGCCTTTCAACAGGAAGTCAAAAGGAGGAAAGGTACCATGCTCAGCGGATGCTTCACAGCTTTGGTCACGCCCTTCACCCAAGATCAGCAACTCGACCATGAAGGGCTGAAAAAGCTGATCGAATTCCAGGTCCTAAACGGCATCAGCGGTGTCCTGGCTGTCGGGACCACCGGCGAGAGCCCCACGCTGGACTGGCAGGAACACAACGATGTCACTCGACTCGTTTGTGAGGGAACCAAAGGGAAGTGCAAGGCCATCGCCGGGACGGGAAGCAATTCGACCCGAGAGACCCTCGAGGGATCGGAACACGCGGCTGCCTACGGAGCAGATGCCGTGCTGGTGGTGGATCCGTATTACAACGGCCCGAGTTCACTCGAGATCCGCCGCGAGTACGTAGCTCCAGTGGCCGAGAGGTTCCCGGCCCTGGACGTGATCCCTTACGTCATCCCCGGCCGGACGGGCACCCAATTGCTTCCCGAGGACTTGGCGATCCTGTACGAGCAGTACCCGAACGTTCGTACCGTCAAGGAGGCCACCGGAAATCTGGAGAACATGGCCCGGACCCGCACATGTTGTGGGGATGACTACACCATCCTCTCCGGGGACGACGACAAGACCTTGGACATGATTACGAGCGACGCCATCCGGGCCAGCGGGGTCATCTCCGTTGCCTCCAACATTGCGCCGGGGGCGATGCAGGCATACGTCCAGGCTCTCCTGGGGGGCAAGCGATCCGAAGCGGAACAACTCCTGGAGGGACTGAAACCTCTGTTCGGGCTCGTGACGGTAAGAACTCAGGAGGAGACCCCCCACGGCGTCGTCACCTGTCGTGCACGGAATCCTCTGGCCGCCAAGACCTTGATGAACATCCTCGGCATGCCGGCCGGACCCTGCAGGCAGCCCCTGGGCAAGATGACGGCCAATGGCGTGAACGTCGTCCTGGAGGCCGGACGGGTGGTTCAACGGACCCACCCCGAGATCTTTGCGCCCATCGCCGAGTACTTCGGGGTGGACATCGAGAGCAGGCTCAACGATGAGGCCAACTGGAAGGATCTCTGCTACGAGGGGTATTGAGGCCTGCTAGGGCTAGACTACCGAGATGATGAGCTTGCCGCCGTCCGCTTCGAGGGTGAGCGGCTCGAGCGGCTCCTTGGCAGAGCCTGAGATCGTCTGCCCGGAGTAGTCGAAGGTGGATTTCCCCACACTGCAGCAACGGATCTTATCCTCGCCGGGAATAGGATCGATCCTGCGATGGCCGATGTGGGTGCAGCGGTTGGGGAAGGCATGATACTGGCCATCCTCCCCGTGCACGACCAGCACACGCTTTGGAAGATAGGGACCTTCCAGGCGGGTGGCGCCGCCCGTTACCGATAACTCCGGCGCCCTGTCCAGGACTACCTCGATCTTTCCGTCCGCATAGGTCCAGCACTCCTGATCCGCTGGCGGCTGGGTTTCGCAGATGCCCAACAGCCGTTTGAAAATGCCCATGTTCACCCTCCTTCTGTTTGTCGTGATTCCTCGCCCGCATACTGCACGAAGCCTTCTACTGCGAGCGGCGTAAGCACGGAATCTTCGAGTGGATTCTTGAGGCTCGGACACGGATGTACTTCAGTACGATCCGACCCCAAACCTCAAGAATCCAATTCGCCCTACGGGCCCGAACCTTCCGCACTTCCACCGCTCTCGCGACGAAGTTTCGTGTAGTATGCGGGCTATAAAGGGACGGTCGCCCGGGCAGGACCGGCAGGGAATACCCTGTCCCTTCGAAACAGCGGCAGTATAGGATCGTCCCTACGCAGGTGTCAACGAAGACTCGTCAGTCCCTGACGATCGCACCCACGATCAGCCCGGCCAGGATCCCCTCCACCAGGGACCCGAGGAACCACGTAAGGGCCATCATATCCTCTTTCGTCCATACCCCGCCATGATCGCAATGATCTCAGGGCGTTGCCGGGTTAGCCCGCATATTGCACAAAGCTTCCGTGCTTACGCCGCTCGCAGTAGAAGGCTTCGTGCAATATGCGGGCGAGTTGCCTGAGCCCTGGTTATCACCTATGATGAATCGGGCCGGCGTCTCTTGAGCCGATTCGATCCGAGGCGTCGCTAGGAAGCAACGCTCCGTCCAACCACGATAGACCTACCCTTCGTGAAGACCACAGGAAGGAGGGCCCCATGTCTGCCAGTAAGGATAAGCACCTGCGTACTGCGATTGGAGAACAAGCCGTGGACACGGATGGATCGCCGGTCGGTGTCGTCAGGGTGGATGTCGAAAGATCGTATGCCGGAATCGGGGAGCTTCTCAAAGACTACATAAACGATTCGCACCAAGGGGCCTGGAACGAGATCCGGGAGAGAATCGACTACACCTATGAATGCCTGGACATGGCTATTGGCATGTTGGAAAAGGAAACTGATTTTGGAAAGCAAGTGAAGGAACGGATCGAAGAAGGGCAGAAGCTGTTCTTCAAGCCCAACCTGGTCACGCCTCTGAGCATAGACTGCCAAACACACGGGCCGGATATCGGCAGCACAGCTTGCACGGAGTGGCCTTTTGTCGCTGCCTTGATGCGATGGTTTCACGAAGAGCTGGGAATAAGCTATTGGCAGATGGCCCTCGGCGAAGCGGCAACCTTCGTCCCTGCAGCCGCTCGGTTTTATTCGAGCCGCCTGTCGGACGGAAGAACCGTGACGCCCGAAGCCGTTATGGAGGGAAAGTCAGGCGATTTCTACGGAGGCTGGGGCTTCTATTTCGTACGAAAATACCTGGCGGAGTCACTCCGGGCTGGCCAGGGAGATGACCCGATGCAGGGATTCGAGGACAGCGTGTCCGGCACCTATATCCCCCCTGGGGAGGCACGGGACAGGTTGCTGGTGTACGACCTGAATCGGATCTTTGACGACACGAACAAGGGCCGTGAGATCGAGGTGGCGGACGGGCTCAACTACAAATCCATAACGCTCCACAAGGCGATCGTTGGCGGCTATCCGGATGATCCGGCGGATCGAAGGGCCTATCCGGGGTGTGTCCTCGTGAACGTCCCGAAGCTAAAGGTCCACAACATGACCCTGCTGACGAACGTTATCAAGAACCTCGGCATCGGACTCTATCCCATGCAGTCCACGAGCGGGGGCGGATACAAATGGGATTACAGCGTGCCTCATCACCCCATACCCGGCATGAAGGGGGGAATCCCCCATCAGGTTTGGGTTCCTGAAATGGATATGGAAACCGGCTTGCCCAAGAAGGATTCTTCGGGCAGCTACCGCCTGGAAAAGACCGGCGGCATCACCGCCACGATGGCCGACATCATCAAGGCGGTTGCCCACGCCGGTGTCTTCATGCTTCACGTGGTGGACGGCATCGAGGCGATCAACCACGACCACACGGGCCTCCTGGGAAGAGGGACCCTGGAACCCGAGGGCATCGTATTCGCCGGACTAAATCCTGTGGCAACCGATCTCCTGAGTGCACGCTACATGTTCACCAACATTCCGCTGAAAGAGGCCCTGGAAGCGGGGCTTGAGGACGGCAATGGGGGGATATTTGCTCAGCGGGTGCCTGTGCCCACCGTGAAAGACAACCAGATCATCACCCGTGAGGCTTACGACTGCCCCCTATCGCGGGACGTGTGCTTTGCGAACGCCCAGAAGAGGGGTCTCGGAAGAAGAGACTACTATGTAGTGGGCAGGGATGCGGTAACAGGCAGTCCACTGGTCTCCGTTCAAGGGCACCTTGGAACCGCAAAGAACGGGTCCTTCGGGGACGTAATAACGAAGACCTTGTACTGCGACGACCTGAAAATGCCCTGGGACATGCAGAAGACGGCCTTGAGCTACCTGGAGGCTGTTGACAGACTGACCGGATCCTCCCTGAAGAAGGAGTTTCTGGATGCCTACGACGAGGATCGAGATGGTGTGGTCACCTATGAGGAGTTCGGGACCAAAGGTATCTTCGGGCCCATGCTCCACGTGTTCGGGAGGATCGTCACCCGCATAGCAACGGAAGAAGCCGGTCTGTTGCGGGGGAAGTTCAGCGTACCCGCGACCCTGTATAAACTCATGGATCCATCGTGGAACCCTCACGGCTACGATCTGCTCAAGGAATTCAACTACGGCTTGATATGCGGGCTTGCCTATGAGATGTCCCTGTTGGAAATGGAGCTCCCCGATCTTTTCGTCCCCGGCCTCTCGTGGGGCAACGGGAAGTGGCCCAGCTTCGAGCTTGCGAGGCACGTCCTCTTCGGTATGTCCCTGTACGGGGAGCAGTACCCGAACAAGATCGACTTCCCGAGCCTGTATGGCCTCGCCTTCTGCCATGCCGACCACACACAGAACGGAGGGCGATACGTCGGAAAGATACGAAACGAGCCGGATCCGGAGGGTCTCGACAGGTACGTCCACTCCGTGGGCGAAGGCAGAGCAAGCCCGCTGGATTTCACGGTCTACGTGCCCCCCGGCTTCGACAATCTATCCGGCAATCCGGTGCCCAACGTAGAAGTCCCGACAGATGCAAGTCGCGTATTCACGGCCAGCTTTGCTGGCGGCAAAGAGATTTGGTCAGCAGACGGGCCTCTCGAATAGGGTCTTCTTCTGCCCTCAACTCGGGGCTGGCCAAGGCTCAAGAGAAGAGGGCAGGGTTGGGATCTCTTGCACAGGCAATCCATGCTAGGAGGTGAACCATGAGTAACGCTGATTACATGTGGGACTACGGAAATCCTTACAAATGGATGGAGAAGATCAGGGTCGGTCTCTCGGGCCTGCCTCCCCTGATCGTTACCTGCGCGATCACGGGGGGTGTGCACGGCAAGGAGTTGAACGAAAACCTGCCTGAAACCCCGGAAGAGCAGGCCAAACAGACCCACGAGGCCTACAGGGCGGGATGCAGCATCGTCCACGTTCACGCCAGAAACCCTGAATGTTGGTGGCTCACCTCGAGCAATCCGGACCACTACCGCAAGATCAACGGGCTCATCCGTGAGAAGTGCCCGGACATCATCATCAACAACACGACAGGCGGGGGTCCGGAGCTCTCGACAGAAGAACGCATGGCCAGCATCTACGCCAATCCTGAGCTCTGTTCCCTGAACCTCGGTCCCTTCATGTTGAAGATGCCCATGCGGGAGAGAAAAGAGCACCTACCAAACCCTAGGCAAGAAATGCTCTTTGACAGAGGCATACCCTGCAGCTATGCGGATATCTCGCTGTACGCCAAGACGATGAAAGAAAAGGGTATCAAGCCGGAGATGGAGCTGTACCACCCTGGTATGTACTGGGTGGTCCAGGATCTGATGGCCCAGCAACTGATCGAGCCCCCTTATGACATCCAATTCGTGATGGGCTTCCAGACCGGCTCCTTCCCGACACCAGCCAATCTCCTTGGGTTGATCAATGAGCTGCCGCCTCAATCGATCTACTTCGTCATCGGTGTAGGCTCCTCCCAAATTCCGATGACGGTGATGGGGATCATGCTTGGAGGCCACGTGCGGGTGGGCATGGAGGACAATGTCTACTACGGCAAGGGCAGAAGGCTCGAGAGCAACGCGGAGGCGGTCGAGAGAATCGTGCGGATCGCAAAGGACATGGGCCGGGAGATCGCCACGCCGCAGCAGGCACGGGAGATGATCGGGATCTCTTCCACACCCTCTAAGTATTAAGACAGGGATCAGGGTTCGGGGGTCAGGGCCCCGCCCGTTGCCCCCCATAAAGAACACCAGACAAACCCGCTAAAGGGGAATAGACTCATGCCACTCTATGATCCAAAATTGGAGTTCCTTTGTGACGTCGAAGCGTACGTGACCATGGACCTGCCCATCGGGCCCGCGGCCTGGGGCACGAGGCTGATCTGCCCGGTTGTCCGGGGCACCGTGGAGGGCCCGAAGATCAAGGGTGTCGTGCGGCCCTTCGGCGCCGACTGGGCGCTCCTCCGGACCGACAACTGCGTCGAGCTGGATGTCCGCCTGGTCGTCGAGACGGATAAGGGCGCCCTGATCCACGTGGAGTATCGTGGCGTCGTCGACCTCGCCCAGGAACAGGTCGATCAGATCCTGAGCGGAAAGCCGGTGGAGGACATGAAGATCCACACGGCCCCAAGATTCGAAACGAGTCACCCGGACTACGTCTGGCTGAACCGTATCCAGGCCGTCGGATGCGGAAGCAATGAGCTCGTGGGCGAGGAACTCAAGGTCAGGTACTCCTGGTATGCCCTGAGGTCTTGAGTAAGGCGAAAGGGTAGAGCCAAACAAGCTGTCAGCCTTCAGCGGTCAGCTCCCCACCCTTCCACCCTGGCGGGGCGTCGGGGTTCTTTTGCTGAGGGCTGATGCCTGATGGCTCATAGCTAAACAGGTTCGGCGCGGATTGCATCGCCCTTGCACTGAACGATACAGGCCCTGCAAGCCGTGCAGGCGTCCTTGCGCGCAAGGACGGCCCGCTTGTTCTCGCCGAATGCCCAAACCCCCTGCGGGCACACCTCGACACAACCCCGACAGGCGACACAGTTCTCCGGGTAGTAGGTGAGCACCCGGAACCCGTTGAGAAGCTCGGTCCGGATCGTCCCGGCAAAGGCTACGTTTCCAAGGGCCCCGATACCCAGTCGGGCCAAGAAGGCATCCAGGTCACTTCCCATCGTGGAGGACAGCCCGCCGAGTTCCGTGCCGTAGATCAGAATCATGACCATGGCGATGATCAGGTCGGCACGCAACGAGAAGGATCTCTGGATGTCCCACATCTCGGTGACGAACAACAGGCATCCCAGAACGATCTCCAGCAAGATCACCTTGGCGAGGCCCGTCTTTCCCGGCAGGAAGGGACAGGCGAGCATGAAGAACACGAAGGCAAGACCACCCACGATAACGTAATCCAGCAACAGGTGACGGCCAAAGACAGCGAGGCCGACAGCACCGAGGAAGAAGAAAGGAAACAGGCTCCCCAGGCCCGTGTCCAGCCTCTCCTGCCAATCGTAGGTAGCCCGTTTCATGTCTTCATCGCGGCGCTCCCCCTCTGCAAGATAGCGGGGGATGTCCCTTTCCCGCACAGGCCCCCACCGCACGGACCAGCCGGTCTGAGCCTCGACATCCTTGGCCCGAATCCCTGGTGCCCCCAGGGGCGGGAGGGTCAGCCTGTGGTGATCGACCCGGTCGGCAATGCCGCTGGTCTTGACCGCGGCAACAACCGAATGGGTGTTGAACTCCTCCGCACCGGCTGCACACCACGCGTTGACGCCCTTGGAGTCGGCCACCAGCAGCCAAAGATCGAGCCCGCGCAACCTTCGGATCATCCTCCGGACGGTGATGTAGAAGTTGCAGGTAACAAGGACCGGGCTCTCGCGGCCGGGATTCCCGATGGGAACCAGTCCTACACGGGTCGGGCAGGGGAAGAGCCTGAAGAGCATCCCCCACATGAACTTGAACGGATTCATGCCTCATTTCTCTCCCAGAGAGCCCTTCACCAGGGCAAAAGCGTCACCGTGGCTCCGGACTTCTTTCTCTATGTGAAACCCCGCTTCGGCCAATTCGCCGAACAGATCCGGTACCGGACGGGTCGAGGTCCCGGAAACCAGATAGGTCATGGCCAGCATGGGAGCCCTGACAACGGAGTGAAGGATCCTTCGGGCCGCCTTCCGTGGGACCACTTCGTCAGCGACCATGATGAGCCCGCCGGGCTTGAGGACGCGCACCGCGTGTTTGAGGGCATAGCGTCTTTCATCTTGATTGAGCTCACTGAAGACCAAGGTAGAAACCACCGCATCGTATTCGGAGGCTGGCAGGCCATCCATACCGTCCACGCCCATCTGGTGGACCGTCAGCTTGCCCTCGAGGCCTTCGGTTGCGATTCTTTCGTGCGCAACTTCCACCATGCTCGGGCTTGCATCGAAGCCATCCACCGAAGCGCCCCGGCCGATCATCATAGCGGCAAGCTCTCCGGTCCCGCAGCCTACCTCGAGCACACGGGCCCCCTGTGGCACCTCGGCGGCAACGGCCTCCTTGATCGCTCTCACCCGGCCGCGGCTGGCCTTGTCCATCCGCCTGTCGTAGGAACGAGGCCGGCCTTCGAGTATCTTCATGAAGATATAGCTGAACACGCGTACCCCTCCGAATCTTTCATGTCCTAGTGGGGTGACGTGGAAATATCGCTGTGTTTCACGAAAGGATTACCGTGCTCTGCCGGGAAACATGGCAACAGCCTCCTGTCGACGCACTAGACTGTGTACGCCTCCGGGGCAAGCGGTCAGGCAATCTGAGAGTTATAGTATTCACCTATGCGGGAAATCGCATCTCGTCCCTCCTTCAGCATCTGGAAGAACAGATGCCAGACGTGGATCATGTCGTCCCAGACCTCGAGGGTCGAATCCACGCCTGCCTCCCGGGCCTGCCTGTCGAGCCCGATCGAATCGTCAAGCAACATCTCCTCGCTGCCCACCTGGATCAACAGCGGCGGAAGCCCCCTAAGGTCTGCAAACACTGGGGATATAAGGGGTGTCCTGGGATCTTGACCCCCGAGATAGTGGGATGCCATCCAAAGAATGTCCTCGTGGATGATGATGGGGTCGATTCCAGCCTTCGTCTTGTAGGACTCCGCAGAACAGGTCAGGTCAGCCCACGGGGAGATGCAAATGCCCGCCGCAGGAAGCGGGTCCGCCGCGTCACGCACAGCCAACAGGGTCGCCACGGTCAGCCCCCCCCCTGCAGAGTCGCCCCCCACCGCTATCCTTTCGGGCGGGATGCCTTGATTCACGAGCCAGCGATACCCGGCCAACCCATCGTCAACGGCAGCGGGGAATGGGTGCTCCGGCGCCAGACGGTAGTCGAGCGACAGGATCGAAGCCGCAGTTGCCTCTGAAAAGGCAGCGGCCAGATGTCTGCCCGTAACCGGCGAACCGAGCACATACCCGCCTCCGTGCAGATAGAGGAAGACCGCATCGTCCCGCGCCTCACGCGCCCTCACCCATTCGCCGGGCACGCCACCCGCATCCACAGGTTCCAAGGAGACGCCCTCGGGCAAGGGGAAGCTGCCGACCCACTCCTCCATCTGGGCCCGGACTTCCTGGATGGACTTGTCTTTCATGGCTGGAAAAACTGCCAGAAGGTCACGCACACGGTTGATTTCTTCGCTTGCCATCGTTTCCTTCCTCTCCTTAACATGATGTAGTCATCCCACGTGGATAGCACATGTCGGTCCCTTCCGACAACCCACGGCACCTCACCAACGTTGGGCTCGAACACCATGAATTCTTGAATCCATTCCCTGCCCTTCGACATCCTTCTCATATATGAAGTGTTTGAAAACAAAGCAAAACTGGCTGCTGCCCGATTTCAAGGAAAGCGTGTGGCAGAGATAGCGACCAAGCTTTCGAAACCGTAGGAGAGGTGTTAGCCGTGGCAGTTGCTCGTCGGATCCTGATCCTTTTCGCCCACCCTGCCCTTCAGAAGTCTCGGGTCAACCGTGTGTTGATTCAAGCGGTTCGGGAGTTGGACGGGGTTACCTTCCACGATCTCTACCAGATCTATCCCGACTTCTACATCGACGTGAAGCGTGAACAGGATCTTCTGAAGACGCACGACATTGTCACCTTTCACTATCCGTTCTTCTGGTTCAGTACGCCGGCCCTTCTGAAGGAGTGGAAGGATCTCGTACTCGAGCATGATTGGGCCTACGGGAGAAACGGAAACGCTCTCCGCGGCAAGAAGCATCTGAACGTCATCACGACCGGTGCGCGGGAGGCCTCATATTGCAGGAGCGGGGAAAGTCACTTCACGATTCGCGACCTCCTTGCCCCCGTGGAGCAGACGGCACGCCTTTGCGGTATGGAGTACTTGCCGCCCTTCGTGATCCACGGCACGCACGAGATGACCGAAACGGTCATCCAGAAACACGCTCGCGACTATCGCAGGACCCTCGAGGCCCTTCGAGACCGCCGGATCGACCTCGACGCGGTTCGCTCTCATCCGCGACTCAATTACGATCTCGACGCCATCATCAAAGAGTGATCAGGGAGAGGTCATGCACGGCGAAGGTTTCTTTTACCAGGCTTTTGTCTATCTCACCGCGGCTGTGGTGTCCGTACCGCTGGCGAAGCGACTCGGGCTTGGTTCGGTGCTCGGGTATCTCATCGCCGGCATGATCATCGGGCCCTTCGGTCTGGGGTTGATCGGCGAGGAGGGGCAGGATGTCATGCACTTCGCCGAGTTCGGGGTGGTCATGATGCTCTTCCTCGTGGGGCTGGAACTCCGGCCCAGCCTCCTGTGGAAGCTTCGGGGCCCTATACTGGGTTTGGGGGGGCTGCAGGTCGGGATCACGACCGCGGTGATGGCCGCAATCGGGATGGCACTCGGGCTGGTTTGGCAGACGGCTATCGCTGTAGGGATGATCTTCGCCCTTTCCTCGACCGCGATCATTCTTCAGACCCTGTCCGAAAAGGGGCTCATGATGACGGACGGAGGGCAGAGTTCCTTTGCCGTCCTTCTCTTTCAGGACATCGCGGTGATCCCGATGCTGGCGTTTCTTCCCTTACTTGCGGCGAGTGGCTCGAGCGACGGAGCCGGCGGCGGCATCCAAGGGGCACAGCACGGGACGACCTGGGTGGAGGGAATCCCGGGATGGGCGGAGACACTGGTCGTGCTGGGAGCGGTCTCGGCAATCGTTCTCATCGGACAGTTCCTCGTGCGCCCCCTCTTTCGATGGATCGCAAGTACACGGCTAAGGGAACTGTTCACTGCCGCCGCCCTGCTGCTCGTGATCGGGATCGCTCTCCTCATGACCAAGGTGGGGCTCAGCCCGGCTCTCGGCACCTTCCTGGCCGGGGTTGTTCTCGCGGAAAGTGAGTACCGCCACGAGCTCGAAAGCGACATCGAGCCTTTCAAGGGCCTGCTTCTCGGGGTCTTCTTCATCGCCGTGGGCGCGTCGATCGATTTCGGGCTGATTGGTACCCGCCCAGCCTTGATGGCCGGGCTCGTGGGTGCACTGCTGGCGGTGAAGTTCTTGGTGCTCTTCGTGCTCGGTCGTTTGTTCCGAATGGGCCTCGACCAGAACCTTCTCTTCGCTTTCGCACTGGCCCAGGGCGGGGAGTTTGCCTTCGTCCTGTTCTCCTTCGCTACCCAACAGGGGGTGATTGCGGGCGAGCTGGCGAATCCCCTGCTGGCGGTCGTTGCCCTCTCCATGGCGGTGACACCGGTGCTCAT
>Ga0180438_10007419_pt1 | contig 14296 bp, 10 predicted proteins | sample SS_ome_12_FD_132455 | JGI IMG/M metagenome (GOLD analysis project Ga0180438, IMG submission 132455) | Hypersaline lake sediment archaeal communities from the Salton Sea, California, USA - SS_3_D_2 metaG | ecosystem: Environmental > Aquatic > Non-marine Saline and Alkaline > Hypersaline >... | reverse complement strand
CATGCCTACGGCGACGAACGGTCTTCTGGAAAAGCCCAAAGACTACCCACAAGAGGCCCCTTCTTGTCTACCTCAATTAAGTCCCAACCAGAAACGAACTTGCGCCGATTAAGTGCCATTCGGCCCAGGCCCAGTAGCTCCAGCCGCCGGTATTCACCAGCCGGCCCAGCGTCTTGTTGCGAACCATGAGAATGAAAGCGTAACCCGCGTTTACCAGGTAGTTGCCGGTAAACACCAGGGCCCAAATCGCGTTGGGGGCCGCCGCGTCCGGGGCGCCTAGCTCAAGCGCCTGCTGCTTGATCGGCTCGCCGTAAACAAAACCGAAATTCACCAGCGCCGAGAGCAGACCGGAGACGACGCAGAACCCGAGGCCGACCAGGAACGGCGTTCGGATGTCGTTTCCGTTGCTCGAAGACGCATCTGCGGGAGCCGCGAGTTCACGTGACTTGATGGCGCCGGCGATCGAACAAATCACCACCCCGGCAATCATCACCGCCACGGCTGTCAGCAGGGTCAAGCCGCCCGGTTCCAGCAGCTTGCCCGGCCCCTCCGTAAACGCCAGCAGCACCGGCGAGCCGAAGATGTTGATCAGCCCCATCAGCAGCGACACGCCCAAGGCGACGCCCAGCGCCGCGATCCCCTTGCCCCAAAAAATGCCGCCCAGCCCCCAACCGACGCCAAAGAGCAGGGCCAGAACCAACACCCGCGGATCGACCGCAGCGTAGACGCCCGCCAGATTCGGCACGGTCAGCAGCGCCACCGGCCAGGGAACCAGCACCAGCGCGATCAGCGAGCCCAGTCCCCACACGTTCTCCCACTGCCACTTGGGCGTGCGGGTCACGGGCAGCGAGAACAACCCCTCGAGCGCCCCGCCGCAAATGACCAAGGCAATGCCAAGCGTTAAGTCCATGCTAATAGCCTGTACCGTGCATATTGCTGGGTGGCGCGCCCATAGCGGACCATGCTGGGCAATCGTCGAAGTTGCGCGCCATTGGAAGTCCCGTGCGAGTTCACAGCGAAACGCCGGAAGCGATGGGCGTGGAATCCTGCTCGCCGCTTCCCACGTCCACCGCCCTAAAGGGCTCTGGACGTGCCACCCGTCACTCCACAATCCCCACCGCCCGAATCGGCGATCCGTCCCGCCCCTTGATGTTCAGCGGAAACGCGGCAAGCGTGAATCGTTCCGGGAGCCGTTCCAAGCCGCAAAGCCCTTCGACAATGACGATCTCCACCCCTTTGGCCAACAGCGCGTGGTGAACCTCCAGCCACTGCACGCCGGGCGTGGGCGTGTCCATGCCCAAGAGGCGAATCTTTCGCTCCGCAATCCATTGGGCGGCCGACAACTCCAGCGTGGGAAACTCGCTGAAGAACTCCGCAGAGCCGAACGCCCGATCCCAACCCGTGCGGTACACGATGCGGGCCCCCGGGGTGAACTGGTCCGCGTGCGGCGCAAGCATCTCGACCGTGATCGGCGTCTTGGCTCGCAGCGCCGAGCCCGGCGCCAGGTCGATCAACGCCGCCGGGCCGAAGAACCAGTCGAGCGGCATCTGGTCCAGCGTCCGCCCGTCATCAAAGAAGTGAAACGGCGCGTCCAGGTGCGTGCCCTGGTGCGTCGACATGCTGATCTGCGTGATGTTGTAGCCGATCGATTCGACCGTGTTGTGCACGAGCACCGAGAGCTTCGGATCGAAAGGGAAGTTCGGCTGCCCGTGCTCCAGCGGATGCGTCAGATCGATCAGTTCGGCCATGATTATGCGTCGCGGAGGTCCTGTTCGGCGTCGATCAGGTGCTGAAGCATCGCTTGCCGCAGCTTGGGATGGGTTGTTGTCGTGGTCATGGTTTCAAGCTATCACACAAGTTCACGATCCGCAATGGGGCGGCGTGCGAATCCGGCGGCCAACGGCGTTCGGCGATTTCCGGCGTCCGGCGTCGCCACGCCGGAAAAGCGCCGCGTTTTTGGGGCAACGAAAAGATTTTTCGCCAAGTTTCCGCCCGCCCACAACTCCCTAGCCCCCAAAGGTTTGCGCTTCGAAATCCCGCGATCTTCTTTCGACGCTGGCTTGGGAGCGGAAAATAAATTTGACAACTGGTTGTATGACGAGTAAATTGCAACTTCGTGTGGAGGTCTCGCGAACCGGCGGGGCCTGCGCGGGTGGTTCGCGGTGGCTCGTTTTGCTTCCTGGTGAATGGGAGGAAAGGGCTAATGAACCATGTTTCAATCGCTTCGCCGGCGCGGCTGCCTCGCGAAGGCGCCTGCTGGCGGTGTGCGCCGGCAGCGGCGTCAACCGGGCGCGCCGAACCCGCGAAGTGTCTTTCCGCGCCGCACGGGCGGCGTCGCGGGGGCGTTGTGTGCGCCTACGGCACGATGCGCGGCGGCGACGCCTCCGCGCAGAAGCGGCCAAAGCGCCTGCGCTCGGTCAGGGGGACCGGGAGCGGGCTTCGAACTTACGGTTTTCCCCAACGACTCGTTTCCCCACGCGGGAAAGAAAGGACCGAGGTAATGACCATGAGAAACTTCGCAACCATTTTTGTAGCGACCCTACTATTTGCTTTGTGGGTCATCCCCGCCCAGGCGGGGCTGGTGCTGCACAGCACGATGGACAACGGGGACGTCCATCGCGGGGCCACCTACCCGCCGCCGAACCTGGACACCTCCGGCGGCACTTTCACCATTGACGACAGCGCCGGAACCGAACAAGACGGAACGGCTCAGAACAACATGAGTTCTGGCTCAACGGGCGTGATTGGCCAAGCGCTAAACAAGTACAGCGTCACCAACTACGGCGCCTCGTACGGTAACGTTCACAACTACAACCCTTCGACAGGTATCACCGTGTCAATCTGGGTCAGGCCCGCATCCGGCTCCACGAATGAAAATAGAATATTTGTGGAAGACGGAGCTGACAGTTCCAACAACACCGGATGGACGATGAAGGTGGACAACACCCCGGACAAGCCGGAATTCTTAGCACAGAAGACTGGGACGTTTTACGGAGTCCAGTGGGAAGGTGGCTGGGCTCACAGCACCTGGTACAATATGGTCATGGTGATCGATCCCGACGCGGTCGAGACGGGCGACACCGGTCGTCTGATCGGCTATATGAATGGTGAAGGCTCTGGAACGGATGGGGAGGGAGGCAATTGGACAAAGGAAGGCGGTGGCAACTCGTTCGCCGGCACCACCGACTTCAGCGTAAATGCTAGCACGCTGTTGGGCAACAGGCAGAGTCCCCACAATAACAATGGATTTAGTGGTCTCTACGACGACTTTGCCATCTGGGACGAAGCACTGACCGTTGGCGAAGCCCGGTCGCTGTTCACGCTGGCCGACGAGTCGGCGCTAAACTACAACGCCGGGCACGCGGACTCCCTCTGGGACGTGTACGACAACGGCGGCACCGTCACCATCGGCAGCCTGACGTGGCAGCAGTACTCCGACATGACCGGCGCCGCCGGCGACGTGGTGGACCTTGGAGCCGGCAACTGGGGTCTGATCCTCAACGACAGCGGTGGAGGTGTCTCGACGATCCCCGAGCCGTCCACGTTTGCCTTGGCCGCCCTCGGCCTGCTGGGCCTGATGTTTTTCCGCCGCCGCAGACGATAGCCGTGCACGAAACCAGAACGGGACGGATGCGCGTCGGGCCTATCAGCCGCAGGGCGCTAGCCCCCGGTCCCCGTTGGGCATACGAACCGGCGTCCCCGGCTGCGTGGCATGGCAACCGGCGCCGCACGCTAACCGGCGATTGATCGTCAGCGCCCGTTCCAAACCCGGGGCTAGCGCCCTCGGGCGGAGGGTCGATGGGCAGTCCGGTTCGCGTTTGGGGGGTTGTGCTGTGTTCGCTCGCCGGTCGCGTCTTCGCTGCAGGCGTTATACAATGGGGCGGCCGGTTTTGTCCAACGCCTTCGGCGTAAGCGACCGGGCGGTCGAACCGGCGCCGCCAGGCCCCTTCAGGGGCCTTCCCCGCGCAGCGGTAACAGCCCCGGCATTCATGCCGGGGCAGGCGGGGGATACAAAAACCTGTCAGCCCGGTTTACCGGGCTTCCCCGACGCCGTCGGCTCAAGCCGTTTTCGCGAGAAAGCATGAAAAAACTGAGCATAGCTGTCTTTGTCGCACTGGTCGGCGCAGCCGTCATCGTGCCGGGGGGTCATGCCCTCGCGGGTGAGGTTTCCGAGCGGGCGGACGGGGGCCGCCGCTGGGACGGTCCTCTCGAGGACTTTCTTGGCGCCCCGTCGTTCCAAATTCAGAAGAAGGTCATCGAGAAGGGCGACGCTTCTCCGCTCATGCTGGTCACGACGAAGGGCGCCGTGCTTGCCATGTTTGGAGACGGATCGCTGCGGCGCAGTGAAGACGGCGGGGAAACTTGGGGCGAACTGATCCGACCGGAGCCCAGCAGCGGCGTGAAGGGATGGCTCGTCAACGACTTCACCGGGGAGATCCTCTACTTCCGGGAAGTCGTGAAGGACAAGGATAAAAAGAACCACGATCGCGTGGTCCGGGATGAGCAAGGGAGGGGAACGCTTCCCTATCACATCAGCCGGGACGACGGCAAGACATGGACGTATGTAGACACCAGCCCGCTGAGCCCGGATTGCAACGGCAATATCCCGTTCATGCGGAAGAGCGAGCACGGCATCACGCTCCGCTACGGCAAACATGCGGGCCGCCTGCTGCGCCCGGCGCGCGACCAGACGGTCGGCAAAGGTCAGCAGGAATACCACACGAACTACAACACGGCGCTCTACAGCGACGACAACGGCAAGTCGTGGCAGACGACGGCGCCGTTCCCGTTCCTCGGCACCGGCGAAGGCGCGGTGGTGGAACTGTCCGACGGCACGGTCTACTACAACTCGCGGCGGCACTGGGCCAAGCGCAAGGAGGGTGATCCTGACCAAGGAGGTCATCTCGCGCGGGACGCCTACAAACGCTGGATCGCCTGGAGCCATGACGGGGGAGAGACCTGGGTCGACGGGGCGAAGTGCGAGATTCTGCCGGACGGCGTGCAGGATGACGGCGACCCGAAGACCGATTCCTCCCCGTATGGCAACATGGCCGGCCTGGTGCGATTGCCGATCTCGGGCCGGAATATCGTCCTCTACAGCAACTGCGACAACGCGGGACACCGCCTGCATGACCGCAAGAAGGGTACCGTCTGGGTCAGCTTCGACGGTGCCAAGACCTGGCCCGTGAAGCGCCTGGTTGACGCGGGCACGTTCTGGTATTCGTCGATGGACGCGGGACGGCCGCGCACCCAGAGCGAGGGTATGATCTACCTGGGGTACGACGCCGGGGAGAGCCTGAGCGTGGCGCGGTTCAACCTGAGTTGGCTTGTCGACACCGACGACGGGGCCGTTCTGACCGGCGACGGCGACATCCCCGCCTGGCTGACCGACGCCCTGCGGTAAGCGGGGCGCCGCCTCCCGAATGCGACTTCCCCGATGCCGCGTGCGAAATCAGCGAACGCGGAAACAGGCAAACCCACGGGACCCAGCGTCTGCATGTGGTTGTGCCGCGTGAGCCATTTTTGCGACGCACACTCACCGCCGGACACTTGACAACCAAGTTGTATGACAAGATAATGTGCGAGGTTCGAGTTCCTCCAGCGTAAAGAAGATCGCCCCCATGCGATTTACCCGCCGTTTCTTGCCGGCCCTCTCACTCGCGCTCTTTCCCTTGCTCGCCGCCGCCGCGGAGACCATGCCGGCGTTTCCCGGCGCCGAAGGGGCCGGCGCCTACAGCCGCGGCGGTCGCGGGGGCAAGGTGATCTTCGTCACCTCGCTGAAGGACTATCTTCCCGGCGAGGAATCCGTGATTCCCGGAACGCTGCGGGCGGCCTGCACGGCCAAAGGCCCGCGGACGGTCCTCTTTCGCGTTTCGGGGACGATCGAACTTAAGGAAACGCTCCACATTACCGAGCCCTATCTCACCATCGCGGGTCAGTCGGCCCCGGGTGACGGGATCTGCCTGAAGAATTACCGGGTGCGTGTTGAAGCCCATGACGTGGTGATTCGCTACCTCCGCTGCCGGCCGGGGGATGAAGTGGGCCGGCGGTTGGGAAAGCCCTGGGAAACCGATGGCGTCTCCATCAGCGGACAAAGCCGCGACGTGATCCTGGACCACTGCTCGATCAGTTGGGCGAACGACGAGGTCTGCTCCGTCCACGGCCGGGAAATCACGAACGTGACGGTGCAGTGGTGCATCATCAGCGAAAGCCTGAAGGAGAGCACGCACGAGAAGGGCCGGCACGGGTACGGTTCGCTGATCCGCGCCAACGGCGAGGTGAGCTTCCATCACAACCTGTATGCGTTCCACCAGTCTCGCACCCCCCGGCCCGGTTCCCGGGGCGACGGCTGTCTTCTGTTCGATTTCCGAAACAACCTCCTGCACAAGGGCGGTCACGGCTACACGGCGGCCGACCCGGTCCGGATGAACTTTGTCGGAAACCACCACGAGAACACGCCGTTCCATGCGTCCGGAAGCTGCCGTTACTACCGCGAAGGCAACGTCGGAGAGATCTCGGGGGGCCACAGGCAGGACGAACCCTTCGAGGTTGCGGAAGTGACGACCACCACCGCCGAAGCGGCGCGGGAGGCGATCCTCGAGTCCTGCGGCGCCATTCTGCCGAAGCGCGACGCCGTGGATCGCCGGATTGTCGAACTGGTGAAGAGCGGCGCCGGCAAGTTGATCGACTCGGCCGACGAAGTGGGCGGATGGCCGGAACTGAAGTCCACGCAGCCGCCGAGCGACCGCGACGAAGACGGGATGCCGGATGCGTGGGAAAGGGAGTTCGGCGGAGCAACCGCGCTCGACGCCAATCAAGACCCGGACCAGGACGGCTATACGAATCTCGAAGAATATTTGAACGATACCGATCCGCAAATCGACACTGAGCCACGACCGTGAGGGAGTGGCCGCAGCAGGGCTGACGGGCGCGGGGCCGCTTCCTGACGGGCTCGGCTCGGCTCGGGCGCGGGACGCGGGGGCCGCTTCCTGACGGGCGGGGCTCGGCTCGGGTCGCGCCTCCACGCGGGGCCGCATAGCGGGGTGTTATCCACGCCTGAATTTGGCGAGTACCCCCCTTGACACGCAACTTGTATGACAACACAATGACCGCGAGAGCGAAATAGAAAGCGGTGGCGACGCCACTTTCCAGCGCCGTCAGACGCCCGCGCATTGGAGGTTGTAGACGCATGGCCGCATCCCACTTTCGCCGGTCGCTTCCCGGTTTCACCCTCATTGAGCTGCTCACGGTCATCACGATCATCGCGGTTTTGGTGGCCCTGCTGCTGCCCGCGGTGCAAAGCGCCCGCGAAGCGGCCCGCGCCACGCAATGCGGCAACAACCTGCATCAACTGGGGATCGCCTTCGCCACGCACCGCAACTTCGCCCAGAGCGAAGGCATCGGCGGACTGCACGCTGGCTGGACCGGAACGCTGGTCAATTACTGCGAGAACCAATCGGCGGTTCTGGTTTGCACCAATGATGTGGAAACGGGAACCGGCGGCGAGGTCGAAGGGCTGTACATTGCCCAGGCGCACGGCGGCAACCTGGGCAACGTGGACATGTCGCCGGTTTCGGCGATGCTCAATGGGCGGCCAGAGGAAATCCCCGATTCGCAAATCCGTTTCAATCTGGAGGGCACGCGTTACCGGGGCGAACCGCCGGGAGGTTGGGCGTTCTTCGAAGGCCAGGTGCCCGGCGGTGTCGGACCGGGGAAACTGCTAGTCGTGATTGACGACGACGCGGCCTGCTGGATCGAGATTACCGGCCCGTTTGTCGTTTACGGACTCAAGTGCCGCCAGGCGAACAGTGACCACTGGGTGTGCAAGGCCGCCAGCGACGACGACATTGGCGGCAACTCGAATTGGCTCGATGAGGAAGTCTTGATTCAGCTCACCGGCACGCGGACCCGCGATAAGGGCGGGACGAACTTCATCGATCCCCGTTCGCCGATGACGGTGTCGGGTTCCGGGGCGGCAAGCTACGGCATGAATAACCGTGTGTCGGTCCGCAGCGCGGCGCACCAGGTGCTGCTGGTGGAGTACGAGAAGATTGTGGTCAACGTGGATGGCGACTTCTTTGAGGAATGGTTTGCGCCCAGGCACAACGATACGGCCAACGTGCTGTACATGGACGGCAGTGTCCACCGCGAGACGATGACGCCGCTGGTCCCGTCCATCAACCCGCAGCGCTGGCTTCCGCGATAGAAGACAGGAACCGCGAACATGAGCATTCGAGCGATCGCCGGGTGGATGCGCGTCGGGGCATGGATAGTGGCGGGAATGTTGCTGTTTGGTTGCGGGTCGGGTGGCGCACGTAACGAGACCGATGTCAATGCGCTCCTGGCGGAGATCGAGGCGCAACGTCAACGGGGCTCGCGGGCGGACACGGAGTTGCTAAAGGAGCTTTCGCAGCACCAGGAGGGACGCGTGTCCCACGCCGCCATGTCCGCGCTGGGCCATTCCGGCACGACCGCGGGCGACGAGCATCTCCGCGGCGTCCTGCGGTCCGACGCCAACGCGGAAACGCGGGCCCAAGCGGCGGTGGCGCTGGGGGGCAGCGCCATGGCGGATCCCCAGGAAATCGCCGTCTACCTGACGGCGGCGCAGGACCCCGTAGTGCGGGCAGGCGCGGCCAAGGGGCTGGCGAAATGGTCCTCGCCACAGAAACGGGAAGCGTTGCCCAAGTTGGTCCAGGCCCTGAGCGACCCCGACCCGCAAGTCCGGCGTTGGGCGATCCGGGGAATCCACCGCGTCTCCGTGAAGCGGTTCGTGTTTGACCCGGATGCGGCGCCGGAGACACAGCGGGAACGGGTCCGCTACATCGAGACGCGGCTGAGGCAGCTTGACTTGATGTGACCGGGTGGCGACAATAGACAGCTAAGTTGTATGACAAGACGCCGGTCCGGCGCGGGCAAGACTTTGTTTTGCCCGAATTGCAGCCGACCGCCACCACAGCCGGCCCTTTCAGGATTCTCCCCACCACAAACGAGCCCACCGTGAACATTGCCCGCTTTTTCTCGCCAACGATCGTACTTGTGCTTTCGCTCTGCATCTCTGCGGCCGCCGCGCCGCAGGCGCCGACGAACTTAGCCGTGGAAGACTGCGCCAGTCCGATTGGTATCGGCGATGCTACGCCGGAGTTCTCCTGGCTGCCGCGGGACGCGCGGCCGGGCGCCGTGCAGTCGGCCTATCAGATTCTTGTGGCTTCTTCGCCCGAAAAGCTCTCGGAAGAGAAGGCCGACAAGTGGGACTCTGGTGAGATCCAAAGCGATAGCGTGGCGTACATTGCTTACGCCGGTAAGCCGCTGGCTACGCGGGAGGCCTGCTGGTGGAAGGTCCGCACGGCGGACGCGGATGGTAATTGGGGACCGTGGTCGGCGCCCGCGCGGTTCGAGATTGGCCTGCTTGCCGACGACGACTGGACGGGCGCGAAGTGGATATGGGCCAAGGACGACAGCCCCGGCACGCTCCAACACTACTACTTTCGCAAATCCATCACGCTACCCGACAAGCCGATTGCCCGGGCCCGCCTGTACGTATCGAGCGTGCATCATCACTTGCTCTATGTCGACGACCAGCTCATCGGGAAGGGGCAGGCCTTTGAGAACCCCGAGTGCCAGTATTACCAGACCTTCGATATCGGCCCGCATCTCAAGCCCGGCCGTAAGCAAGTGCTGGGCGCGCGTTGCCACTGGTTTCGCGACGGGCAGGGCCGGCCGGCGGCCCGCCCGGGGTTTCTCTGCAAAGCGGTCATTGACTTCGCCGACGGCGATTCGCTGACCGTAAGCAGCGACAGTTCGTGGAAGAGCCGCCGCGCGGAATGGGTGGTCGAGGACAAGCCGTGGCGGCGCAACGGCGAGGGAATTCCCTACGAGTTCATCGACGGGCGGCGGCATCCGAGCGGCTGGAACCGGCCCGACTACGACGATTCCGACTGGGCGGGCGTGGTGGAAATCGGCCCGCAGCCGACCGAGCCGTGGGTTCGCCCGCTGACCGCGCAGGAGACGAGCGTCGACGAGTACGAGATCGCCCCCGTGGGGATCAAGAAGATAAGTGACAATCACCTCGTGGCCGATTTCGGGAAGGTCTACGCCGGCCGGCCGAAGGTCCGCTTCACCGGCGGCGAGCCGGGCAGCCTGATGCGAATTCGGTGCGATTATCGAGCGCGGGAGGATGGAACCATCGACGGCTTCGACCAGGGCACGCGGCTCGATTATGAGTACACCCTTCGCGGCGGCGAGGAGATGTTCGATCCGTTCTGGTACCACGGGCTAAGGTACGTGGCGGTGGAGGCGGGCCAATTGGTCGAGCGCAACGGGCGCAAGACGAAGGTGCTCCGCGAGTATGATCTGACGCCCAAGTTCGAGGGATCGGACATCCGCATCGTGGTCCGCCACAACCGGGTCGATGCCGAGCAGTCGTCGTTCGAATGTTCCGACGCAATGCTCAACGCCGTGTGGGACCTGGTCAAGCGGTCGGCGAAGCTTGGCTCGCACGAGTGCTATGTGGACACGCCCACCCGCGAACAAGGCCAGTTCACGCACGACGGCTACCAGACTTCCATCGCGGCGATGAAGTGCTTCGGCGAACGGGACCTGGCCCAGCAGGCGCTCCGCCAGTTCGCGCACTCGCAGGACAAATGGTGGCCGGGCGGCCAGGTCAACGCCGTCTATCCCTACGGCGGCAGGCGGGACATTCCCGACTGGACCCAAAGCTGGGTCTTTTGGGCCTACGACTATTACATGGAGACGGGCGACCGGGAGCTGATCGGCGACATCTTCGACAACCTGGTGCGGACCGGCGAGTACAACAAGCGGTCGGAGAACAAGGAGACGGGACTGATCGACTGGGGCGGTTGTGAACCGGAGGCGGGCAGACCCAGCTACCCCACCGGCATCGTCGACTGGCCGAATAGGAATCGCTTCGGGTACGACATGACCACCACGCAGCGGACGGTGTTAAGCTGCTTCGCCTATATGAACTACCTGTATGTCGCGCGGTTGGCGGATGCTCTTGGGAAGGACGCAGAGGCGAAGCGGTTCGGCCAGTACGCCGCCGACATTCGCGACGCAATACAGCGACATTTATGGAACGACGAGAAGTCAGCCTATGTGGACGGGCTGAACGCCGACGGCTCGCAGAGCCCCAAGACATCACAGCAGGCCAACATGCTGCCGCTCGTGTTGGGGTTCGCCGAGGGAGAGCACACCCGGGGCGCGCTGGCCGCGGTCAACCGGGCCGGCCGCAGCACCGGTCCGATGATTGTCCGCTACCTCATCCAAGCCTACGGCGAACATGACCAGGATGACGCCCTGCTGAGGTACCTGATCGATCCTGAAGGTGGGCGCAACTGGGCCCACATCATTGTCGACGGCGGGACCTTCACCTACGAAGACTGGGAGGGTACCACGAGCCAATCGCACCCACAGAGTTCCTACGCCGGTGTGATCGCCATCCAGGATTACATCCTGGGCGTAAAGCCGCTAGCGCCGCAATATGCCCGCGTGCAGATTCGACCGCATCCGGGAGCGTTGAAATTCGCCAAGGGAGTCATCCCCACGCAGCGGGGACCGATCCGCGTGGATTGGAGGAACGACGCCGACACGAAGGCCTTTCGCATGACCGTCTCGATTCCCTGCAATGTGCGGGCGGACGTTTATGTGCCCAAGGACGCGGCCGGGACGGCCGTAACCGTGGACGGGGCTTTGCAGGAAGGCGAGGACGCCGGCAAGTACGTGCGGATCCCGGACGTTGGCTCGGGAGAGCACGAGTTCGTTCGCCGGCCGCGATGATCGACCTGGACCTTGATTCTTGACACACTCGAACCGCCGGAGGAGCCCAACGCATGTTTCCCTTCACACGTCGCCGATTTCTGAAGACGAGCGCCGGGGCCGGCGCCTCCGCGCTGGCCGGCGTCCACCTGGCACGGGCCGCGTGGGCGGCCGACAAGCCGGCCGGGCTGAAGTATGCCATCTGCAACGAGACCTTCGTCGATTGGCCGCACGCAAAGGTCTGCAAGTTCGTCGCGGAGTGCGGTTATGGCGGGCTGGAGATCGCGCCGTTCACCTTCAACAACGACGTCACCCAGATCGGCGCCACAGAGCGGGCCGCCATCCGTCGCGACGCGGAGACGGCAGGTATCCCAATCGTTGGTCTGCACTGGCTGCTGGCGAAGACCACCGGGCTGCACCTGACCAGCCCCGAGAAAACCGTGCGCGATAAGACCGCGGAGTACCTGGCGGCCCTGGGTGACTTCTGCGCCGACCTGGGCGGTCACGTGATGGTCTTCGGCTCGCCCAAGCAGCGCGACCTGCAGCCGGGCGTCACCAGGAAGCAAGGGATGGCGTTTGCCACCGAGGTCTTGCGGGCGGCGATGCCCACACTGGAAAAGCGCGGTGTCACCCTGGCTCTGGAGCCGCTGGCGCCCAATGAAACGAACTTCCTAAACACGGGCGATGACGGCGTCGCCCTGGCCCAACAGGTTGATCATCCCTGCTGCAAACTGCTGCTGGACTGCAAGGCGATGTGGCCGGAGGCGACGCCGATCCCCCAGATCATCCGCAAACACCACGAGTGGCTGGTTCACTTCCACGCCAACGATCCGAACCTCCGTGGTCCGGGCATGGGCAAGCTGGACTTCACGCCGATCTTCGAGGCGCTCAAGGACGTCAAATACGACGGCTGGGTTTCCGTCGAGGTGTTCGACTATGAGCCAGGCGCAGAGGCGCTGGCCCGCGAGAGCATCGCGTACATGCGGCGGGTGGAGGCGAAGGTGTTCGGGTAGTTGGAACCGAGGGGGTTGGAGGTCCGGGGTTGGAGCGGTTCGTTTAGCCGTTGTCGGAACGGCGACGCTCCACGTCCAAGAAGTTGCAAATTCACTTGCCAAGCATTGGAAACACTACGATGAGCAAGACTATGGCATTGACGGTCGTATTCCTGACGCTGTTTGGAGCCAACGGGTGGGCGGCTACCGAAGAATCGCCGAACACCGCGGCGGGCCTGCCCGCGGAAGGCCCGCTTGAACCGTTTCTCGGCGAGCCGAAATTCGAGGTCAGCAAGAGCGTCTTCCGGGGCCAGCGGCTGCCGAACATGATTGTGGCCACCGACGGAACCATCGTCGCCGTGTGGGGCTGGGAGCGGGTCTGGGTCCGCCGCAGCGAAGACGCTGGGCAGACCTGGAGCGAGGCGGTCGAACTCTGCAAGGGAATCCACAGCGGCGGGGCGATTGTCAACGAGAAGAACGGCGACATCTTCGTCTTTTCCGAGGCGAAGCATCCGCCGGAGGAGCTAACCGTCTTCCGCAGCGCGGACCACGGCAAGACGTGGTCGCGGTGGGACGTGACGATCAAGCCGGACAAACACGGCAATGTTCCCTCGATGTGCATGAACGAGCATGGCGTCACGCTCCGCCACGGTGAGCATGCCGGCCGACTCCTCCGCCCCGCACGGTGGTACGCCGGCAATAACGACTCGAAGCTCTGGCCAAAGCACTACACGACGGCCGTCTACAGCGATGACGGCGGCAAGACCTGGCAAACCAGCGACCCGTTTCCCGCCTTTGGCACGGGGGAAGCGACGCTGGCCGAGCTTTCCGACGGGCGGATCTATTACAACTCCCGCCGGCACTGGGCGCCCGAGGGCGAAAACCCTCGCCGCCGCTGGACCGCCTTCAGCGACGATGACGGACAGACCTGGAAGGACCTGTCGATCTGTGAAGTTCTGCCGGACGGCGCGCAGGGCAGTGACTATGGTTTGATGGGCGGACTGACTCGCCTGCCGGTCGCGGGTCGGGACATTCTGATCTTCAGCAATATCGAAAGCGATGGCCCCAAGCTGGACCGCAAGAACGGCACGGTGTGGGCCAGCTTCGACGGCGGCAAGACCTGGCCCATCAAGCGGCTCGTGACCGACGGGGCCTTCGGATACTCGTCGCTCGCCGGCGGCCGGCCGGGAACCGAGAGCGAAGGCTGGATCTTCCTGGGCTACGAAAACCGCGGCCTGCATGTAGCGCGGTTTAATCTGAGTTGGATCCTTGCGGGCGAGAAGACCGGCGACGGCAAGGTACCGCAGGCGTTCGAGACGCAGAATTGACCCGAGTCGGGTCTGAACGAACAAGAACTAGAAGAGGAAACACATGAACGCGAGGAAACAGGAGGAAACGAAATGAGAACGCAGCCGCATGCGTTACGACGTCTACCTGGCCGAAGGCTACCCGATCGCCAGCGGCGTGATCGAGGGCGCCTGCCGCCACGTGGTGAAGGACCGGATGGAGCGTTCCGGCATGAACTGGACCAT
>Ga0180438_10007418_pt1 | contig 14298 bp, 12 predicted proteins | sample SS_ome_12_FD_132455 | JGI IMG/M metagenome (GOLD analysis project Ga0180438, IMG submission 132455) | Hypersaline lake sediment archaeal communities from the Salton Sea, California, USA - SS_3_D_2 metaG | ecosystem: Environmental > Aquatic > Non-marine Saline and Alkaline > Hypersaline >... | reverse complement strand
TTTTAGAATGTATTCAAAATATGCAGAAAGCCAAGGCTGGAAAACTTCTATGCTCAGTGCTAACCGAATTGGCATTGGCGGATTCAAAGAAATTATTTTTGAAATCACTGGTAAAAATGTTTTTGCAGATATGAAATATGAAATGGGTGTTCACCGGGTGCAAAGAGTGCCAGAAACTGAAAAGCAAGGCCGAGTACACACTTCAACTGCTACGGTGGCTGTTTTGCCAGAAGCTGAAGATGTTGATTTTAAAATTGATCCAAAAGATTTACGAATAGATACTTTCTGCGCTGGTGGTCATGGTGGACAAGGAGTTAACACCACATATTCAGCAGTCAGAATCACTCATATTCCAACCAATACTGTAGTTTCCTGCCAGGACGAAAGATCTCAAGCTCAAAATAAAGATAAAGCAATGAGGGTTATGCGATCAAGGCTATATGATTTAGAACAGGAAAAAGCACATAAAGAAATGGCAGAAGCCAGAAAATCCCAGGTCGGATCAGGTGATCGTTCAGAAAAAATTAGAACTTATAATTTCCCCCAAGACAGAGTAACAGACCACCGCATAAAGCAAAACTGGTCAAATATCCAGGGAATATTAGATGGCGAAGTTGAAGAAATCATTAAAACTATTCGAGAAGAAGATATTAAATTAAAATTAGAAAAGCAAAAATAATCATTTGGCCTTGCTTATGACAATCAAACAAACCTTAATCAAAGCCACTCAAAAACTAAAAACAAAAAAAATCCTCAGCCCGAGGCTGGATGCTGAGGTTTTATTAGCTTTTGTTTTAAAAAAAGACAAAACGTTTCTTTATACTTATCCAAATAAACAATTAACTTCTGCCCAGCTTAAAAAATTTAATCAATTGATTTCCAAGCGATTAAAATACTGGCCAATTGCATATTTAATTGGCCAAAAAGAATTTTATAAACTACCATTCAAAGTGAACCAAAAAGTTTTAATTCCCAGGCCTGAAACTGAACTGATGGTTGATGAAATTTTAAAGCTTAATAAAAAATGGGCAGTTGCAGACATTGGCACTGGATCAGGCTGCATTGCCATTGCTCTGGCAAAAAATGGATTCAATAAAGTTTATGCTACTGATATTTCAAACTCAATTTTAAACTTGGCCAAACAAAATGCAAAATTAAATAAAGTGTTTGGCAAAATTAAATTTTTAAAAGGCAATCTTTTCCAGCCTATTCAAAATCTAAAAATAGATATTGCGGCTGCCAATCTTCCTTATTTATCGCAAAAGATTTATAAAATTCATATTAAAATGTTTCCAACACTCAAACATGAGCCAAAAACCGCATTGGTTGCGCCGCTTGAAGGGCTTTATTATTTCCAACAGCTTTTTGAACAGATTTCAAATGCCAAACACAAACCAAAATATATATTTTTAGAAATTGATCCAGACCAGCCTGAAAAAATCAAAAGGTTGATAAAAAATTATTTCAAACCCAAATCAATTCAGATAAAAAAGGATTTGTGTGGAAAAAACAGATTGGTGATTGTAAGACTATAATATTCATTCATGCGCCCATCCCCCTTTTTTGTCATTTCGACTGGAGGTCTGACTTGTCAGACCGAAATGGAGAAATCTATTGAGGTTTATCTGGATTCCTGCCTGCGCAGGAATGACCGATGAACGGAATGGGCACTGATATAAAAAGCCTGCTGCACAATGCAGCAGGCTTTTTGTCCCCATTTATTCCTTAATTATTATTTCCGCCAAAGGCTTTTGATCCCATAAATTTTCCTTGTCCGCCATGGCCCATAAAGTTCTTATTCTTCTCCCCACCAAACATTGATTTGGCCATGGTCTTTAATTTTTCTAATATTTTTTCCAACTGGCTTGAATTAATAACTCCTTCATCTACTAATTCCTGCAAAGGCTTTTCAATACCTTGGAATCGATTTCCCATTTTATTACCAGGCTTTTTAAGCATTTTGCCACTTTCAATAAATTCTAACTTTTTCGCATATTCTTCTTCAGTAATTTTTCCTTGCTCTAGTAAATCTTCTAAACGGGCCTTTTCAATAGCCTTTCTTCGCTCTGCCATTTTTTCATGAAACTCAGTTAAAGTGAAACCTGCTTCTTCAACTAACTCTTGCATTTTTTTACCGCTTTCCAAAGCTGACTTGAGCTCATCAACTGACATATCTAATAATTCAGCCTGAGCTGCTAAGATTTCTTCATGCTGCAACTCCATCTGTTCCTGCCTTTGCTGCATGTTAGCTAATTTTTCATTAGCTTCTTCCTGCGTAATTTCCCCGTCCTGCACCAATTGATCTAATTTCTCTTTCATTTGTTGCTCAGCTCTTTGCTGAACAGCTTGCTTAAAGCTTTCCTGAGTATAGCCAGCTTCTTCAATAATATCTCTCATTGTCATACCGCTATCAATTTTTGATTTAATTTCTTCAGCACTTAAACCCAGAATTTCAGAACTGATATCTTTTGCATGACCGAATATTTGCTTTTTATGACCCATTTTCATCCCAGGACCAAATGCCTTTTTATCAAATTTATGGCCCATGCCTTCACCCATTCCTGGGCCTTGCCATAAATTTCCGTCATATGCTAGTGCTGGAGTGGTTAATAATATACCTAAAAGGACAATTGAGATGATTAATGCTTTTTTCTTACTCATAATTTTTTAAGTTAATTTTTAGTAAATTGTACAATTTGCACTTTCTGTATATTAATACAAAATCCAGTTAATTTTCTTTCACCGAGGCAGGCAGGCACGCGCCAGAGGCGGACGGGTATGCCCCGGCCCGAAATAAAAAACGTCCCGATTTATCAGGACTCCAATTTTTTAAATTATTATTTTTTACTTTTGAATTTTTATCACATCACTATACAATTCCTTTATCTTTTCCAAATCCTGATCAGTCAAATCATTTTCAACTTTGGCAATATATTCATCATCTGTGCTTTCAATAATAAATTTAATATCATCTGACACATAATTATTTGCAACTTGTTCTGGATAATATGATTTTTTATAGCAAAGCTGCCAATATGGCGGATCAGCCACTTTTAATTGATTAATATTTTCATCAACTGATAATTTTTCTAATGTCTGTTCTCTGTCTTCAACTGGTATTTCAATTAAAAAACAATTTTTTGCATACAAGTCTTCAATTACAATATCTGATGACGCATTAAAATCCTGCCAAAAATCTTTTATAAAATTATGAGTGGCTATTGGATCTTCTTTAAGGAAAAATCTTGTAAAATATATGCCTTCGTCATCTTGCTCAGCTTGAACATAATTTTGTCGCTCTGCTTTCTTCTTTACTTCCTCAGCCAATTCCATCATTTCTAATTCATGGATTGGATTAAAGTTGTCTGTATCTAAATATTGGCTGAAGTCAAAATCAGGCTTTTTTGAAAATAAATTTTCACCTTTGGCAAAATGATAAAAATAAATGCAAAAGCCTGCAACAAAAATCACAATAACTCCGATGACATAAATAAAGTCCTTGGTTTTGTTTCTTTTATCAGACATAAATTAATACTGTACTTTTGGAAAATGATCTGGTACCACTGTTATCCAGGTTTTTCCCTCAAGCATTTTAATTTCATTGCCATCTGAATCATAAAATCTCATTCTATCTGTAGCATTTTGTTTTCTCCAGGTCCCAATAGTTCCTTTTCCATCTTGAAACACGATAGCCTTACCCTCTCCCAGGGTTTCTGTAAATAATCTGCCATAATCATCGATTATACTTTGCTTTGAATATATTATCAATAAATTTTTTGTTAAAACTGCATTATTGCCTTCTGTTTTGTAAAGTTTTCCCATTTGGAATCTAGTATATGCGTTTTGATCACGATCATAATTCCACACTACATTATACGTATAATTATTAAAGTTTACTTCAATCACCTGTTCTTCAGGCCTGTCATCTAACTCAGATTCTTTTTTAAATATCCAGGTATCAATCTCTGTATTTTTATCCCAACCCCTGTCATCTATTGCCTCTTTGATTAGCTCACTTGATGAATAGACATTATGAGGAGCATATCTATTTCTTGAACGCCAAAAATATTGAGACCAATAAAACTGGTCTAAATCTTTTATACCTGAAGCTCTTAAATCTGACAAAGCTTGGGGGCTGCCGCCAACGTGCAAATAAACCGGATCAAATTCAGCTGCCCAATCTAAATAATATGGCCTGGCTGATCTGATCGGCCCGATTTTTTCAGCTTCAGTATCTCCTGGAAAAATTGCTAAAAATCTGGTAATAGTTGATTCAGCAATTGCTTCAAAGACAATACTTGCCTTATCTATCCCCGCCAGTGGCCTGGCTTCAAAATGATTTTCAATCATTACTGCCCAAGGTGTAAGGTTAATCATCTTTTTTTTCTCTACACAAACATTATCTAATAATCTTTTATATTTGCACTGTTCAATTGCAAAATCTTGGCTATTGGCCTTTGCGCCGTTTACTCCATTCGCCTTTGGCGTAAATAGCAGCGAGGCTGCTATTGCCATTCCTAAAACTAAAACGAAAATCAACAAAGAAATTATTTCTTTGTCTTTATACCAAACTATTTTTTTATCATTTATCATATTAAAAATAAAAGTGCCTGATTTATAAGACACTTCTATTCTATCACATAATTAATTTTTTTTCACTCAAATTATTCCTTTTTTTCACCTTTGTCAGCTTCTTTTTCAGCTGGAGCTTCTTCTTTCTTTGGTTCTTCACCTTCTTTTCCTTCTTCTGTTTCTTCCTTACCTTCAGCATCTTCTATTTTTTCTATACCTTCTTCTAATTCTTCAGCTGGTGGTTCTGGTTCTTCTTCCTCTTCTGGCTCAGTTACTGAGGCAATCACCTCTTCTGGATTAATTAGGATTTCAATTTCTTCTGGTAGATTTAAATCTTTTACATAAAGAAAATCGCCAAATTCTTTTAATACTGTCAAGTCAACTTCTACGTTTGCAATTTTCTCCAAATCCTTAGGCAGACAGCGAACTGGTATACTGTCTAAGGTTTTTACCAAAATAGCGCCAAGCTCTTTTACTGCTGGAGCTTCGTTAATAAATACTAAGTCAGCTTCAGTCTCAATTTTTTGACCTCGTTTAATTTGATAAAAATCAACATGAATCGGTTTTTCAGATACTGGATCAAACTGAATGTCTTTAATCAGTACTTCTAACGGCTCAGCAGCCCCATCAATAGCTAAATCAATAAGTCCGCTCTCACCAATATCATCATATACCTTATTTAAAACCCTCTCATCTATCTCAACCAGAATATTTTCTTTTACCTCAGGGCCATAGACAACTCCTGGAACTTTCATGTTCACTCGCAAGCTTCCGTTTTTTTTGCCTTTATCCTCCCTTTTTTTTACTTTTAATGAATATGGCATATTTATATTAATTATTTCTAATTACTTTTACAAATTCATTTTGATTGCTAATTATTTCTTTTCCTTCTAAAACATCATCTGCGCAAACTGGATTACTTTCTAAAAACTTAATAGTTTCTACGCTTTGAAGATCTGTTAACAAACCAATACTATTTACACCTCTTGGCCCAGCGACAATTAACACTAAGAGACAGCTTTTACACTTTCTGCACTCCAGATGCAAGAGATGGGCATTTTCCTTTTCATTTAAAATATTAATCTCAGAAGGATAATAGACTGACTTGCAGACAGGACAATTACTGATAATTTTTAATTGAGGATTTTTTGAATCCATAATCCAATTTCACATTACTTAAAAAAGTATAGCTGGAAATATTTTATTAGTCAAGGGTATGCTAATTTTATTGGTTGCTTCTGACAATAATGCTATGGCATACTCCTAATAAACCCAAGGTTAAAACCAGAAAGCTTCCACCAGAACTAAGCAAAGGGAGAGAAATTCCTGTCACTGGAACCAGTCCCATATTCATGCCAATATTAACAAAAATATGCAATGCAAATAAACTGGTCACTCCAAGTGCAAAAAACATGGCAAAATCATTCTCTGCCCGACGCGCTGCCCTAACAAGTCTCCAAAAAATTACTCCCCATAAACCAAGTACTAAAATCACCCCCAGTAATCCAAGCTCTTCTGCTATTACTGCGAAAACAAAGTCGGTCTGACTTTCTGGAATAAACCGAAGCTGGCTCTGTGATCCAAATCCCAGTCCTCTGCCAAATATTTGGCCAGAACCAATAGCAATAGTTGACTGAGCCACATTATAGCCGCTACCCAAAGGATCTCTGCTTGGATCTGTGAATGTCAATACTCTTTCTTTCTGATAATCCTGCAGCACTACAAACCAAGAAAAAAGCAAAATTGAAATTATTATTAACACTAATATTAAAATATAAATCTTTTTTACGCCCGTTAGCATTAATACCATAAACCAAATGGCTAATAAAACTAATGCTGATCCCAAATCTGGCTGCATCAATACCAATACGACAAAAACAACAGTGCCCAAAAGGCTGATAAAAATATGCTTTGTTTGATTAAATTGCTGATAACGATTGCTAAAAAATTTTGCTAAAAAAATTATAAGAGCTATCTTTGCAATTTCTACTGGCTGAAACCCAAAAGTTCCAATCGCAAACCATCCTGTCGTCCCCCGAATATTTTTTCCAAAAATTAAAACTAAAACGAGCAATATTAATGTCACAATATAAATAATTCTGCTGTGTGACCGGAAAAAATTATAATTTAACAGACTAAAAAATAAAAAAAAGATCAGACCAATAATCACAAAAATTACCTGCCTGTTAAATCCTGAGGCATCATTACCCTCATAACTTAGATTAACACTGTATATTGCACTTAATCCTAAAATAATTAAAAGCAAAACAGCAGTAAATAAAATCCAGTCAAATTTTCTCAATTTTTGCAAAACTATACCCATACTTTAATTTCATCTTATTCTAAAAACCTAAATAAATCAACAAAAAAAATGTCCCAAAGGGACACTTAACTTTAACTTTTCACCTCTTCCTTACTTTTAACTTATAACTTTTTACTTCTTGATTTATTTCTGTTCCCCAATGACCTCACCAAAACCTTTATATGAATCTGGATTTAATATATCAACCTGCGGTAATATTGCCACCCGATTAATTGCCGGCAGCGATCCAGGCCAGTTTATTACAACTTCTCTTTCTTCTAAAGCATCCAGGCTTCGTAAATTATAAGTATTTATTGCTCTTAAATTTTGCCCAGAATAGAGCATTATCACAATGTCTATATTCCAAAAATTCTGCGGTGATTTATTTTCAATTGTAAACTTGACCTGGCTTATCGGATTCTCTCCCTCAATGCCAGTTTGCCTGGCTGGAAGAAATAAAATATCAGATACTTCAAATTGCAGCAACTGCTCTTTTAGCTCATTATAATCTGGCACTTTTTTCCATTTTAAATCATCAATTACAAGGTCTGCGCTTAGACTGCCTGTTCTCTCCTCATCTAAACTGACTAAATATATTGTTTCTCCTGGCAAAACATAGCTGGTTTCTGAATCTAAAGATGCTCCTCCAAAGTCAAAATGATACATTAGTTCCTCTACATACCATTTCTCATTTGGATTGGTAACAGTAGTATATAAATCATAATTTTCTCCAGCTCTGATAACTTTTACATCTTCAACTAAAATATTCTGCGGCGTGCTGACCTGATTTATATAATCCCAGTTCAATGATACAGTCCGCGGAGCATACAACTGGCGATTTGCTGAATAACTTATCAAATAATGATCTAAAAGTCCATAAATTCCATATATTAAAAATGCGCCAGCAATTATAATTGCTGTTACTGTTGCCAATTGCTTAACAGTTTGCCTATGGCTGAGCCACCAATAACCAAATTCTAATTCAGGAGCAGCCTTTACCTCTTTTGGTTTAGGAGCTGCAGTCGCAGGCCCGGTTTTTTGGTCTTTCTGTTTTTCTGTTTTAATGTCTTTTGGTTTTTGATTTCCAATCTGAAATGCCATATGACTATATTATAACATATTTGCCTGAATCCTGTAACCTGGATCCTGTATCCTAAAACCTGAATCCTGGATCTTAAAAAAAATTTTGCGTTTTTATCTGCCAGCCAAAGGCAGTATTGTTGAGGGGTAGCTCAGCTACCCCGACCATATTAGTGCGAAGGCTGGATTATTAAAAAAGCCAGTCTATTTAAGACTGACTAATAAAAACTTCTATTCAACAAGTAAATGCAAAATAGATGGATTTTCCTTTTTCGATTTCTTATATTTTTCAACTAAACGATTTTTATCTGACATTAAAGCTATTGCTCCAAGGCCATGAGACACACCCTTGCTGCAAATTGCTGGATATTCTTTTTGCCAAACAGAATGTACGATTTCTTCATGCACACCTAGCACAAGGCCTAGATCGTGAAGAATTTCTGGTAAATCAATATGCCAAACGGCCATTCTTTTTTGCTGCTGACGAGTATAAAGTTTTAATATTTGTTTTGGTTCTGTATTCCACCCGATCATGCATTGTATTCGGAGGTCATATTTTCTGGTAGTGCTATCAAAAATACCTGGGGCTGGGTGAAAACGCGACTGACCAGATTCCTGTATTGGATATAAAGATCCATCTCGAATTCTTTCTTGTATATTAAATTTATCAAGGATATCTTGTTTATATGCTTTTTTAATTGCCTCTTGCAAATGATCAACTGGCCTGGCATTCAAATCATCAGGATCAGGACTAAAATCAATAACCTGATTATCAAAACATGCTTTTTTCAGCGTAGGAAAAGCCTTTAAAATCTGATGCCAAGTATTTAATGCTTTAATATAGGGCATTAATATTTCTGGAAAATCTTCCTGTACTTTTATTGGCTGATCAAACAAGTCTTTTCTTTTCATATACATTTCTGCATATTGATAAACCATAAGAGGATTATTGCAAGTTTTCAAAAACTTTAACAGCATTATTGTCTTTTCAGGCTCAAACATTATTACAGTAATTGGAATTGTCTCATCTACTGGAACAATTTCTTGTGGTAAAAGAATATCTCTGACCTTAAGAGTAGCAACTAATGCATTAAAAGAATGTTCCCAGTTTTCTAAACGATACTTAGCCAGCCAATTACCCAATACTCTTAAATCACCATGCATATCATCAAATCTTTTTCTAAATTCTGATCTACTTTTGCTAGATTTGATTAATTCGAGCAGCACATCTAAAACAGATGCACCCAATTTTCCACGTTGGCGTTTGAACACATCATTGCCTGCCATTTTTTCCAGCAGCAGCTGATGTTGTTCATCCTTGCTCGGGACTTGACCTTCAGGCACTTGCTTTGACATGGTTCACCCCCTTGTCAAGCACATCTGAAGCCATACCTCTTGAGAAGTATGCATATTCATTGTCTGGAATTCCCAGTACAATGCCATTTCTTGAGAAATGGGTTTTCAACGAACACCAGAAATGTTCTGGTTACATAACTTTATTAAAAATACCTGATTAAAAATACCTGATTTTGTCAATTGTCCAATACAAATTTTTGATTTTTTTATTTTTGCGTCCTTTGTTTTTATAAATTTTTGCGCTTTTGCATTATCAAATTGTCCACACTACTCTTGAACAATCAAAAAAAAATTATTAATATAAAACAATGAGGATTCCAAAAACCGGGGTCCTTTATTGCTTGACATCAGTACCTTAACATATAAAAGGGCAAAACATCATGCAGGACAGGACTGAGCACAGTGTATCACTTGTTTTTAAAGTGGATGACAGTCTGCAAAATACTTTATCAGCCTTTGATCCTGGCTTAATATGCTCAATAGGCATTGACCCAGATGCTGAAATTTTATCAATTACTATTTTGGAAGATAAAGCCATACAAAGAGCATCAAGTGGAGATCAAATCTACTTAAACTTTACGACAAAACCACGGTTTATTTATATAAGAGGCATGATTCAATTGGCACAAGGGCATTATTTAACAGCTATTGACCGAGGAAACGTTGAAAAGCATAAACGCACAATAAATTATACCCTTAATATATTGAGAAAAACTTTTACTAACATATCAGATTTGTATTTACTCTGCCCTGATCGGCCTGTAGAATTCCTTCTATCTAATAGAAATACATGGCAGAGATTTCAAACAAGTATGGACACAGCCATCAGTCTGCCTGGCGGATCTATTCTGGCAAGTATTAATGGACAATTAAAAGTAATGCACTTTCATGATGTGGCAAAATTTCTCAAATCAAATGAAGAGATTTGGTATCCTCTAATAAGCAATGCCAATCTGGGCAAAGTAACCTACATTAGCCGAAATCAGCAAACTCCAATTGTCACCAGTTCTGATGGACAAATATTTTCTATCATGATCCAAGACGGTAGACAAACAAATGTTGTCAACCACATCCCAAGATCAAAAGTTCGGCAAATGATCGGCCCAGTTACTAACTATCCTGATGTTTTAGCAGCAGTAATGGATCAATCTCAAGATTCTGTTACAGCCCTGCTTTATAAAATGAGAAGAAAAACTTAATTTCAAGCAATATTTTAAGCTTTCAGGCACCTCTGAAAGCTTTTTTATTTATTCACTTTTTCCCTTTTCAAACAGTAAAATATTTGCTATAATAATTATGTAATTTTACAATTTTTTGTTACAAGATGTACGAGATTTATGTACAAGATATTACGAGATTACAATATGAATTATCTTGTACTATCTCGTATGTGGATCTTGTACATCTCGTAACTAAATTTTATGCCTAAAAAAGCAACAAAACCAAAGAAAAAAACAACCAAAGGAAAAAAAGGCTATACAGCTGAAGAAATTACAGTACTCGAAGGTCTTGATCCAGTTAGAAAAAGACCTGGAATGTATATTGGAAACACAGCTTCCGAAGGTCTTCACCATTTAATCTGGGAAGTAGTTGATAACTCCATTGATGAAGCAATGGCTGGTTATTGTAATCATATTATTGTACGAATTTTGCCAGACAACATCATTGAAGTAACTGATAATGGCCGAGGTATTCCAGTTGGAATTCATAAGCAAACTAAAAAGTCAGCTTTAGAAACAGTAATGACCATTCTTCATGCTGGTGGAAAATTTGGCCAAGGCGGATATAAAGTATCAGGCGGCTTGCATGGTGTTGGTGTTAGTGTGGTAAATGCCCTTTCCAGCTGGGCAAAGGCTGAAGTGAAGCGTGACGGAGATTTATATGAACAAGAATATAAAATCGGTAAAGCTCAAAAAAAAGTTAAAAAAGTTGGTACAGTAAGAAAAACCTCAAAAGTTAATCCTTTAGATCCAGGCGCTTCATTTCCTCGCGGTACCAAAATAACTTTTAAACCTGATGATAGCATTTTTACTGAAACCGAATACAAATGGGAAAAGGTTTTAACTCATCTGCGCCAGCAAGCTTATTTAACTAAGGGTGTAAAAATTACAGTTATTGATCTTAGAGATAAAAAAAATCCTAATCTTCATAATTTTTATTTTGAAGGCGGTATTGCAACATATGTAAAGATGCTTAATAAAAAAGATGAATCCAAGCATGAAAATATTTTTTACGTTGATAAAACAATTGATGAAATACAGGTTGAAATTGCACTCAGATATACTACTGAATACCAAGAAACTGTTTTACCCTTTACTAACAACATTCAAAATCCTGAAGGCGGTATGCATCTAGTCGGATTTAGAACTGGATTGACCCGAACTCTCAACACTTATGCGCGCAAACACAATATTTTAAAAGAAAAAGATGAAAATCTGACCGGTGAAGACACCCGCGAAGGCCTAACTGCAATAATTTATGTAAAAATAAAAGATCCGCAGTTTGAAGGACAAACAAAAGCAAAGCTTGGAAATGCTGAAGTTCGGCCTGCGGTTGATACGGTTTTATCAGAAGCGCTGGAATCATTTTTAGAAGAACATCCAAAGGATGCTGAAGCAATCATTGGCAAGGCATTATTAGCAGCTCAGGCCAGAAAAGCTTCTAGAGCTGCCAGAGAAACCGTTCTTCGAAAAGGCGTACTTGACGGCTTAACTCTGCCTGGCAAATTAGCTGACTGCTCCAGCCGAACAGCTGAAAAATGTGAACTCTACATTGTAGAGGGAGATTCAGCTGGCGGTAGTGCTAAGCAAGGAAGGGATCGGGAATTCCAGGCAATTCTGCCGCTCCGAGGAAAAATTATTAATGTTGAAAAGGCCCGCTTGGACAAAATGCTGGCAAACAATGAGATTAAATCATTAGTTATTGCAATGGGAACAAATGTTGGCGAACAATTTGAAATTGACAAATTAAGATATGATAAAATTATTATCATGACTGATGCTGATGTAGATGGATCCCATATCAGAACTTTGCTATTAACTCTGTTCTATAGATATTTTCCTCAGCTAATTTCAAAAGGCCATGTTTATATTGCTCAGCCACCGCTATACAGTATTAAAAAAGGCAAAGATACAAAATGGGTTTTTTCAGATGAAGAAAAAGATAAAATCGTTGCTAAAATGTCAAAATCAAAAGCTGTAAAACCCAAATCAACAAAGAAAAAGGAAGATAAAGAAGAAACTGAGGCTGAAGAAGGCGAAGAAAAAATAGCTGGTGTTTCTGTTCAAAGATATAAAGGTCTGGGTGAAATGAATCCTGATCAACTCTGGCAAACCACTATGAATCCTGAATCCAGAATGATGAAAATAGTAACAATTGAAGATGCTGAAAAAGCAGATGAAATATTTGATGTTTTAATGGGATCTGACGTTGCTCCTAGAAAAAAGTTTATTCAAACTCATGCTAAATCTGTTGAAAATTTAGATGTATAATTAATATTTAATAAATAAACCGCTAATTTCCCTTAGCGGTTTTTAATATTGACAAAAACAAAGGCTTATGATAAAATAAGGCATTATTGTTCGTTTCAAACTCACAACCATTGGAGGAAAAAATGGTTGCATTTACGCATTCTAAAAGTCCTATTGGTTCTTACAATCCTGAATGGGGATATATATATGCAGTTTTCTCTGCCTTTAATAATGGTTCTATTGCTTTTATGACTCATCGTGATGATTATAATACTGAGTATATGAAAGTAGTCTTTAACGATCAAATTCTAGCAGATGGGCATTTTGCCAATATAGAATCTGCTTTTTCATTTGATGGTAAAAAAATGGCTGTAGCCATTAGAGAAGGAAATCCGCTTCGATATGTCATTTATATCAATGGCGCCAAGTTCTATGAACTTGATCCTATTTATGATAATCTCTACCACTTCATGTGGATTTCAAATGATGAACTGGCCTGGGAAGCTTGGATTCACGAAGAAGGCCGTCGCGGTCATCTCAAAGCACGGCACAAGTATCTAAATGGAGAAAAAATATCTGAATTTGGGCTTCATCCTTTTTACTATGACCGTAGCTCACGAATACTTGTCAAAACAGGCGATAAAGAATTCTTGGTTTTTGATGATGGCAGCCGCTCTGCAACTCAGCCGCTAAGAGAACACTGGCCATTTGGATTACCGACTACAACAACAGATGACGAGCCACAACCTGAAAAAGAATATAATGAACAAATTGACAGAGTGCGAGTGGTCTTTAATGGCCAAAAGGGGCCTTGGTTTGATGATATTGAAAGCGGTGGCGGACTCAGAACATTTGCCTATACTGACGATCGATCAAAACTTGCGTATTTGGGAGTTCGATATGCAAAAATAACAAATCTAATGGCTCCTCTTTTCGGACGAGCTCTTGATCGAGCATTTGAAATTGAGGACAAAACAGGAAAAACACCTTGGTGGGCTAAGCCACTTGCTATACTTTGCAATCCATACTTTGGTCCACTACATGCTCTTGCGGAAATGTCAAAACGCTGGTACATAGTTGACAATGGCCATGAGTGGAAAAAAGCATATCATCAAGCTTTTGATCATTTCTACACTCCAAATGGTCAACTGGTAGTGACTGTTCTTGATGATAATAAAAATCGAGTAGTAATCGATGAAGATGAAGGTCCTGCCTTTGACTGCATTCAGGATGTGCGTTATCTTCCTGACGAAGGTTGTGTTTCATACATTGGAAGACTTGGCGATGAGTTTTTCAAAGTGACAGCTACTTAATAATAAAATATCACTAGCAATGCTAGTGTTTTTTTTATTGCCTCAATGGTTTCCAGCATCGGGGGTCTGGGGGGCTGATTGCCCCATGCGCGATAAGTGCACTTAATCGTCGCTTCGCATTTGAAGCCCCCCAGCGGTTTTTAGTTACTTTTTGGCCTGCCCTGAGCAAGGTCGAAGGGTGCCAAAAAGTAACTTGGCGCCTGTC
>Ga0180438_10007414_pt1 | contig 14308 bp, 10 predicted proteins | sample SS_ome_12_FD_132455 | JGI IMG/M metagenome (GOLD analysis project Ga0180438, IMG submission 132455) | Hypersaline lake sediment archaeal communities from the Salton Sea, California, USA - SS_3_D_2 metaG | ecosystem: Environmental > Aquatic > Non-marine Saline and Alkaline > Hypersaline >... | reverse complement strand
TTCTCATATGGATGCTGTTAACTCTACGCGTAGTGATCAGGCGATTATCATTGTCGATGAAGAGGGGCTGTATAAAGGTGAATGGCGAAGTCAAGATGCTGAGGCCGTCGGTCATATTCTCTCTGCGTTTTTAAACTGCTTGCGTTGGTTTGAAAGCCAATCGCATGCTCGTATGATTCGAGTGCTTGCTAATGATCGCTCGAGCGCAGAAGATGTTGCTCACTCCTACAACGATGTATTGAATACAGTGCTTGGAGAGTGTGGCTCTGTAAAGGAGATCCCTGAGCAGACAAAGCGCTCTGTTAATGTCTATCTTGAAAAGATAATAGGCCTTCCAAATGGGCTAAAGCATACTTTTAAGGAGCTTCTTACACAGCTCGACAAAGAGTTTGCCAGCTCCTTTGCTCTCTTTTTTGAAAAGTGCAAGGGTCTTCAAGCTAAAGAGCTTTTTGACGAGAAAGGGGTATTAAAGGCAGATCGAGTTCAGTCCACACAACATTTAGAGCAGGTTGTCCAAGCAGTAGAAGAGGCGCTTGATCTTGTGAGAAGCAAAGTAGAAAGGCTCGACCATCTTTTGAAAATAAAGGAATCTGTTTTAGAGTGGCCCTCGATTTTTGTCACGCTAAAGAGCGATGTCGATGAGATGAGAAGTAAGATCGATCACTACGATCATCTCACGGTTGTTATTCCTGAAAGAGAGGGACGGTGGTTTCCTGTTGGTATTGTTCGCGCAGATGATCTTCGCGAGAATATTTTGGGAACAGTCTCTTTTAGAGATTTCAGTAATCCGGAAGAGACGAAGATGGCCTCGTATATGGAGGTAATCAGTATTGTCGACCATCATAAGATGCGCCTTCAAACCTCTTCTGCGCCAACACTTTTGATGGGAGATGCCCAATCTACCAACACATTGGTTGCTGAGCAGTCTTTGAGAATCAATAGGCGTTATGGAAAAGAGCTTTTATCGGGGATAGAAGGAATAGAGCTTCCAGGAGTCTCTGATCAGATTAAGAGGGCATTTGGTCTTTCTGATCTTGCAGGGGAAGGAGAGCACTTTGTTGATAAAGAGAGAGAGCTTGCCGAATACTTCTTTTACCTTTACGGCATTCTTGATGACACAGATCTATTGACAAAGGTTTCAAGACGCGATCTTCTCGTTGTGAAAAAGCTTCTCGATCGAATGAGATCCCTTCTTGATGGAAAGCCTGAAGAGGTTGTCTCTTTTGCTGATCTTCCAAATGATGCAAGCTTTGTGAAAAAAGCGGCCTCAAAGCTTTTACAAAACAAAGATCTCCACTCCATCTACGCCAAAGTGTATCAGTTTCGTGAACAAGAGACTGATATGGCTCTTGTGGCAGCGATTAAAAAGGAGCCATCCACTGTCTTTCTCGATACAAAAGAGCAAAATGGCTGCTGCCGTGTAGGACAGACAAAGCTCTTTAAGTCCAATATTGAGACGTTTTCTACTCACCGAAATGAGTTGATGAAGCTCTGGGTTGAAGGCGCACGAGAGATTAATAGTGCTCGCCCTCAGATAGACTTTTTTGTTCAGATGGTCAGCACTGTTGCTGGTGAAAAAGAGGTCTTTCATGGGAAGGAGTCTGAGTGGGATCATCAGGATGAGATTTGGATCTGGGCTCCTGAGACAGGTGTTGCAGAGCAGCATCTTGTTGGATTTTTAAACAGTTTTCAGCGCTCATCTACTGCGCAGAAATTTCATTTTGATGTTGAGATCTCTGGTGAGATGGCAAAGGGGAGAGAGCTGCTTTTCAAGCAGAATTTCGCTAAAGCGAAAATTAAGGTTATTGAGGGGAAAGGCCCAACTATTTGCGTCTTGAAATTTAAAGCAGGGGCCTTGAACTCAAGAAAATCGCAAGTCTCGCCCTATCTACCGAAACTTGTGCCGTAAAATTCGGGGTGGCGGGATTCGAACCCACGACCTCTTCGTCCCGAACGAAGCGCGCTAGCCAAGCTGCGCTACACCCCGAAAAAAGAGGATAATCGTACCTGAGAGGAGAGATTCCTATCTAGTTGTATGGCCGCTTTCTCTGCCTAACTTGCTCGAATCAATCTCATGCAGGTATAATGTAAATAATCTAAACGAGGAAGTGTATGGCATTATTTGGTCGAAAACCAAAAATTAAGATTACAGCAACAAAAAAAGATGGATTTAGTGGGTGGTTAAAATGTACTCATTGCAATGAGCTTATTCATGCTAACCAATTGAGTGACAATTTGAACTGCTGTCCAAAATGTTCGCATCACTACCGGATTTCTGTTGAAGAGCGAATAGATCTGATGACAGACAAAGGCGCTTTCAAAGAGCTCTTTTCCGACATTTATCCTAAAGATGCGTTGGAGTTTGTCGATACAGAGCCGTATAAGCAGCGGTTGAAAAAAGCTCAGAAAAAGACAGGAAATAACGATGCCCTTATTGCGGGGAAAGCAACTCTTGATGGCAGAGAGTATGCTTTGGCTGTACTGGATTTCGCCTTCATGGGCGGCTCTATGGGTTCTGTTGTAGGAGAAAAGCTCACCCGATTGGTCGAATATGCTATAGAGGAAAATCTGCATCTGATTGTTGTCTCAACCTCTGGTGGAGCCAGAATGCAAGAATCGACGCTCTCTCTTATGCAGATGGCTAAAACGAGTGCTGTTCTCTCTCGTCTTAAAGAAAAGGGCCTTTTGTATATCTCAGTTCTTACCAATCCCACTACAGGCGGAGTGACAGCTTCATTTGCCTCTCTTGGAGATATTCTTATTGCAGAGCCCGATGCTCTCATCTGTTTTGCTGGACCGCGCGTTATCGAGCAGATTTTGGGAAAACCTCTTCCTGAAGGGGCCCAAAGAGCTGAATTTCTATTAGATCATGGGATGATAGACCATATCGTCCCTCGTCCTCAAATGAGAAAAACGATTAGCAGGCTCTTAGAATACGTCTATTCGGCCAAGAAAAAGTCTTTCTAAAAATTTTTAGACAATTCTTTCTTTACATTATTTCCGTACATTTTCTATTTTCCGCCTTTTTACTCTAGTGTGTAAAGACTCCCTTTGATTGGGGGCTAACCTTTTAATATTGAGGTGGTAATTATGGCGTTTGCTTCTGTTATGACGGTAACTTCTTCTCATGCAAAAACTTCTGTTCCAGAAGTGTCCAAGGAGCAGTTTTTGCATTTTGTGGGGTCACGCGAGCCTGATAATGTTGATGAAAGAGTAAGAACGTGTTGGTGTCAGCAATTGGTTTCCTTACAGCAGAATGCAATAATCGAAAAACATCTTTTTTTATTAGGAATAAGAGGAGCTGATCTGAGAGAGTTTCACAAGCTCGCGTGTACTGTCTGCCGTATATTAGGAAATCTTCCTGATACATATACAAAAGAGTTTCATGATGTTAGCGAAAAGAAAGCAGCAGAACGACTGTCTCGCACCTTTAGTCATCTGAAGCTCTTTTCGAATAACAATGATGAAGGCCCTTGTGAAACATTAAGTAAATTTGGTCCTTTAAGCATACTTATGAATATGGAAAAATTTCGTAGATTGCTTGAGGTTGCGTACCAATATAGTGTGGCGGCGCCTTTTGATGGAGTAAAAAACCGGTTTGCGTGTTCTAATAGAATCTCGCTTCAGGAAAAAGCAGAAGAAGTTGATACCTATTTGGAAAATGATGGAGCAAGAATAACTCTGCTCGATTGTGTTAATTTGAAACTGCCCTTTTTCCCGAGCGAGCTCTGTATGCCATATCTTCAACAGCTCTATTTGGGAGGAAATAGTATTGCCTCTCTTCCCAGCTCTGTCCATGTTTTTGTTGATCTTAAAATTCTCACCCTTGATGATAACTTGCTTTCAGATCTACCAGCAGATTTGGCGAAGTGTCAACAACTTGGAACACTTTCGCTTAGCAAAAATTCCTTTATTTCTCTTCCTGAGGTATTGTGGAGGCTAGGATCGCTGCGTATACTCGATCTTTCTTATAACCACATAAAAGATCTCTCCCGTATAGGAGAGCTTACAAATCTTCAAGTGCTCTCTGTGGCTCATAACAAGATAAAAACTCTACCACAGAGTATTGGTCAGCTTAAATGGTTAGTAAAACTCGATATTAGTAACAACAAGCTAACAACTCTTCCTGAAGCGATAAATGGTCTTGATAGTGTAAAATCTCTCTATATGCATGGAAATGAGATCTCATCGGTAGGGCTTTCTGATAAAAATTGTCAAAAATTGGAAAAGGTTTCAGTGTCAAGTCTTGAACTTATAGAGCTGTTTGCTAAGAGGAAGTGTGTTTCTGGGATTTGGGTAGATGACGTTTCTGTTACAGATAATCTCATTAAATCTTGTAAGAACAAAGGTACGACTTTAGGCAAAGGTGTGCCACCAGAGGTTTCTTATGGTGAAGAGCTGTATCAGAAACGAAAAATAACGGAGAATTTTTAATGTCTGAGATAACAACCGTTGACGTAGGTGTTGGAATTCAAGTTGTTGCAAAAGATCCACGTTATCTTCCTTCCTACCAATCTACAGGTGCTGCTGGGGCTGATCTTATGGCTGCGATCGAAAAAGAGGTTGTAATACACCCTGGAAAGCGCATGCTGATCCCAACAGGGCTCTTTTTCGAGATTCCCGAAGGCTTTGAGGTGCAGATTCGGCCAAGAAGCGGGCTTGCCCTTCGCCATGGGATCTCACTCGTAAATACCCCAGGGACGATTGATAGCGATTACCGTGGAGAGGTTGGTGTGATTGTGATAAATCATGGGACAGAGCCTTTTATTGTTCGCCCTGAGATGCGCATTGCTCAGATGGTCGTTGCTCCTGTTGTTCAGGCGGAATTTATTCCTGTTACCGAGGTTTCTAGCTCTGAAAGGGGATCGGGCGGCTTTGGCCATACGGGAGCATAAACTCACTCCGTAAAAAATAATTAGGATAGAGAGATTTTTTTCTTGACAGAGAGAGGTTCTTTGTCTCAGGATGATGGGCCTAAGAAAACGGATTTTAATAGTAGGTTTTACTCTTGAAAGCAAGGTTGGTTGCGAGATGCCCATAGTTCGGTTGTTGGATTACCTTGATGAGCGCTCTATTCTCTTCTTTGATTCGGCATCAAAAGAAGAGGTGTTGCAGGGCCTTTTGGACAATATTTTTTCGGTTAGGGAACTTCCTGCTAAAGAAAGATTTGTCCAGGCGATAATCGATAGAGAAAAGCTTGTTACAACAGCTATCGGTATGGGTGTTGCCATTCCTCACGCAAAACTTCCCGTTTACACAGATTTCTTTGTCTCTGTAGCTATTGTCCAAAAGGGAATCGACTGGGATGCCATTGATGACTCACTGGTTAAAATTGTCTTTTTAATCGGTGGTCCTGATAATCGCCAGACAGATTATCTTAAATTGCTTTCTTCTGTAACTGTTGCTATGCGAGATAAAAAGCTTCGAAAGCGCCTTATGAGTGCCACAACAGCTCACGATGTTATGACACTTCTTCGAGCAGCGTTTGTGTAAATAGTCGGCTCTGAAAAAGTAGAAATTTTTCCCTGAAAGGTATTCCTGGATACGGAAAGCATCTAAAAATACAACTTCTTTTTTACAGGGAAACTGAGAAAAATCGCTCATTTCCTTGCATTTTCTTCTGCAGGGACTTTTTTAGGGTCGACTAAATACTTAATTATGCTTCTTGTGGTGTAGGAGCGGCCTCTTCTTCTTGAGGAGCCTCTTCATTATCTTTGGGCTCTTCAAACACTTTATCCTTAAACGAGAGCTCTTCTCCCTTAACATCAATAGTACACGACCATTTCTGATCTGGTCTGCTGAGGAGTCTTTCTGCCAGAGGATCTTCGACCATCTGTTCCAACATTCTCTTGAGGGGACGAGCACCCATTTCTGGTTGATACCCTTTTTCAACAAGGAGCTTTTTGGCTTTTTCTGTTAGTGAAACAGTAACATCTTTGCTGGTCAATCGCTTTTGAAGGATACCCATCTCGATGTCAATGATTTTACCTAACGATTCAGTCGAAAGAGGTCTGAAGACAACAAAATCGGTCAGCCTGTTTAGAAATTCAGGCTTAAAGTGCTTTTTCATCGCCTCTTCGATCTTCTCGCGAATAATCTCATAGGCTGGCATTCCCTGCTTAGCAGCAAATCCGATCTCTGTGCTCTTTCGAATAAGGTCGGCACCAAGATTCGAGGTCATGATAATGATGGTGTTTCTAAAGTCGACTTTGCGACCAAAGGCATCAGTTAGCTTTCCATCTTCTAATATTTGGAGCAAGATATCGACAACATCAGGGTGGCACTTTTCAATCTCATCAAAGAGAACAACAGAGTAGGGCCTCTGACGTACGCGCTCTGTAAGCTGTCCTCCCTCCTCATATCCAACATACCCTGGAGGAGAGCCTGTCATTCTGCTGACAGCAAATTTCTCCATATATTCTGACATATCGAGCTGAATAAGAGCATCTTCACCACCGAACATATTGGCAGCAAGGACTCTTGCCAGAAGTGTTTTTCCAACACCTGTTGGCCCTAAAAAGAGAAAGGCTCCTATTGGGCGATTTGGATCTTTGATATCGGATTTGCTTCTTCGGACAGCTTTTGAGACGATGCTCACAGCATCATTTTGACCAACGACCTGCTCTTTAAGTCTCTCTTCTAATTTAAGTAGCTTTTGGGCCTCTTCTTCCGTAAGCCGTTGAATAGGAATTCCAGTCTGTTTAGCGACAACAGAGGCCACATCTTCGTAATCGACCTGAACTTGGTGCTGCTCTTTATCTTGTTCCCACTCTGAGCGAAGCTCTTGTAGCTTTTCACGAAGCGATTTTTCTGTATCGCGAAGTTTAGCAGCCTTTTCATACTCTTGGTTGTTTATAGCCTCTTCCTTTGCACGACGTATCTCTTCGATCTCAGCCTCATACTGGGTGATGTCAGGTGGTTGCCGCATCATAGAGATGCGCATCATAGCCCCTGCTTCATCGAGAAGATCGATGGCCTTATCTGGAAGATAGCGACCATAGACATAGCGATCAGAGAGGACAGAGGCAGCATCTGTTGCCTCTTTGGTGTACGTGCATTTGTGGTGCTCTTCATACTTTGGTTTGAGGCCTTCGAGGATATCGATGGTCTGATCAACAGTTGGTGGCTGGACCATGATCTTTTGAAAACGACGCTCTAGAGCAGAGTCTTTTTCCACATGCTTTCGATACTCATCGAGTGTTGTCGCACCAATACACTGGATCTCTCCACGTGAGAGAGCGGGTTTAAGGATGTTAGAGGCGTCAATAGCTCCTTCTGCGGCTCCTGCTCCGACGATGGTGTGCATCTCGTCAATAAAGAGGATGATATTACCGCTTTTTTTAATCTCATCCATTGCTGCTTTGATGCGCTCTTCAAACTGGCCGCGGTATTTTGTTCCCGCGATCATGAGGGCGAGATCTAGGCAGATGAGACGCTTTTTTTGGAGGATATCAGGAACTTCGCCTCGGACGATAGCGTGGGCAAGTCCTTCGACAATGGCGGTCTTTCCAACGCCAGCTTCGCCGAGCAGGACAGGATTGTTCTTTCGACGGCGGCATAAGATGAGAATGAGCCTTTCGACCTCATCTGTACGGTCGATGACAGGGTCAAGTTTGTTCTCTCTTGCTGCCTCTGTGAGATCGTGACCAAAGGATTTGAGGGAGGAGAGTTTTTCTTGGCCTTGTGTCGAAGGCCCTCCCATGCGTTCAAATGCCTTTGAAGCAGCAGAGCCTGATGCCTGTTGACCTGGAGAGGGGGGCATCTGGAGGTTAAAAGATTCAAGCTCCTTGAGGATATCTTTTCGAAGTTCTTTGAGGCTGACACTGAGATTTTCAAGCACTTGAGCAGCAACCCCATCGGTCTGCTTTAAAAGACCGAGCAAAAGGTGCTCTGTTCCTACATAGTTGTGGTTTAGGGCAGCAGCCTCTTCATTGGAATATTCAATGACCTTTTTGACTTTGCCAGTGAGAGCAGGATCCCCATAAAGCTGAATCTCTGGGCCAAAGCCTACCAATCGCTCGACCTCTTGTCGCACCAGATCGTAGTCGATGTTCATATTGCGCAAGACATTAACAGCAATACCTTGGCCGAGCTTTAACAGCCCTAAAAGGATGTGCTCTGTTCCTAAGTAGTTGTGATTTAGTCGCTGAGCCTCTTTTTTGGCCAGCTTGATCACTTGCTTTGCTCGATTGGTAAATTTGTCAAACATAAGAAGATACGTACACTATTTGCGGTTGATATAAAGGGTCCCTAGGTAGGGATTTTACTACCTTTGCTTACCTTAGCTGTGAGCGCTATTTTTTGCAAAAGGTGTTAGCGGCTTTCTTTTTGTTGCTTACTCCGAAGGGAACAAAAACTCCATTGCATTGCCAAAGGAGACGAAGGAATTATGCTCACCTTCTTGCAACTCAAAATGGACTTGATCTTGGTTTTGAACCGCTTTTTGGAGCTTTGTAGCAAAATTGTCAGGCGGAAAGGCGGGATTGCCCATGATTGTATCCTTTGTTGCGCCTAAGATATAAAACTTTGTGCGAGCAAATTTTTGATTGCGAGAGAGCTCGAAGAGCTTTTTCTCATTGTCGAGGCCGTCGCAGCCCTCATCTCTCTCTTCTTCAAGGGCAAATTTTCTTGTAAGGGATGAAGTAACTTTTGCCAGAAAAGAACTACGCAAGATATTCCGTAAGGTGTTTCCTGCTGCATCTGCCATATTGGTAAAGCTCTTTTCAAGGAAAACAAAGTCGAGAGAGAAATCTTTTGGGACGGCTTGAGCAAAGTTCATGGCCTGTGCACCGCCAAGAGAGCGGCCATGAGTAGCGACATTTTTGACCCCGAGCTCTTTGAGAAATTCAATGTCTGCCTGAGCATCTTCACGCATGACCTGTTCACTGCATTTTGTGGACTGTATCGTGTAGTCATCTCCAGTGCCTTGGACAACTGTGTCGCCAGCATAGGCAGCAAGGAGAACGTTATATCCTTGTTCGAGATACATACACGAGGTTCCCAGCATGTGATCCCGGTGTTCGCAGTTTCCGTGGTAGAGAACAACAGTTTTATTTGTAATATCTTTAGATCCTGTAGGAAAATACATGCTCGCATCGTGATAACGGACGAATTTATCTCCTTTCACTACGGGAATACGGACGAAAACCCTTTTTTCTGTTGAGTTGGTCAAGTGTTCTTTAGCTTTTTCAAGAGATGGAATCTTATCGTTTAAATAGCTCGTTTCTGCATGGCAGGTTATACAAAACTCGGGGCTTGGAAAGGAGGAATGATTTCGAAAGCCATAGACAAGTCTTGGTATGGTAAGACCTGTCTTTGCCCACAATCCTCCAAAAGCAGGGGCATCGACAAACCCTTTGAGGGAACCTGTCATTCGGTACTGGTTAGCAAGCTGAGCGCCTATGATAGGGACTAATTGAAGCAAGGCTATACGGGCTTCTTTCGCTGCCCATGAGGCGAAAGAGGTAAATATAGTTTTTTGTCTCTCAAGTAGCTTTATTTTTCGTGTGTCTCCAGTGAATTGTTGTTGTGTTTTTATCGCTCCTATGACCCATCCCATGGCAACGAGTGCACTACACGCTCGAGCTAATCTGGCAACACCCATGAGAAGTTCTGTTGGGGTAACGAGAACTCCTGTAAGTACGTGAAAGACTCGAGCTGCATATTTGGCTCTTCTTTGTCCTTTGCTCTCGCGAGGCAGTGTCTTGGCGATGTTGAGCTGATCTTGAAGGATTTGTTGAGAAACTTAGTTTGTTTTGTATTCCGTAGCGTCCTGAACAAGAGATGTTAATTCCTCTCTTTCTTTCCCTTTGGGAAAGATCTTTTTCTTTTGAACTTCTCTGATGTGTTTAGTGGCAAAAATGCGGTCAACTAAGATACCGTTCTTTTGTTCTTCGTATGGTATGTTAAAAGTGCTACCGTCTTGTAAAACGAAAGAGAGATTGTAAACATCAGAAAACCAATGGGATACATATTGTGAATAAATGGAATTAGAGGTCATTTGCTCTCCATTTTGTTTTGTTTTTTTAAACTTGTTTTAATTATAGCGTTTAAGTGGGGTTTTTTTGAAGCTTTTTGTTACAGTTGTCATTTTAACGCGATTAGGAGAGGGCTATGTCAGCAATATTAGGACAATTTTCAAACACCATACGAAATGCGGTTCAGACACCTGCTCTTGATGGTGAAATTAATCAGGTTTGTACTCAGGAGTATCAGACGGGGGAAGAGACGGGAGAAGTGTTTCAAAATCTTGAAAATTCTCTTGCCCAAAGCGTGCCCCAAGAAAGGGAAGCACAACTTGGTAGTCGTTTCAATGAGGTAATACCGATCATTGTACAGTATTGGCCATCAGAGATCCCTGTTCCTCCAATTTGTAAGGAATTTGTTGAGGGTTGCTACGGGGAAGATGTCCGGAGAGTTATTAATTTTTGTTTGAATACAGATCCTGTTCAGCGCTTTGAAGAATTTGGGTTTGACTTGAAACAATTCGAGATTAATCGGGAAGGAGAAGGGGCGGATGTAATTCATTCTAATAAGTTTCAAGAAAATGAAAAGTTACAGAAGATGTTACAATTTGCAGAAAAGACTCGTAACTGCTTTTCAGAGCAAGAAAAAGAACTTGTTGTCGGAGCAATTACCGTTGGTCGGGCAGCACGGATTTTTCAAATAGCCTCTGAGCTTTCTCTGATTCGTGTTTTTCAAGATGGGGCTAATGGTGCGCCTAATCTAACTGGAGATCGTGAAGAAGATGTGAGGATTCTTGGAAAGTGGCTCAAGGATGATGGTAGAAAGATAACCGAGATCAATGCATCAGGAAGAGGGTTGCTTTGCTTTCCAAGGGAGTTGTTCTTTTGTTCTTGTCTTAGACGGCTTATTTTGTCAAACAATCCGATTCAAAGTCTTCCTCGCAAGATCGATCGGTTTCAACATCTTGAAGAGTTAGATGCCTGGGAAACAAGGATATCAAATTTCCCAAATAATTTGAATAGGGAGCGGATTCCCTCTTTAAGAAGAGTACCTCGTTTCGTATGCTGGCCTTATACAGATTGTTCCTCTTCTTGATTCCTGGGGTGTACAACGTGTTGATCTGAGCAATATGGTCATGTGGAAGAAAACCGCTAGACTCCATCCTTAGTTCATTAGAACAGCCAAGATCTATGACTCCTTTCTCAAAAGGCAATATTTTTCAATAGACCCTATTTTTAAATAGATTTGCCTGGTAGGGTACTACCGGTCTAAAAAAATAGGGAGGAAGATATGTCATTACAGCAATTTTCAAACGCAATACGTAGTGTAGTTCCTTTTCCTGGAGTCAACGATCAAATTAATCAGGTCTGTTCCCATGTATATCAGACGCAAGCTGAGGCGGGACAGGCTCTCAACACCCTTAGAGTTCATGTTTGTGAAAGCCTTTCCCAACAGCTTCAAGCTATTTTTGATGCTATTGCTGCACAAGCTCTTCAGGCAGCTCCTGCCAACGTATTGAAAAAAAGCATAATCGAACCATTGTCCAATGGACGGCAGATTCCTCAAGTCTGTAGATTGCTGTGTGATGGAGAAGGAGATGTTCTTCAAGCATCGCTTCTTGAAAGGTGTAGAAGTAGTGACCCAGTTCTTCTTTTCAGGGCCTTTGGTATCAAATTATCGGGAAAAGGAAATGAGATCCAAACCTTTGAGCAGAATGCACGGGCAGCTCGGAACTTACTTCCTCTTCACGATCAGGTTGCTCTGCAAGGAGAGATTACCATTAATCTGGCAATAGCTATTTTTCGAAAGGCTGATGAAATTGCTCAGAGTCCCTTTATCCAAAACATTCCCGATGGAATATTCGAATCTGCTGGGGCTCACGAGGCCAGAGCACAAGTTCTTCAAGGTTTGATAAATAGGGTGGGAGGTAATGTAGGCAATATAGAGTTCATTTTTGGTAGGGGAATTAGAGATTGTGCAATTGAGGTTCGAGGGCGCCTTCCAGAAGCAGATCAGGCGGCGTTAGCTGGTGAGATTACCATTGGAAAAGCTATCCAAATTTTTCGAGCAGCTAGTGATGAATCCCTCCTTCGTCTTTTTAGAGGCATGGATGGCGGTCCTCAGCTTACTGGAGCGCGTGAACAGGATGTATGGACCATTCGCGACTGGTTACGGGAAAGGGGAAATTATATACACGAGATCAACGGACGAGAGAAGGAATTGCTTCGATTTCCTCTAGAGATTCTTTTGTGTCCTCATCTTCGAGAACTCAATCTTTCCCATAATCATCTGCTCTCTCTTCCTGCGGAGATCGCCTTTTTGCGAGAGCTTGAGGTATTGAACGTAAGTAACAATGATTTAAAAGTTGTTCCAGATGGGGTGAATTGTCTTTCTTTATTAAGAACTTTAAATGCCTGCTATAACAACCTTGGTGGTGGAGATGGACATGTTCCTTCTTTTCTTCCCCTAACAAATCTGGCACATCTCGATTTGAGCGACAGTGGGCTTGAAGATCTCAACCATGACTTTTTCTCGCTTCCAAATCTGACTAAGGTCTATCTTGGTGGCAATTATCTAGACGAGAGTTACTTTCGAATTGATGATCCCGAGGTACGCGATAGAATTCGTAGCGGAGAGTTGGATGTGGATATCACTGAAGGCGGTGGTCCTCCACGTTCTCTTCGAGATGTGTATCTCGAAGAAGCTCCTGATTCATCCGATGATTCCGATTCAATGGATGAGGAGTTCATCTGAATATTGGTGAGCTAAAACTTTAGGTCTCTAGTACCTAGTGGCAGTCTAAAATAGGAGGAATCAGAACATGAAAATATTAGGTGAATTTACACGTCCAGTGTGTGGTGCGCTGCATGTATCTCATTTTAGCGCTCGAATCAATCGCGTTTGTGAAGGCGAATATTTTGCCAAAGAGAGTGTAACAAGGGCGTTTTATGGGCTAAGAGAGAGTCACAAAGCAGCAGTATGGAAGATTCGTCTTCCGATCTTGAGGGTTTGTGAGAAAGATTTTTTTTGAGATAAGGGCTGCTAGATGGTATAGGTAAGAGCCATATCCAAATTATAGAGGAGTTTGGTAATGGCGATACCTCCTACAAAAGAGACTTCAGGAGGCCCTGAAAAAGCACCTGAGCCCGAGGAGAAAGGAAAATGGGGTGGTCATGTTTTCCGAAAGGGCAAGGGTGTAAAAACCACTAAAATTCTTTCGAAAGAGGGTGCTGAAGCACTTCCAAAAATCAAACATCGATTTTCTGTTAGAGGATTCTGTGAGAAAATACGATCTATTGCACAGCAAATATACCGGTTTTTTTTGAGAAAGCCCTCTGAACAAGAACCCTCTGATTTCACAACAAACCCTCGGGCCGCTTTTGGTCAACTCGTAGACAAAGATAGAGCCTTATCTAGATCTGAATTTCTCTCGTCGGACCACAGATATCAAGCTGAAGAATATTTATTTAATGTTATTGGTGATAGGCAGTTGAATGGAAAATTGAGAGAGGAACAACTGTCTTTGAAGAAGCAGGGAAAAGAACTTGCTCCAAGTGATCAAGTTCTTTTGCAAATGAGTTATCTTACCAATGAGGATTTTGAAAAGGCTAGAGAGGCAACTGAAAAATTTGATAAGGCGTTTGAAGAATTAGAGTTAGGGGCTTTTTTGAACAAAAGTAAAAAGCTGTTAGACGAACAAGAAGAGCTTTTTTCGGCTTTAGGAAAAGAAATCAGTATAGGTCGTCAAACGAATACAGAGAGGCTTTTTTCAGAAGAAATAGTTTCTTTTTATGAAGAATTGAAAGAGATTTCAGGATTAGAGGATTCAGGGCTACAAGGTCGGTTGCAAGCTCATCTAGAAGATTACAAAGAGCTGCAGCAATTAAAGCAAGGGTATGATGAGAAAGTTAAAAAATATACAGCCCCACTCACAATAGCCGATATTCGGCAGATAGAAAAGATACAAAATCTTGCATCTTTGGTTCCTCTTTTAGCAGATGAAGGCATAGATGAGACTCTCGAGAAGTTGTTCGAGAAAGAAGGGCTTCGAAATACCTTTAAAATGGTATTAGAAGCTTCAGAAACATGGAAAACCCTGACAGAGCTTTTGTGCGCATTGCCCGGATATAGATCTGGAGATGTTTTTTTCGATCGTGAGGATAAAATATGGAAGTATACAAACAGGCGTGGAATCCCTCTTAGGTTACGGAGCAGGATAGATCCGAGAACATGGATTCGTGTAATAAGAACCTTGTTAAAGAACAAAGGAGATGTGCAGGGTTTTTTTGTTGGAAAGAATATACATGCTGGTCTGGTCGATGTAAATACCGATGGCTTTTTT
>Ga0180438_10007413_pt1 | contig 14308 bp, 9 predicted proteins | sample SS_ome_12_FD_132455 | JGI IMG/M metagenome (GOLD analysis project Ga0180438, IMG submission 132455) | Hypersaline lake sediment archaeal communities from the Salton Sea, California, USA - SS_3_D_2 metaG | ecosystem: Environmental > Aquatic > Non-marine Saline and Alkaline > Hypersaline >... | reverse complement strand
ATGCCGTTAAAGGATTTGGTGGCCATTACGCTTAAATTCGATGACAATACAATACGTTTGCGTAATGAAAACCTGCAGCCCACATGGGTAGGTGGGCAAGGGCGATTTTTCGGCCGATACAATGCGAGCCCCGAACTTCTACAATGGCGCCAGGGCTATGGAAGAGGTTACGGCATGGGTTACGGAAGAGGCATGGGCCGAGGTTACAGCTGGGGCTGGAGCAACGGCATGGGCTACGGACGTGGCCGCGGTGGCAGAGGACAGGGATGGGGGCCGGGATTTGGATACAGGCATGGAATGTGTCCGTGGGATAACGCGCCTGGACGCCTTCGTTATTACGGCTGGAGGTAATGATCAGGCATTGACTGCCGCCACGCTCGCAAAGCGGTCTCCGCAATACAGATGCCGAACTCGTCTTTGTTGATATTATCCGATATTATCATTGTAAACGTTCCAAAGTGTGATCTGCTAATAAGCACTGGGTTTGTCGCCAACAAAAATCCCTTCATGGCAGAGCATTGCAGTCTGGATAACGGGTACATAAAAGGCCACTCACGTTGAACAGCCTGGCGAACCACCCTAAAGATAATGGAGAATCTGTTCACCTACAATGGGAACAGAGGCCTTCAGAAGCATCCAGAGCAATCAGGACTTGCCATCCAAGATCCTCAGTGGTAAGATTCTCTTTTATCGAGCATCGAAAAGGTACATTCAGAAGTTTTTTTCGGGCGGTTGGTTAAAGAGCTGAGGCTTGATGCCTTGAAGAATTGCCAGGACCAAGTCGGTGCACACAGAAGTACCTATAGTGAGAATAAGAGTATCAAAATGACAGATAATATCCCAGTCGAAACCGAAGCTGAACTGCAAGCACGTTTAGAGGCTTGCATTCGAGCCGCCCTTCCTCTTCTACCAGCTAAGATCAACTTGGAACGTTATTTGCGGCTTCGCCTCGGACACCGTGTGGTTGTTATTGATGGTCTGAAACCAGACAGGAATGACGCTTCTGGTCGCTATGATATCTTGGTGATAGTAGCTGGAAAACCTTTGCTTATCGTCGAAGTCAAGGCACCCAATGTTGCTGTGAACGAAGACGACATACGACAAGCTCTGTCTTATGCACGCATGCATGAACCGATAGTGCCCTTGGTGCTGGTCACCAACGGAGTGAACGCACAACTCAGGCGTACCTATGATGGTATCGAAATGAAGACGTCGGATGTTGCAGCAGAGCGCTTGGATTCAGTGTTGAGCGCCGCCGCAGCTCTGGCGTCCTCCCAATCGGAAGAAGCGGTCCGTACATTGCTTGGTGCATCGAGCGGCGTTTGGACTCAGGTTTTGACCGCATGGACCGAGGAAACCGTCGCTGCCATGACAGGAAACGTCGAGGATTTCAGGTACCCAATCGCTCGTGAATTCACCATCCCGCGAGCAATTGTCGAACAGTTGCACGAACAACTGACCGGGAAAACACGCGTACTTGTTCTCCATGGACCGCCCCTCTCAGGCGTAACCAACGTCCTTGCTCAGTTTGCCTGTACCAGAAGCGATGGTCCTGCCCTTTTTGTCGATGGCAAAGTCGATTTAGATACCTTGCAGTTTATCGCGAACCGTCTCAGCCGCGAGCTGTCGTTTGGTGTGTCCAAAGATGATGTCCGCAGTTGGTTCAATACACGGAAGGGCCTGTTGGATGTGACGCTGGTGATCGACGGTCTTCCACCAACCGGTATTGATGAGTTGATCGAGGGTGCGAACGCAGGGCTTTTCCGGCTCGTAATTGGCATGGACTCGGAGATATATAGAAGAAGTTCTGTCGTTAGTGGCCGTATTCAGCAGTCGCTCCTTGGTCGCTCAGCAGTCGCGACTACACTTTTTCCACTGTCAGACAAGGAGTTTGATGACGCGCTCGAGGTACTCAGAAAGTCATTTGGGACAATGTTCTTCAATGGCGCCCAGCACGTCCCGGACCTACGGTGGCCGCGTACGTTGCGTGTCCTCGCCGGGACATTGCCCAAGAAGGCTACGCCCTTCATTAGAACAGACCATTGTGAGACTTGCCTGATACTTCTCCCGATTCCAGGACCGATGACATTGGAAGCCTGCAGCCGGGCATTTGCCTCTGATCCAGAATTGACGTTCGATTTGCAGAGACTTGTCGTCACGTTCTTACAAGACGTATCGACACACATAGCCGACCCGGCTTGGCTAATCGCGACATGGGGCCAACCATCAGTTGATCCCGACGCACTCGAGCAAGCACTCGGAGAGAGGCGCATTCAGCGATTACGCAAGCAGGGCTTTCTGTCATGGATAGAGACTCAGACTCTTGGCCCCAGATTCCTCATCCGCATAGAAGAGCTATTAGCTCATTATGTAGCCGAAAAGTGGTCAATCGACCTGGGGAGCCTTCTTGATCGAAATGCAGTTGTCTCTGAGCTTGGACGGCTAATCCATCAATCTAAAGCAATTCCGACAGGCGATGTGGTACTGGCTGCAGCGATCTTCCGAGCTGCCCGGAAAAATCCCCGAATTCTGTCCATGGCAATTCCATATCTCATGGAGCAAAAACCGACCGTGTCAAGGATTGGAGAAGGTGCCCGACTCTGTCTGCTCGTGAAAGACGGACCGATTCGTCTACACTTTGGCGAAGGGATGAATGAGGAAGTTACTGGCAATCTGCAGCCATGGCTCGTTCTGAGTCATCTTGCTTCGTGGCCAATGGCTGTGGACAACGCCGAACTGAGTGCAAACTTTTCTATTTTCACCGAGCTTGGCACATATCAAGGCCTGCTTGCTGAACCGAGACCCACCAGACTCGCGGATGTACCCGGCTTTCATTTTCATGATATAGAGGGTATTGGCTCTGTTCTTTGCCTCAACACAGGAATTGTAGAACCGCTACTACAGTCAATGCTAAATCACGCACACTCGTATCCAGATGAACTCGTCTCTTTAGCGAAGTTTGCCTTGAATGAGAAGGAGCTACACCTTGCTTGGCGTGTGCTCACTGTTGCTACAGCTGCGGCGACTTCTGCTGACAGGCGAGTACAACATGCGGCTGTGAGTGTTGCCGAGGTACTTAGAGACTGGTGGGGGGACATCTTGACTAAGACATTTGAGTAGCACCATCCTCGTTTCGAGCAGTAAGGTTTTTGTATTCAAAAGTCCCGATGCCGCGATCCGTAGTATTTCAAGTTCTTCAATTCAGACCAAACCCTTCCGTTGTCTATGCCAACATGGACAGTGCTCTCGAACCTGAGCAACGGACAGCCAATCCGTTGCTCAAATCGGTTTTTTCACATTTCTTACGAAAAGTAAAGTTTTTCTTTTGTTGATCTGACTGCTGCTGGATAAGGGGTGAATCTTTTTTACCACAACTTTATTTCCTGTCAAAGACACTTTCTCCGGACTGTACACTACCAAGACGACCATTCACTGTGCCAACATCACAGCATGCTTGATGGTGGCCCAGTTTGCCAAATACCAGCATCAGATGCTGATGCAGACGAATCTGCTGGAGGTGGAATTAAACGCCAAATAAAGAAAGTCTGCTAGGGGCTTTATTTTTTGGTACCAATTTAACTAGGCATTAGGGCAAACAGATCATAAATTCTTTTTAATACGCAAAGTCATGAAAAAATTTATTCTGTTAACTACCTTAAAAATAAAGAGTTATGTACTTCCCGGCAGATATGTTGAAAAAATATGAAACAGACTCTTTGCCAAGCCACAATATGGAGTATAATTAGTTGTTGAAAAATAATGCAACATACTATATGGAGCATAAAATGAATATGACTTTCGGTAGGTATATACGAGAGCTTCGGAGAGAAAAGGGAGTAGGTCTAAGAAAGGCGGCACGTGCACTCAGAATTTCCCCATCATATTTATGCAAGATCGAGCAGGACCAAGTACAGCCTCCGCGGCGTGAAATATTTGGGGAACTCGCCAAGTATTATCGCGTATCGATAGATTCGCTAATTAACAAGACTCCTCCCAACAGAAGATATCGAGAAATTCTGAGAGAGGCAGATAACAAAGCCAACAGAGTGGAATTATATGCTTTATATAGGGCTGTTCAGGAAATTGACCCAGAAATGGTTTTTGAAATTATGAAACAGCTTTATGAAAAACAAGGTAAAAGTGAAGAAGATTTACGAGCAGATCTTGAACGCCTCCGTGCCGAGTTGCCCCGGCTTTCGAAGAGGAAGGAGAATCTATTGGCAGACAGGTTAAAACCTAGATATCTTAGCAAGAAGCAGTTAACTTTAATGGCGGAACAGGTTCTTAACCACTTTTATATTTCTATGGACGAGTATAAACCTCCGACACCTATAGAGGACATTGTAGAAAGAACGGCCCGTGTAAATCTTGTATTAACCGACAGATGGGATGGGACAAAGCCAGAACAAGCCCCCACGGTTTTAGGGATGTCCAGATGGTCCAGAAGTTATCCAGACGAAAAAGATATTATAGTAAGCACTAAACTTTTTGAAAGCTCTGAGGCTTTGCAGCGATCTCGATTAAACTTCACGCTAGCTCACGAGTATTTCCATGTAATTGAGCATTTGCCTTTAATGCACCTAAATATTAGGTCACATGCTTTGAATCGGGAAACGGTGTTGCTGCCGCAATTATCTGCATCAGCAAAAAGAATTAGGCCCTCTATTAGAAGAATTAGATTACAAAAATGGGTGAATAATGCTACTGGTCCACGCCGCTTAACTACGGATGAAGATTGGCGTGAGTGGCAAGCTAATTTCTTCGCGGCATGCTTGCTTATGCCAGCTAAGGCCCTTAAAAAAGAGTTTGAAGAACGTTTCGGTTGTAATTCTCTTAATACTCCATCTGATATGAATCCGCGCCAATATGCCTTAGAGGTAGCAACCACAATAGTAACGCCTAACTATATATGTGATGAATCCCTCTGTTCGCTTTACGGCGTAAGCGCCCAGGCAATGGCTATTCGTTTACTTCAACTTAGCCTCGTTGTCGAGGATACGGATTGACAGGTATGGAGAGGCACTTGAAAGACCAATGTATTGAAAACAAATAGTTATATACTGAAAGGAGTTTAGTAATGGCTAAATCGAAGCATGATAAAGTAGCCAATAGAATAGCTAAAAAAGAAAATGTAAAGTATAACAAAGGCCAAGGTGCTGATATTCAAAGTTCTCGCCGGGCTATTGAAGTGGAAACAGCAAAGACCGTAGACGATGCTTCAAGGCAATTGCGAGGGTACCGCAAACCTGTGTATATCGCGGGGACAGATGACAAGGCAGTTAAGGCCGCTTTGAAAAAATACAAAGACACGTCAATCGGTGTAATGCGACCAAGCGGTAAAATTGTGAAACGTTCAAGAAGAGGCCGCAAATAATAACCGAATGTTTTAGCTATAACATTTTTGACATACAGTTTTTATGTTGAAAGACCAGCTATAGAGAGTCAAGGATAAATTAACAGAATTTTTTGTATAGCTCTTTGACAATTGAAGATTCCTCAGGATTTAGGATTATAGCCTTTTTTGATGTAGTCTCTGCGGTCAGTCATGATTCGCCAAACGATATGGCACAACTTATTGGCCGCAGCAGTAACAGCAACCAGGTGATGTTTGTTTTGACGATGTTTTCTTCGCCAAAAATCACGCAGATCACCTTCGTTACATACGGCTCGATAGGCCATCTGCCAGAGTGTTCGCCTTAAATACGGAGAGCCGCGTTTGCTTACGTGCCTGCGTGGAGCATCATACTGGCCTGACTGAAACACTTTCGGATCAAGCCCGGCAAAAGCGGTAAGTTGAGACGGTCTTTTGAACGTTTCAATGGGATCAACTTCGCCGTAGAGGCTTACAATGGTCAGTTCGGTAGCGCCAGGCAGAGTGAATAGATACTCCGGTAGTTTTGCCGCCAGCTTTTCGATTTCAACATCCAGCTTTTTGCAAACAGGCTCGAGCGCCACAATCTGCTCCAGCAGGAACTTTATGCCAGTACTGATTCCATAATGGCCTCGCTGCATACCCACAGAGTTTTTTGCCGAGTGCAGTATTTTCTGGGTATGCGCCGGGCCAAATCGGCCTCTTGAAGCTTTGCGAATCAGTTCACCCAGATCATCCTGGTCAAGCTCCATGAGTTCTTTTGGGGTGGATGCGGTCTGTAGAAGTTTAATAGATGTTGTGCCGAACTTGTTGCTGAAAAGCCCTTCATATTCCGGCCATGCAGGATGAAGCCTTGAGTTGATAAGCTGCTTAATCATAGCGGCCTGCTTGACTATTCTGTATCTTAACCGAGTGAGCTGTCTGCAAGTCATCGCCAACTCACCTGGTACAACAGCAGCTTTATACTGGCCTGTTCGAAGCAGGTTGGCAATATGAAAAGCATCGTATTTGTCGGTCTTGCATTTGCGAATAGCCTGTTTGGTCTGCTGGGAGGTTTGGATGGGATTTAAGACCGCCACGGTATAACCCTGCCTTGTTAAAAAATCGTGCAGACTGTACCAGTAGTGCCCTGTGGCCTCCATTCCCGTCAATATGGACTTTGTCCTGCCGGATTGCTTGAGGCAATTGAGGATTTGTTGATAACCGTCGGCATCATTGCGAATAGATTTTGGCCGCAATAGATACCGACCGTCCTGGTCGATGATGCAGGCTACATGTTTTTGCTTGGCCATATCAATGCCGCAAAATCGTAAATACTGTTTTGATGCTTTCATTACTGCTGCTCCTTTCTGTTTTGTTCAGCTATCCCTGCACCTTACTGACCCGCAACCTCATTTGTGATACGGAGCGTTCCACAAAAAGTGGTCTCCAACCAGCTCATATGCGGCCATTCAGGTAAGGCCAGGGTACGGCAGTCTTTCGTACGAGGCTAAAACCTCAAGGATTATATCGCCGCTTATTCCCTGAACAATTTATCTGTCAGTTTTTCAGTTATTTGTTTTGAGTAGTCAGGTGCTTTATTCTCTATTGGTAGTACCTGATAGTATCCATTGGGCGAAAGAACCGAATAGCCCTCAAAAGCGATCAGCTTCATACTGATAAGACGGTCTTTGGCTATTTCAAACTGACTGAAATCCAGCGAAACTGCCTGGCATATCTTTTCTTTGCGATAAAAACTGACGCCGTTTTTATCAGCAACGAGTATCAAAAACAGATACAAGGCTATATCCTGGAGCGTCATTGTTTCGATGAAGCCGTTTCTCATTAGGCGATGATCGATCCATGCGAAAGAGCCTTTGATATTTCTTGTTTTTTTGGGTTGCGGTATATGATATTTTTTCATAGTGTATGGCCTCTTAAAAAATTCATATAGCCGCCCCCATCGTCCCGCCCACTTGATGGACTTTAAAGAAAAAAAAGAAAATATCACAATTTGGGACAAATTTTTCAAGGGCGGCTTTTTTCATACCTGAGAATCTTTCAAAAAAGTAAATCCAGACCGGCTTTCAGCCGGAAGAAAAAGTATATCAACATACAACGATTTAGCTCTTTCAGAGCAAAGTAAAAGTAAAGGTGATCCAATGGGATCAATAACTAAAATCATTAACTTAACTATATGAGGATTACACTATGTCAAAAGAAGAAAAAGGAAAACCGGAACATACTCCAGGACAAGGGCCTCCTGACCAACCGGGTCAACCCGGCAAGCCACCGCATCAACCGCCCGGTCCACCGCATGAGCCCCCCGGTCCTCCAGAACCGCCGAGGCCGCCAAAACGACGGGATGTTGGATGAATTCAGAACCTTGGTGGGAGACCTATCCAGACAGGCTTGAATATGAGTTGAAGGCTCTTGACCGTGTCGGGATAAAATACATAAAAGACGAAAATGCCTTCAGTAAGGGGATTTTGTGTCTCCATTTGCTCGATCAGGCATGCGGTAAATTGCGTGCTATTTTTCCGGACTTGTACCCGTACTTTCGTTTTGAGTTATACGCAGATGGCATTAGTCTTCCACATCACCAAAATCCCTTTAGGAAAAATCTTTGCCTGATTGGACGATCAACAGAGTTGTGGCACACTAAAGATACCTTAGCCAAGTTTCTCGTGGAGAGATTGCCTCAAGTATTGCAGGCAGGATCAAGTGGTGATCTGAAGGAAGTAGCACCGTTGGAACAGCATCAGGCCGAACCATTTAGTGACTATTACCCCTATCTTGTTGGAACAGCTGTAATTGTGGATGGAAGTTGGGTAATCAATCCTGATTATCAATCCGGTACGCTCCTAATTGGGATTGCTTCCCCAAATAACAAATATTTACGCGGGGTTGTTCTTGAAGTAAGTAGTGAAGAAGGAAACATTCTGGCAACTTCAGACGATCGTCTTAAGCAAGCCTTCTCCAAAGACATTTGTTCTGGTCGATGGGTCAGTCTGTCAGAGGCTCCCAAAACACAAAATATCAAAAATTTATTCATGCATCTTCGCGACAAAGATCCACATCCAAATAAAATTGACAGTCACCCTGTGAACGATGGTAGGCTTCAAATAAGAGCTGCGATGTTCCCTGAGGAGATCAATAACTGGAGACGACTTGACCAAGGGTGGATATTTGTCTGCAGGTTTGAACCTAAAGAGTCATGGGAAAAACGACGCAAAAAACAAAAACCTCAACGCAGACGCAAGAAGAGTCGATGAGGAGATATTTTGAGGGCTATATGACAAAGGCTTTCTATGCGTCACCAAAGGACCTCGCTGCGCGGATACCAGAACTAAGACCGCTCCATGAGAAAATAATTAGCGTATTTGGATTAGGATGTTTGGGAGCTATGAGCGTTTTGGAATTTGCCCGAGCCGGGATCAAGTGCATCCGCCTTGTGGACTATGATACTATCGATCCAGCCACCACAGTGCGATGGCCCATAGGTTTCACATCGGCTGGTCACAAGAAAGTCGTCGTTCTTAGAGACTTCATTCAACGAAATTATCCATATACGAAGTGTGAAGTTTTCGATTTCAAAATCGGTTCGGTACGTGAAATTGATACAGACAGGCCCTCAGACCAGGAATTCATTGAAAAAATTGTAGAAAATGCTGATCTAATATACGATGGGACCTCCGAGTTAGGAGTTCAGCACTTGCTAACGGAATACGCTTGGAATAATCACATCACGTATATAGGTCTCTCTGGGACATTAGGAGGATGGGGTGGAAAGGTCTTTCGAGTCAGCCCTTGGAGTGGAACCGGATGCTGGTACTGCTATCGTATAGCTTGTGATGATGGCACCATTCCTGAACCACCCTCAGCCCCAGAAGAACAAGGCACGGTCCAACCTACAGGATGTGCAGACCCAACATTCACAGGAGCAGGATTTGACATGTTTCAAATAGCGTTGACTGGAGTGAGAATGGCAGTCTCAACACTCTGTGAAGATTCTACCAACGCTTACCCATCTATTAAATGGGATGTTGTGCATATCAGATTACGTAGCGAAGATGGATTACTGATTCCGCCTAGCTTCGATACATATGAGATTAAACCACATCCGGAGTGCCCACGTTGCCATGGAAGTTCAAAATAACAACTTCGCTTGGCTATACAAACCCGTAGCGGAATTTTTAATTCGCGAGGCAGCAGGTAAAGCCCCTTTAGAGACAGGAGGTATCCTCATGGGATACTTTAGTCACCATAGAAGTTTACCAGTTATATTAAGGGCTACCGGTCCAGGTCCACGAGCTGTTCACCAATGGAACTATTATCAGCCAGACACATGGTTCGACGAGTCCGAAATTGCCACTATATATATAGAGTCTGGCCGGCACATTATCTACCTCGGGGATTGGCATACTCATTTGACTTCATTTGGTGGATTGAGTTATCGAGATAGGCGCACATTGCAACGGATTGCGCGATGCAAATCTGCCCGAGTTAAAACACCGCTCATGCTGATTTTGAGCTTTAATGAACAATGGGATATCACAATCTGGCAAGGAGAAGTACATAAAAGGTACATATGGAACAAGCACCTTTCTATCACCAAACTTACCACACGCCTATTTATATAAAACTACTTAACTTCGCCGTAAACATTTAGAAATGGTGTGATCTCGACATCTTTGCGTAGTATCGACAGCTTTTAACCTCATGTATTACGACTGCGAGGTCGTTGCTTTTCTCCTTGTTAGAAACTGCAGGTCAGCGACTTACCGAATAGGCAACTTGTAAAGGCTGATGCTTAAGGGGGAAACATCCAATTTGTTGGATATACCGCTAAGCGTTTTTTCCTCAATTTTCACTCTGTCTGGCACACCTGGCTCATTGTATGCCATTGGATTGGAATTGGCAATCGACCACAACTGGCCTTTGCCTGTCAGTTTAGCACCAATAATCTCCACACCAATCTCATACTTCTGCTCTGTGGGATTGACGATGCCGATAGTTAAGGCCTTTCGGTCCTCGGTTAATGCAGCAACTACATCAACCGGATAATACTCACTATCGAGGAGACAGAGATAAGTGGTTACAGCTACAGGCAGGTTTCCAAAGCGGTTGCGGTAAAGTTTCCATACAAGTCCGGTTGTCTCAAGGGCAGCATCTGTCTTGGTAGTCTTGACCTGACCATGCACATTAACAGGATGTGTGTTAGCCATGAAAATCATGTCGCTATTGCGATATATTTCCTGCAGGCCCGCAGCGACGCCCAGGGCTTCTCTAAAGTAATAACGAGGTGCAGCCTCTCCATATATTTGCGTTGAGTACCAGAAATGATTAAATTCGTCCAGAGCAAGACGAATGTCCCTGCCTCTTTGGGAATCCAGTTCTCTACGTAAACTGCGATGGGCCTCAACGTTATGTCGGACGGCTCTGGGTATCTGGCGGGCGTGCTCTACGACGGAGTCGGCGTAGCCGCCATATATATGCTCACTTATCAAATCCATGTAATCGGCACAGCCCTTTAACATCTCCTGCGACCAGTTGACAACGGGCCAGCCACGTTCTCTGGCGATGTCCTCGCCAACGCCGAGACCTCCTACCGCGACGATTTTAATTGACGGATCGACTTTTCGCATTGCCTGAACAATCTTGTTGTGTCTTATAACATAGTCGGCAACCGGCATTGCGCCCCACATCTCATTGCCCACGCCCCACCATTTAACATTGTAGGGCTCAGGATGGCCATTCTCAACGCGTAATTTGCCCATGGGCGAATAAATTGAGCCATTGAAATATTCGACTTCTTCAGTAGCTATAATATAATCGCCCCGGCCTGTAGCACTGACCATTACATAAGGTTCTGTATTAAGCACTCGGCAGAGGGCCATAAACTCATCTGGTCCGAAATCACGGCTCGCAACGTCGTCCGACCAGTACACCCTGTTTTGCCGAGGTGCACGCTTGTCTATATCGCCAACACACAAACGCCACTTGTAGTCGTTGACATAAAGACCACCTGGCCAGCGGTAGATGGTAGAGTTCATTTCTTTCAGAAGCTTAATTACGTCAGCTCTCATACCCTGTATATTGTCAGCGGGCATCAGGGAGGCCGCGCCGACATACAACGTCCCTTTGTCCTGACTGACAATTTCAAGACGACCATAATCAGTATCGACACCGGCGTTAAAACTAAAAGTTGTCTTCTTATACTCATTAGTCAGATTGCTGATGGTAATGGTCTGTCTGTCGCCAGGCCGAGCCCCCCATACGAGGCTAACTTGAACCTTAAGCCAGCTGTCGCCTGCAAGAATAACACGGCCATCGTATTTCTTACCTTTAACAAGCCCGAGATTACTCTGCATAATCCCGAGGGGCTTTCTGCCATCAAGGTTGATTCTGGGTGTGTGCTCACCCACAAAGACTTTTTCCTTGTCCATAACCACAATGGTGTCAAAGCCTATCGGCTTCCACGGAGATTTGAACTTGTTCTCTCCCCACGGGAAATAGAAGTTAATAGGATAAAAGAATTTTCTGTCTTCTAACATTTCCGCCCAGATACCGCCATAAAAACACCTTCCCTGATTTTCTATAAACTGGCCATAAATATATTTGGAAATCGGCTCATCCGTCTTGGTTATGTCGATCATGACAGAAACCGACTTAGCTACAGCGGGAAGCTGGCGGACACAGCTTACTACCACAACCAGCAAAAGACTAATCCTAATCAACTTGGTTTTACACATTTCTAAACCTCCTTTTCTTTGTAAGAAATAAAGTTCCAAAAACATCTATTTAGTCTCCAACCGAGAAATGTTAATGCTCAACGATGATGAATCTAACCCAGTTGATATATCTTAAAGCTGTTTTTCTTCAATCACTACCTGCGGCTTTTTACCATACTCATTATAAGCCCTTAAGTCAGAATCAGCAACTTGCCATAGCTGGCCGCCGCCAGTCAGTTTCGCACCGTTGATCTCTATAGCAATTTCATGCCGTAGTGGTATAATAAAATCAAACACCAAAAGGTTCAGAATTTGTGCGAGTTCTGAACCTTTTCATTTATAGTAAGTTGTTATTCTATATCCGTGCGTTTCCTTGCGGTTGAAGAAAGAAATCCTTGTTTCTTGTTGGTAGGTTTATAATACGTAGGTAAACAAAATGATTTGACCGATAGATTGATTGTCCACTTGTTGGATCGTATGAGCTACCTATCTGCACCAAAATCTGCACCAAGACTGCACGTTTGATGCTACGTCAGTTCTTGGTTGGTTCTCGGTTAGTTTCATAAGTCTTTTTTTGATAATCATTAATCTCTTGGGTACAAGTACTTACAGGGGGAAACTTCGGCTTAAAAGGCCGTTGCTCTACCAACTGAGCTACACTCCCGGCAAATTCTAAATCGCGACAATATAACAACTTCCCGGACATGCGTCAATTGCTATTTACTCAGAAAAGCCGGAGACTGCAAAATGCACTGAAAATTGGCTTTGTTTGGGTTTGTTTTTTTACAGTTCAGCAGGGTGATTTTTTGCCATATATTCCTTTCGGATAATACTTTACGCCGATTTAAGTCGCCGGCAAATTGGCTTTGTTTTTTCAAATTGCCTTTCCATGTCTTCGCTATAAACTAATAACCAACAACTATGAACCATATCATTGGCTTTGTTTTTTCAACTAAGTTAACCGCAGATAAACGCAGATTAACGCCGATAAAAGAAAAAATCGTAAATCATAAATAATAATGTCCTTTCTATTTTCAATTCTCAATTGCCACCTTTCGGCCGGAGGCCGAACGGTAGCGCCTCTATAATTGGCCCGACCTGCGCATTTGATACGAAAATCTACAAAAAAGTAGGCACTATTTTAGCCGTAAGTTCTTTATTGATATGGATTAAAAAAAATTTTAACTTTTTTCATTTTTGTTTCTAACTACAAGCGGTTTTGGTCGAAGATCCCTTAAAAATAGTCATTAGTCAATAGAAAATAGTCAATTGAATCGCCATCGCTTTTGGTCGAAGATTCCGCAACAATAATAAATCATAAATAGTAAATGAAAAGGTTTCCTTGAGACGGTACTCTTTGTTAGTATCTGGTATCTCGTATCTCGATTTCTGGCTTCTCCGTATGGAGTCCCTATGACTGAATTCTGTGTTCTTTTTTTAAAAATACTTAATTACCACACTTGACAAATTGAGTTGATTCGTTCAGGATAATATTAGGCTTTTCTTTAACCGTACAATAGGCTTTTTGGAGGAGAAACTCCATGTGGCTTACAATCAACGGTATCTGGTCGAAATAAAATCTGTTGCGAAAGGTGCGCACAAGATGCGGTGTGAAAGATAATAACAAGCTATGAGAGGATTTTAAGATGAAAAAGACAATTTTGCTCGCAATGATTTTAGTGCTGGGCCTGGTTAGTATTGCCGGCGGCCAGACCGCCAGCAATCCCACTCCGGCTGATGGAAGCGAACATGACGATACTTCGGTCATCCTTAGCTGGTCGGCGGGAACTGGCGCAATCTTACACGATGTGTACTTTGGTGATAATTTTGACGATGTCAGCAATGGAACCAGAACCAGTGGCACGTTCCGAGGCACCCAGATATCAACGTCTTATTTTATTGGTCCCCTTGATCTGTGCACGACCTATTACTGGCGGATCGATGAGTTCGACGGCACCACGATATACAAAGGCGATGTCTGGAGTTTTTCGACTCCTTGTGAGAATCTTCCACCAGTTGCCGATGCGGGGCCGGACCAAACTGTCACAGACACCGAACGGGACGGCAGCGAGGAGGTGGTTCTTGATGGTTCGGGTTCTACCGATCCGGATGGTTGGATTGTGAGCTACCAATGGTTGACTGGGGCTCCCCCAGATCTTCTTTTAATTGGCACTGGGATTAATCCCAGCGTAACCTTACCCGTTGGCATTCATACAATTACCCT
>Ga0180438_10007412_pt1 | contig 14311 bp, 12 predicted proteins | sample SS_ome_12_FD_132455 | JGI IMG/M metagenome (GOLD analysis project Ga0180438, IMG submission 132455) | Hypersaline lake sediment archaeal communities from the Salton Sea, California, USA - SS_3_D_2 metaG | ecosystem: Environmental > Aquatic > Non-marine Saline and Alkaline > Hypersaline >... | reverse complement strand
TTTCCGGGGGGCGGTTCATCGAATTGAAAACCGTCCAGATCATGGACGAACTGGAGATCCCCAGGCCCTGCATTGACATGGAGGACGAGGGCTATAACGTCGAATGGTCCCAGGAGCTCAAGCTGGAGCAGTCGGCCAGCGAGTACGTCAAGGCCTGGGCCTTGATCCACGTCCTCCGCCGACTCCTCGGCTTCGAGGACCTTCCCCTGGGCACGGTTTTCAACATGAGTGTCGGCTACAATCTGGAAGGGATTCAGAGCCCGCCCATGACCCGTTTCATGGACCGGCTACAGGACGCATCCGAGGAAATCGCTGCGATCCAAGCGCTTCTGAAAAAGTTCCCCCAGTTCAGCGACATCGAGATCCCGAACCGGATCACGGACAACGTCACCCTTTCCACCATGCACGGCTGCCCCCCGGACGAAATCGAACGGATCGCCAGGTATCTGCTGGAAGAAAGGGGGCTGCACACCTCGGTCAAGCTGAACCCCACCCTGCTGGGCCAAGAGGCGGTGATGCGCATCCTCCACGACCACCTCGGCTTCAGGGAAATCCACATCCCTGACCTTGTGTTCGAGCACGACTTGCAGTACGGCCGGGCGGTGGCATTGATCAAGACCCTGCAAAAGGTGGCCGCAGAGCGGAGCCGTTCGTCAGGCTCACGACAGGGTCTGACCTTTGGGATCAAATTGAGCAACACCCTGGCCATGGCCAACCACAAGGGCATCCTGCCCGGCGACGAAATGTACATGTCGGGACGCGCCCTCTATCCGATCACCATCAATCTCTTCCACAAGCTCTCGCAAGGGTTTGGCGGCGATCTAAATGTTTCCTTCTCTGCCGGAGCCGATGCCTTCAATCTGACCGGCATCCTGGCCGCCGGTGCCCGGCCGGTCACCACGGTCACGGACCTGCTGAAACCGGGCGGCTACGCCAGGCTCCTCCAATACCTGGAGAACCTGGAGAAGGACATGGAGAGGCTGGGGGCAAAGAGCCTGGAGGAACTGGCCCGAAACAGGCTGGCTAACCTGGAACGAGAGGCCGCCAGGGTTCTGGAAGACCCGCGCTACAAGAAGGACTACCACCCCTACGGCCTGCCCAAAGTCGAATCGAAACTGGGCCTTTTCGACTGCATCGCTGCCCCCTGCGTGGAACGGTGTGCGGTCCGGCAGGATGTGCCCGAATACGCCTGGCTGATCGGCCAGAAGAGATACGACGAGGCGCTGGAGGTCGTCCTCTCTCGCAACCCCCTTCCCGGTGTCACCGGCTGCGTCTGCAACCACCTGTGCCAGACCCGATGCACCCGCAACAACTATGACGAACCAGTCGCCATCCGCGCCTTGAAGCGGTTTGCTGCCGAGAAGGGTACAGACACCGGGTTTTTTCTGAAAAACCCGGTGTCTGAAGCCCGTGTGGCCGTGATTGGCAGCGGCCCCTCGGGGCTGGCTGCGGCCTGTTTCCTGGCCTTGAACGGTGTCCAAGTGACCGTTTACGAGGCCAGAGACCGGGCGGGGGGGATGTTGACCTGGGCCATCCCCTCTTTCAGGTTGCCCGAGGCCATCGTCCAGGAGGACATTGACCGGATCGAAAAGTTGGGGGTCCAGATCGAACTCGGCCATCCTATCACCGTTCCTCCGCAGGAGCTTCTGAGCCAGGGGTTCGACGCTGTCTATATAGCCTCGGGAGCGGGTCAAAGCACCCGTTTGCGCATCGAAGGCGAGGAAGGCGAAGGCGTCTACGATGCCCTCGGTTTTCTGGACAGGGTGAGACGGGGCGAAAGGGTTGACCTGGGCAACAAGGCGCTGGTGATCGGCGGCGGCAATTCGGCTATGGACGCCGCCCGCACGGCCCGGCGGATCGCCAGGGGCCCGGTGACGGTCGTCTACCGGCGGACCCGCCAGGAGATGCCGGCCATCGCGGAAGAGGTCGAAGAAATTTTGGCGGAAGGCGTCACCCTGGAAGAACTGGCTTCCCCTACAAGGATCATTCTAGAGGACGGGAGGGCCACCGCCCTGGAGTGCATTCGGAACCAGTTGGGAGAGACTGGCGAGGACGGGAGGAGAAAGCCCATCCCTATCGAGGGCAGCGAATTTGAAATCGAGGCCGATGCCATCATCGTAGCTATCGGTCAGATTCCAGATGTCTCCTTTCTCGGCGGGAGCACCGTTTCCCTGCGAAAAGGCGGCACCATCGCCGCTGATCCTCAAACCTGCCTGACGGGAGAAGCGCACGTCTATGCGGGAGGGGATGTCGTTCGAGGGCCTTCCACCATCATCGAGGCCATCGCCGATGGAAGGCGGGCGGCGGAAGCCATCTGCCGGGAGTTGGGGACAGGGGCTGCTCCGCCAGCCATCGTTCTCCCCCGGCTCTCCGAGGAAGAGATAGGGAACCTGAAAGGAACCAGAACCAGAAAGGAACTTCAGAGCAGGGCCCAAACGCTTCCCCTCGAACAGCGGGGTGGGTTCGACCTGGTGGAAGAAACCCTGACCGAGGAGGCGGCCCTGGCCGAGGCAGCCAGGTGTCTGCAATGCTCGACCCTGTGCGACAAGTGCGTGGAGGTGTGTCCCAACCGGGCCAACTATACTTTCTTCGTCTCGCCCACAAGCTGGGCGCTGCCCAAGGTCTCCTGCCGGCAAGGCCGATTGGCTGTGACAGGGGAAGACGCCTTCCGAATCGGACAGCCCAGGCAGATCATCCACGTAGACGATTTCTGCAACGAGTGCGGCAACTGCGAGACCTTTTGCGTGCACGAGGGCAAACCCTACCTGGACAAGCCCCGGCTCTTCCTCAGGGCAAGTGATTTCGAGCAGGAAGAGGACAATGCCTTTTACATCGAGAGAGGCACGAACGGATGGACCATCAGAAGGCGGGAGGGTGGGAAGGAGTCTCGTCTGGCTGTGGAAGACGGCAGTGACGAGGTGCTGTTCGAAAACGATCTATTAAAGATGAGAATCGCTCTACCTGATTTTCAAGTCAAGGCCATGGAAGTGAAAAAAGATTTTCAAGGCGAGTTTTCCCTGGCTGGGCTGGTGGAAATGTACGTGATCCTCCAGGGTCTTTCCATCTCTCTGCCCTTCTTGCCCTTTAAGGAGACAACAACGGGCCAATAAGGGGTAGGGCTTCCCGAAATGCAACTTCGGTTGCTCTCGCCGGATTACAAATCCGGCGGGAGCGGAAGCTATTCTTTTGGAGTCTACCTATGTATCAAGCCAACAGCCAAAAGCTGACCGAGATCGCCCGCCGCTATGACCTGGACCTGGTCATCGTCTTTGGCTCCCAGACACAGGGGCGGGCCCACCCAGGAAGCGATATTGACGTGGCTGTGCGTTGGATCCGTCGCGATTGGGAGGACATGGAAAGAGAGCTGGCCCTCATCGGCGAGCTGACGGAAGCGATCTGGGGTGACGGGGACCTGGATGTCTCCTTCCTCAACGGGGCCAATCCCCTTCTGCTTTTCGAGGTGGCCTGTAGTGGTGTGCCCCTTTACGAGAGACAAGCAGGAGACTTTGCTCTATTTCAGTCCTACGCTGCCCGCCACTACTACGACCAGAGCAAGTTCTCTGACCTCCGGGGCAAGTACTTGAAGGAGCGCTACACCTGATGGACGAGAGACAAGCACGGCTGATCCAGCAAAAACTGATGAATGTGGACAGCTACATTGAAGAACTTGGGCCTTACCTGGAAAGCTCCCTGAGGGAGTATTTGGAGAAGCCTGGTCAGCGCAGGATCGTAGAACGCCTGGCCCAGGTCATCATCGAGAGCGCCATAGATACCAACAGCCTTCTCATCGTTGCCTCTGGTGGTGTCCCTGCTTCTACCGCTCGGGAATCCTTCGCCACTGTCCACGCGATGGGAGTCATTGATGACCATCTCCTCACCCGCTTCCGCCAAACCTACGTTGGCTTGCGCAACCGTATCGTACATGATTACGATGTGCTCGACAACAGGATGGTCTACTTCACGGCCAGGCGGCTGATGGAAGACGCCCGGACATACGTGGTAAGCGTCTACCACTATCTCTCGGAGATCAAGGACCAAGAGGGATGACCCAACTGCGAGAGGCTCTAGGGATAGGACGAGGGGATGTTGTCTCCTTAGTCGGCGCTGGCGGCAAGACGACTACGGCCATGCGCCTGGCTGATGAGTTGAGCGCCGCGGGCCAGAGGCTCATTTTCACTACTACCACCAAAATCATGGAGCCCGTCCCCAGAGAGGGCGAATATCTGCTCATCTCCGAAGATGCAGACAAAATGCTGGCTCGCATCGCCGAGTTCCTGGCCCGCTATCCCAGGGTCATCCTGGCCCATCATCGCCTGGAGGAGAGCGATACCAGCATTGAAGAGGACGCCCGCTACCCTTTCCCCGTTCGCACCAACAAGGTGAAGGGCCTAGCGCCTGATACCGTGGATCATCTGGCCCAACTGCTAGAGGGCAGGGTGCCTGTCCTGGTCGAGGCTGACGGGGCCAAGCACCGTTCCCTGAAAGCCCCGGCCGCCCACGAGCCCGTGGTGCCGGCCAGCACCACCTTGCTGGTGCCCATGGCCAGCCTCCACGTGCTGGGCAAACCCCTGAGCGACGAATATGTCTTCCGACCGGAACGGGTGGCGGCTCTCAGCGGGACGGCCTTGGGGGAGCCGGTGACCGTGGACACAGTGGCGGTTGTGCTGACCCATCCCCAGGGGGGGCTGAAGGGCCTCCCTCCCCAGGCGCGGGTGGTTCCCATCCTCAACCAATGGGAAGGAAAAGGAGCCTCGGCAGAGGCCAGAGCAGTGGCAGAGCTTGTCTTGCGCCACGGGCGCATCCAACGGGTGGTGGTCGCCTCCCTGCGACAGGCTGATCCCGTGTTAGACATCATTGAGGTGGGGCCTCAAGCGGCTAAAGCCGCCACTACGAACACTTTTTGGACAGACTCTAAACGTTCCAAAGTAGCTGCCATCGTGTTGGCTGCCGGTGCCTCCACCCGCTACGGTCAGCCCAAGCAACTGCTGGCCGTCGGTGGGAAGACCATGCTCCAGCACGTCGTGGACGTCGTCCTGGCCTCACCGGTGGATCAAACTATCGTCGTCCTGGGCCACCGTGCTGACGAAATTGGGGCCACCCTGAAGGACATGCCCGCCGATGTCGTGCTCAACGAGGAATGGGAAGCCGGCCTGAGCACCTCGGTGCAGGCCGGGTTGCGGGCCATCAGACCGGACGTCCAGGCCGCCCTCTTTGTCCTGGCTGACCAGCCAGCCATCACACCGGGGATCATCGCGGCCCTCCTCGAGCGCTACCGTGAAACCGGGGCGCCCATCGTGGTGCCCACCTACCGGGGCAAGCGGGGCAACCCGGCCCTCTTCGGCCGTCCCCTCTTCGCCGAACTGATGGAGGTGCGAGACGACCAGGGCGGGCGGCAGCTTGTTGACAGGTGTGAAGACAGGGCAGAGAAGGTAGAAGTCGGTTCGGAGGCTGTGCTGCTGGACGTGGACACCCAAAAAGACTATAACCGTTTCAAGGAGAACTTTTGACCGACACCAATGACACAGACAAACTAAGATCTATCGAAAACCTCATCATTGATATGGACGGCGTCCTCTACCGAGGTGATAAAGCCCTCCCCGGTGTGAAGGAATTCTTCACCTTTCTAAGAGAGCGCCCCATCGGCTTTATCCTGGCCACCAACAACTCGACCCACACCGCCCAGCAGTATGTGGACAAGCTGGCCCGTATGGGGGTGAAAGTGGCCCTGTCAGAGCTATTGACTTCGCCGCAGGCCACGGCCATGTACCTGGAAACCCTGGCCCCAGCAGGGACAAAGGTCTATGTGATCGGTGAAGAGGGCCTCGAAACTGCCTTGCGCGAAAGGGGTTATATCCTCAGTGGAGACGGGGCCGAGTTCGTGGTGGCGGGCATGGACAGGCGACTGACCTATGAAAAGCTCAAGGTGGCCACCCTCCTCATCCGCCAGGGGGCGCGGTTCATTGGCTCCAACCCAGACAAGACCCTACCCACCGAGGAAGGCTTTATCCCAGGGTCCGGGGCGATGCTGGCTGCTTTGGAGGCCTCCACCGACGTTGCCCCTACCATCATAGGCAAGCCAGAGCGCGCCATCTTTGAGTTGGCCCTGGCCAAATTAGGGGGCAGCCCGGAGGACACGGCCATCGTCGGGGACCGCCTGGACACCGACGTCCTGGGCGGATACCGCGCTGGCCTGACGACCATCCTGGTCCTGTCAGGAGCTGCCACCCGCCAGGACGTGGACAGCGCGCCGGTCAAACCGGACCTCGTCTTCGAGGACATACAGCACCTGCACAGAGCCTGGCTGCAACTATAGCAAAGTCTTTTAGCGCGCACAAGTGATGGATCAGGTTAGAGTCCTCAACTTGTTGAGGTATTCTTCATGAGTATGTAGCGCTGAAATTAAAGAGACCACTCTGGCAACGCCCGAACAAGTTCGGGACTCCAACTGGCTTTACCCAATGGCCATACGCGCATACAGTCTTTTCAGAGCCCCCTCAGGGAGAGTTGCCCTGGATTTGGGTTTGCAGATCGAGCAGGGCCTTTTGCAGTTCTCCCAGCCCATCAGCCAATGGCGTCTCGGCAATGGGGATGGCCAGGGGCACCTCCAGGTCCAGTGGCACCGTGGCCGAGACGGTCACTGTTCGGCTGATCTCCACCGGCACCCTGAGGTCTATGGGCACGGTCATTGCCACCGGAATGTCTACGTCCAGCGGCACCTCGACGGTGACGTCCCCCAGCAGGGTGTGGACAGGCACCTGCAACGTTTGCTCGACCGAGACAGTGGTACTGATAGGGATGGCGGCCACGATGGGCACGTTCAGCTTTTCGTGAAAAGGCACCTCGGCCACAACGGGCAATTCATCCTGGAAATAAAAGTTGTAGCGGATGGTCTCCCTTTCCAATGCCCCCACAGCAGCAGCGGCCTGGGCCGTCAAGTGCAACGCTGCCTGCCGGGCACGATAGAGTTGCACGACGATCAAGACGTCGAGGGCCAACGAGACCAGAACCAGGACCACCAGCAGAGCATAAGCCGTTTTGCGCATCTTTCCTCCCCAACGATGTGATGCGGGGATTATACCCCGCTTTGCCGAGACCGTCAATGTAGCACAGCACTCTGGGATGGCGGCTGTGGAAAGCTGCCCTACTATTGACTTTCATGGGCAAGTTGTAGTATACTCATAGCGTGCAGTCAGAAATGTTAACCTGACACTATAGGAATTTTCTTCCGGAGTAGCGAACCCTTCGGCTACGCTCAGGGCAGGACTTGTTTCGCGCTCTGGCGCAGAACTTGTTCTGCTACTCCGCCAACAAGTTCACAGGAGGTGGTGAGAATGTTTTACTTTGACCCTTTGTATTTCGTCTTTGCCCTGCCAGCGTTGTTGCTGGCCTTCTACGCGCAGTTCAAGGTCCAGTCTTCCTACCGCAAATACCTGCGGGTGCCCAATCAGCAGGGCATCAGCGGCCTGGAAGCGGCGAAACGTCTGCTCTACGACAACGGCCTGAGCCACGTGCGCATCGAGGGCACGCGGGGTGAGTTGACCGACCACTATGACCCCCGCACCGAGACCCTGCGCCTCTCGGCTGGCGTGGCCCGCAGCCAGTCGGTGGCGGCCCTGGGCATCGTCGCCCACGAGGTAGGCCACGCCGTGCAAGATGCCACAGCCTACGCTCCCCTGAAGGTGCGTTCGGGCCTGGTGCCCATGGTCAACATCGGCTCGTGGCTGGGCCCCATCCTCTTCATGGTGGGCTTGCTACTCAATTCCCTCAACCTGGCCTGGGTGGGGGTGGCGGCCTTTGCTGGCAGCCTGGTCTTTGCCCTCATCACGCTGCCCGTGGAGTACAACGCCAGCAGCCGGGCGGTGCAAATGCTCCAGGCCAGCGGCCTGGTCGGCCAGGCCGAACTGAGAGGGGCCAGGAGCGTCCTGTCAGCGGCGGCGCTGACCTACGTGGCCGCCGTGGCTCAGGCCCTATCCACGCTCCTCTACTACATCTTTTTGCTGACCGGCTTCCGCCGCCGGGATTAAATATCCCATCTCGCTCGGCCTGGATTTGGCAATCCAGGCGTACCCACCGGATTTGGCAATCCGGTGGGAGCAAAAGCCAAAGGGACCATGCCCGACCAAATCGCTTTGCTTGACCTGACCCATGCTCAATTGAGGGAGTTGTTGGCGTCCTGGGACGAACCGTCTTTCCGAGCCGATCAAGTCTGGGGATGGCTGTATCGCTCCCTGGTCTCTGATTTCGATCAGATGCGCAACCTGCCCAAGGAGTTCAGGGCCCGGCTGGGCGAGGCGGCCTATCTGCCGACGTTGACCCCCCTGCCTGTCCTGAGCAACGTCGAAGGGGCTGAGAAGGTCTCGGCCGATGGCCTGACGCGCAAGGTCCTTTTCGCCCTGCGCGATGGGGAGACCATCGAGAGCGTGCTCATGCACTACGAGCGGCGGCGCACGGTCTGTGTCTCCACCCAGGTGGGTTGTCCCATCGGATGCCCTTTCTGTGCCACCGGCCAGAGCGGCTTCAGGCGGAACCTGACGGCGGGAGAGATCCTGGAGCAGGTGCTGTACTTTGCCCGTACAGTCAGGTCTGGCCCTCATCCCCCCCTACCCCCCCTTCTCCCGAGGTCGGGAGAAGGGGGGGTAGCACCCCTTTCCCCCAAGGTTGGGGGAGAGGGGATGGGGGAGAGAGGGCCTGATTCCCTGATCACGAACGTGGTGCTCATGGGCATGGGCGAGCCGTTGCTCAACTACGAGGCCACCTGGCAGGCCGTTGAAACGCTGAACGATGCCCGGGGGTTCGGTCTGGGTGCGCGCCGCATCACCCTCTCCACGGTGGGCGTCGTGCCGGGCATCCGGCGGTTGAGCCGGGAGAAGCTACAAGTCGGCCTGGCGGTCTCCCTCCATGCCCCCACCGACCGGCTGCGGGGCAAATTGGTGCCCCTCAACCGGCGATATCCCCTCCATCGGTTGATGGCTGCCTGCCGGGATTACGGGCAAAGCACCGGGCGGCGGATTACCTTCGAGTACGCGCTGATGGAGGGGGTCAACGACTCGCTGGAGCAAGCGCAGCGGTTGGGCGGTTTGCTGCAAGATTCGTTGTTAAAGGTTCGTTGTCCCTGCCACGTCAACCTGATCCCGTTGAATCCCACCGTGGGGTCGTCCTACCAGCCCTCGTCCCGCAAGGTGGCCCTGGCCTTTCAGAGAGAACTGGAGCGCCAGGGGGTTCCCACGACCCTGCGGGTAGGGCGTGGCGTTGACATTCAGGCCGGGTGTGGGCAGTTGCGGGGCAAGATATGACAACAAATTTTGAGGATTTATCGAATGGAAATCAGAAACCAGGTTTTCGGGTTTGCTCAGACGGAGGAAAAAAACCTGGTTTCGCTACACAGGCCCGAAATCACCTGGAAAGAGGAGGCATCATGAGTGTAGACATTTCTGCTCTGGCTGCTGGCGCAATGGCGGCCTTGACCCCTTACCTGGTCAAAGGGGCTAGCAAGTTCGCCGAGGAATTTGGCAAAGATGCCTACGAGAAGGCAGGGGCACTGCTGGCGGCGCTGCGCAGACGGCTGGCCGGCAAACCTGAAGGCGAACAGGCCCTGACCAACTGCGAATCGGCCCCCACTCCGGAGAACCAGGCTGCCCTGGCCCAGGTAGTGGCGGGTGAACTGGTCGCCGAACCGGATGGCGCGGCCTTTGTCGCCGAGGTTGCCCCGCTGGTGGAAACGCTGACCTCGCTGATGAAGGCTGCGGCCACGACGGCCGGCGGCCAGTTTGTGATCAGCGCCGAAACCATCGGGGCGGTCGGCCCGCACGCCCAGGCCACAATCCACATCACCGAACAGCCACGGCGGCGCAAACGCCGCCGGACAAGTTAATTGAAGATTGGGATGGGAACGCTGTCAACGGATTTCTGTAACGGATTGAACGGATGATCACCCTGAAGCCTCTCCTGTATGATCTTGGCTTGAATCCGTTTAATCCGCTCCCTGAATCCGTTGACAGCCCCGGCCACTAACAAGGCTGCCCGCTCACCTTGGCGCTTCACTCGTTTTAGCCAGATTCAGTAGATCACGAATTGTTCTTGCCGGATTTAGTCCAATGGCCTAAACGCGGACTGTGGTCCGCTTTGAGCCTGAAATTGTGGTCTGCTGGGATTCAATCATTGATGGCCTGCCCTTTCGTAAGGAGACTCGCCCATGCCTGACGAACCAGACTACCACGTCAACGCCGAGACCGTTGGGGCTGTTGGCCCTGGCGCGACAGCTCACTTCCACTTACACGGTTTCACGCCAGAGCAAATGGAGAAATTCGAGAACCTCCTTCGCCTGTTGGCCTCGACCGACACCAAGTTGGCTGTCGGTAGGGACGTTACAGGCAGTATCGTCATTGTCGCTGGCGGTGATGTCCGCCTGAACTTGGACCCGGCTGAACATCACGCCCTCGGCCAGGCCATGCCCCACATCACCGATGACGACCAGCGCATCCGTCTGGCTCTGTTCAACCAAGCCACGTCCGAAAACCTGGCCCCTCCTCCCGACCCGGCGGCCCTGCTCCGGTATCACCTGGAGAAGATGGCCGGCCACTTGGAACGGGAGGAGCCCTGGGCCACGGGGCTGCGAGGCTACGTGCCCCTGGCCACCCACCTGGACCAACGTTTCACCCTGCGCCTCCCACCGCGTGGCGAACCTGGCCCCGGTCGCCACTTCGAGGAACGGGACCGCTTCGACGACCTGGCCCAGGCTGTGGAACAGGCCACCGGCGAGGACGGCCAGCCCTTGCACCGTTTCGTCCTGCTGGGCGAGCCGGGGGCGGGCAAGTCCACCGCCCTGCGTCAACTGGCCCTCCAGGCCGTGCGAGAGCGCCTGGCCGACCCGGCCGCCCCCTTCCCCCTCTTTGTCCGGCTGAGCGACCACCGCGCTGGCTCCCCGGCCGAGTTCCTGGCCGACCAGTGGCGGCACACCTACGGCGACGAGGCATGGCAGCAGGTGCTGCACCCCGGCCCCGGCCGGCCACCCCTCCGCGTCTGGCTCCTGGCCGACGGGCTCAACGAAATGAGCCCCGACGGCTACCACGACCGCGTGGCTGCCTGGCGCCGGTTCCTGCGCAACGAGTTGCCCGAGGACAACCACGCCCTGGTGGCCTGCCGCGTGGCCGACTATGGCGTTGGCCTGGACCTGCCCCGCCTGGAAATCCAGCCCCTCGACCCGGAGCGCATCCAGGACTTTTTGCGCAAATACCGGCCCGAGCGGGCCGACGACCTGTGGCGCGACCTGCTGGCCGACCACGAGCAACACGGCGACGAACACTCCCTGTACGGCCTGGCGGCCAACCCCTTCTGGCTGACCATGATCGTGGCCGTGTACGGCGACGAGGGGTTGCCCCAGGGCCACGCCGGCCTGGTCGAACGCTTCGTGGGCGACTGGCTAAAGTACGAGGCCGAGCGGGACGGTGGCCGCGCCCTCAGCCCGGAGGAGGCCGAGGCCTTCAAACAGGCCGTGGGCCGGCTGGCCTACCCTCTGCTGGAGCGCGGGCAAAACATCCCCCAACCCCATGGCCAGGTTCTGGCCTGGCTCCCGGAACAGGTGGACGTGGACGGTGAGCTGATGGACACGCCTCCTGACGACACCCTGCGCCTGGCCAGGTCGGTCAACCTGGTGGTCGTGGAAGGGGAGCCCGGGGCGCGCACGGCGCGCTTTTACCACCAACTGCTGTTGGAGCATTTCGCCGGGCGGGAGCTGGCCCGCCGCTTCCTGGCCGGGGAGGATCAGTCCGCCCGCTGGCGCATTCCCTGGGACAACTGGCAGTTCGTGGACAGCGAGTGGGACCCCCTGCCCCCGCCGCCGACCACCGGCTGGGAAGAGGCCACCGCCCTGGCGGCCGCCTGCGCCGCGCGGCGGGACCCCCGCCAGGCCGAAGAATTGGCCCTGGCCGTGCTCGCCCACCACCCGCCCCTGGCCGCCCGCTGCCTGTTGGAGGCCGGCCTGGTCTCCCCAAGTTTTGCTCCGGCTGGATTTGTAATCCAGCCAGTTGACCGCCGGATTACAGATCCGGTGGGAGCAGAAGTCGTTCTTTTGCGCCTGCAGGAGGTCATCCAGGGGCAGACCCCGCCGGATCTCCAGCCCGACCAGGCCCTCAGCCTGCGCCGCGCCTGCGGCCTGGCCCTGGGCCACCTGGGCGACCCGCGCATCCTGGCCGGCGAAAGCCACACCCCTGACGGCGTGCGTTTCATCCAACCGCAGTGGAGCCAGGTGGTCCGCGCCGGTCCCTTCCCCATGGGCTCCCAGCGGGGCGAAGAGGGCGCTTACGACGCCGAATACTCGGCCGCCACCGGCTTCCGGCGACACCAGGTGGACATCCCCTACGACTATTGTATCGGCCTCTACCCCGTCACCAATGCCGAGTACCGGTGTTTTATAGATGATGGGGGATACGAAAAAGAAGGATACTGGCCGACGGAAGCCGCCCGCCGCTGGCTGGGCGGCCAGGCCGACCTGGAACCGACCCAGCGCTGGTGGCGCTGGTTGGCTGACTTGGTGCGCCACGACCCCGACCTGCCCGACCGCACCTTACGGGAAAAGCGCATCCGTCCCCAGGAGGCCGAAGCCTGGAAGTGGGCAGCGGCAGCCAGTGACGAGGAACTGGCCGAAACTATTCGGCAGGCCCTGGGCCAGACCAAAGCTCCGCGCGCCCCCAGCTTTTGGGACGACCGCGCCTACAACAACCCCTCGCAGCCGGTGGTGGGTGTGAGCTGGTACGAGGCCCTGGCCTATTGCGCCTGGTTGACGGAGCGAATCAGCGAGTCAGCGAGTCAGCGAGTCGGCGAATCAGCGAGTCAGCGAGTCGGCGAGTCGGTGAATCGGCGAGTCAGCGTTTGTTTGCCGAGTGAGGCCGAGTGGGAAAAGGCGGCGCGGTGGGATGGGCGGCGGGCCCGTCGCTACCCGTGGGGCGACCATTGGGACGCGTTCCAATGCAATTCGCTGGAAGGCCGGGCGCTGAGCCCCACGCCGGTGGGCATCTACCCTGGCGGGGCCAGCCCCTGCGGGGCGCTGGACATGGCCGGCAATGTGTGGCAGTGGACGCGCAGTTTGTGGGGGCCGGAGATTGAGCGGCCGGCCTTTGGGTATCCCTACGACCCAGATGACGGGCGGGAGGACGGGGCCTCGACGGACCTGCGGGTTTTGCGCGGCGGTTCCTGGGTCAATGGAGCTCGTCCCGGACGCTGTGCCTACCGTGCCAGGCACTACCCTGACTTCAGGTTCAGCAATGTCGGGTTTCGCTGCGTCCTCCGGTTCTCCTGATTCTGGGCTTCTGGCTTCTGGTTTTCTGGAATTCTGGAATGGGGGGGTATGGGGGGGCTGCGCCCCCCCATTCGCCACAAAAACGATTTTGAGGTATAATAAGATGGCTGGATCGAACCGGGCGCAATCGCCCATCTTTGTCAAAACGCACGACCTGTTGGTGTGGCTGCTGCAGCGCACGGCCCACTTTCCCAAAAACGAGCGCTTTCGCATGGCCAGCCGGGTAGAAGACAGCGCCTTTAACTTCTATGACCTGCTGATGCGGGCCGTGCGCGTGCGGAACCCGGCGCGGATGTTGTGGCAGGCCGACCTGGAACTGGACCGGCTGCGGTTCAACGTGCGGATTTGCCAGGAAATGAAGCTCATCAGCTTTGCCCAGTACGAGTACGCGGCGGAGCGGTTGGTGGAGGTGGGCAAGCTGTTGGGCGGGTGGATCAAGAAAGAGCGGGCCGGGCTTGACGCAAAGGAGCGCGTCAGCCATGATGCGGCGTCACGGGCGACTCTGTCGCCTTGAGATGCGGGGGCCGGGCGGAAAACGCGGCGGTTCCTGGAACAATGAAGCACGTAACGAACGCTGTGCCTACCGTAACAGGAACAACCCTGACAACAGGAACAACAATGTCGGGTTTCGCTGCGTCCTACAATTCTCCGCGCCCGCCGGATTTGCAAATCCGGCGGCGGGGCGGCTGGATGACAAATCCAGTCGGAGCAAACGTGCAGACCCGAGTTTCGGCCAGAATGCCGTCGCCCCACGGAGCGGCGGTGCGTGCCGAGGAGAACTGGCGCGCCCGGTTCCTGGCCGGTGCCCCCTCCCTATTCCTCCCCCCTGCGCAGGGGGAGGGACAGAGAGGGGGTACCGGGCAAATATAGAATCGCCCCGCCTCCTGGCCTGTCCACGGGGCGGGGCACTTTTTCAAAGACCCTAAGGGTTTTTGAAACCCTTAGGGTCTGGTACGAGTCCATTGTACCAGCAGGTGTGTTCCTTCGAGAATCTGTTTATGGCTTACCGGGCCGCGC
>Ga0180438_10007410_pt1 | contig 14311 bp, 11 predicted proteins | sample SS_ome_12_FD_132455 | JGI IMG/M metagenome (GOLD analysis project Ga0180438, IMG submission 132455) | Hypersaline lake sediment archaeal communities from the Salton Sea, California, USA - SS_3_D_2 metaG | ecosystem: Environmental > Aquatic > Non-marine Saline and Alkaline > Hypersaline >... | reverse complement strand
CCGCCAGCCGAGAAGTCTGATGAGCAAACGTCCGACTGACAAGAACCCCGGTTTCTCCGAGAAACCGGGGTTCTTTGGATAGGCTTTAAGAGCGACGTTCGGGCACAACGATCTGTTGCGATGTGGTACTCCGTCCTTCGGTGGAGGGACGATGCCCGAGCAAACGGCGAAGCCAAAGCGTCAGGTCAAGCCTGGCATCCCACAATCCTTGCAGTCCCACATAACCAAAAGCGCTTACATAGAGCAGCAAGAATGGTACAGCAAATAAGTTGCCGTGCCACAGAGACACCGCCACAGTCGCTACGGCATAAAGCGCCAAGGCCAACTCGCCAATAATCATAGCATCCAGTGGTAATGCATATCGGCTGCCGAGCCAGCGGTCGTTTCGAGCCTCGATGCGGAATTTTGGTGTACGCTCAAAGACGTTGTTCACCCCCAACAGTGCCTCTACAATGGCCCGGGTGTTGTTCAAGGCCACCCCGGTGCCCAACCACATAAGTCCAGGCATAAACGCGTAGCGCCTCAACCAGTGACGTGGATAGAGTGTCCGCTGCGAGATGGCGAACAACAGCGGGGGGCCCAAGCTCACCAGACTAAGAAGCCCAAGCGCCCCGTGCAGGCGAAAAGATAAAAGCATCAAAGGCAGACTGATAAGCAGGAGCAACACCATTAAAGGATGAATCAAGTAGGTGCTCAGGTGCACCAACGCCTGCCAACGGACAGCCAGCGGCAGCCGTGCAATGGCTACCGACCACCCCAATTTCTTAAGGCATTGGATTGAGCCTTTGGCCCAGCGGAACTGTTGGCGCTTAAACGCAGCCAACTGGGGTGGCAATTCGGCCGGGGTGCCCACGTCGGGCAGGAAGAGACACTGCCAACCCTGCAATTGAGCGCGATAGCTCAAGTCCATGTCCTCGGAAACAGTATCTGCCTGCCATCCCCCGGCGTCGGTGATGCACTCCCTGCGCCAGATGCCGGCCGTTCCGTTAAAATTCATCAACAAGCCGGACCGCTGACGGGCTGTCTGTTCCACCGTGAAGTGTCCGTCAAGAGCAAGGGCCTGGGAGCGGGTCAGGAGTGAGTAGTCATAGTTCAGATGCGCCCAGCGCGTCTGGATCATCCCCAGCCGCGGCCGCTCCAGAAAATAAGGAACGGTTCTGTGTAGCCAGTCAGAGTCAGGTACGAAATCTGCATCGAAGATGGCGATGAACTCACCCGCGGCGCCTTCTAACCCCTCCTTCAGCGCACCGGCCTTGAAGCCACGCCGGTCGGTGCGATGCACCAATTCAATGTCAATCCCCTGAGCACGATAGTCATCTACCTGCGTTTGAACAACGGCGGTCGTCTCGTCAGTCGAATCGTCCAACACCTGGATTTGCAGGCGATCTATCGGCCAATCTAACCCAACGATTGATTCAATGAGGCGTTCCACAACCAGTGCCTCGTTATAGAGAGGAAGTTGCACCGTTACCCGAGGGAAACGGGTGGTCTCCGGGCGTGGCACCGCATCTCTACGGTGGCGGAGATAGAGCGCAGTTAAGATCCACGAATTGAGGGCGTACATCGTCAGAAGCAGGGCAGCCCCTACGTAGATTATCTCAAGTACCGACAACGGATGGTCTCCTAAGTTAATGATGGTTGGCTTACGGCTGACACGTTATCAAATGGCATCGTTCTCTAAATGCGCCGGTGACCATTTGACGGTGGTCACAACTTGGTGGTTGGCCCTAAGCAACTGACGCTGACCAACGAGTGCTTCTTTGGAATGAAAGTGGTCTTTATGCAACAACCGGGTTTCTTCGGCCCCGACGACAATTTGCTGAGTATACCACTATTCACGACTCAGACAAAATCTCATGGGGCAGGCGGGTACGTTCAGGTTCGGGGGCAGGTTAAACAGGTTAGAATCCGCTTTGCTGTCGCGCAGCTCGCCACAGATTGCTGCGAATCTGCCGGTAATCTGGACCAGCGTGGCACAGCCACTCCTTGATCCAGGCACGCTTCGAGGTACCGTCGAAGGGACAGGTCGCTTCGTCTTGAGGAAAACCCAAGGCTCTGGTCAGTTGGTCAAGCCGACGCTCCTCAACGTAAATGAGCGGACGGATAACGGTGATTTGACCGTCAAAAAACTCCACATTGGGCACCATCGTCTCTAAACGTCCAGAATAAAACAGATTGAGCAACGTGGTTTGAAGTACGTCGTCCGCGTGGTGGCCAAAGGCAAGCTTGCTGCAACCCAGTTCATGGGTCTTAAGAAAGAGTGCCTTACGTCGATTCCACGAGCAACGGGAGCAATCCATTGGCAAGGGTTCATCGGGCTGAAGCTCAAGTGGCACAAAGTCATAATCCACTCCCATCTTGAGGAACCAAGGTTCGAGCAAGGGGCGCAGTTGGGGATAGCCTGGGATGTCTGATTCGACGTGTAGCGCGATCAGGTGATACTTCTCAGGTATGGACTGTTGCCGGGCGTGCAATAGATGCAGCAATGCGCAACTGTCTTTGCCACCCGAGACAGCTACTGCTATCCGGTCGCCATCGGCGATCATGTCGAACTCGCGGATGGCCTTGTTGACGTTTTTCAGCAAGTAAAATGTCAGTTTGTCCGAGGCAGACCGGTTCACCATAGATTCTTCCTTCACACACAGACTTCCGAAATCTCGGAGACTTCGGAAGTCCAAAAGGCGGATTACAAGCCCGTCTTACATATCTACGTTAATCTTGCTTTAATTCTTTCTTCATTTTAGCTTAATGTGATGCACTTAATATATAGTCGAAAAGTTAATTGACCTCCTTCCTCAGAGGCAAAAAAGAACCTCCCTCCCAAGTAAAGATCCGTGTCGTGGCAGCACGGGTCTTTACTATTTTGGGTGATTTATCAGACGAACGCCATCCTCCCCAGCCACGACCACCTCGGTCGCCATGCTCAGGAAAAGACCGTGTTCCAATATGCCGGGATGTTCAATCAGGGTTCTGCCCAGAGCAAGCGAATCAGAGATGCCCTCTGGAAATGTGCAGTGGATGATATAGTTGCCATTGTCGGTGACAAAAGGTTCACCGTCGGCTTCGCGTCGCAGTTCGGCACGACAGCCCAAGCTCTGCAGCCAGCGGCGGTGTGCCTCCCAGACGAACTGGGTCACCTCAACCGGCAGCGGACCACGGGTACCCAACCGCTTTACCAGCTTTGACTCGTCCACAATCACTACGAAGCGGCGCGCTGCGCTCTCTACAACCTTCTCACGTAGCAGTGCTCCCCCCAGGCCCTTGATCAGATTTAAGTCCGGGTCCACCTCGTCGGCGCCGTCAATGGCCAGGTCCAAGACTGGTTGCTCCACCAGCGTGGCCAATGGGATTCCCAGGGACCGGGCCTGGGCCATAGTGTACTCCGAGGTAGGCACACCTACGATGTCCCGCAACGCACCGGATTGGACCCGTTCGCCGAGGATATCGACGGCGTGCCTGGTTGTCGAACCGTGGCCCAGACCAAGGATCATGCCGCTTTGAACCATGTCCACGGCGTGTTTGGCGGCCAAACGTTTCAGTTTTTCGACGGAATCTTGGCTCATATCAGCGGCGTGTCCTGTCTAGCACAGCCAATGCGCGGAGCGTCACATTCTCACCGGTGAAGCCAAACTGCTCAAGAAGGACTTGGTATGGGGCTGACGCGCCAAAGCGATTGATACCCACCACGTCTCCCTGGAGGCCAACGTACCGTTCCCACCCCATTGGGACGGCCATCTCGATCGCCAACCGGGCGCTAACTTCAGGCGGCAGCACTTCATCACGGTATTCAGGCGGCTGCTGCTCGAAAAGTTCCGAACTGGGCATGCTGACCACCCTGGCCTTTACGTCTTGCTCAGCCAGTCGCTGGCGGGCATCAAGGGCCACCTCCACTTCAGAGCCTGAGGCGAGGAGGATCACGTCGGGCGTGCCCTCACTATCTGCCAGCACGTATGCACCGCGTTCCACGCCCTCGGCTGATGGCAGAACAGACCGGTCAAGGACCGGAAGCTTTTGTCGTGTCAGCAGCAACGCCACGGGTCCTTCGTGGTGTTCCAGCGCCACACGCCAGGCCTCAACTGTCTCCGTGGCATCGGCGGGTCGGAGAACAACCAGATTGGGGATAGCCCGCAGCGAAGGGAGATGCTCAATCGGCTGGTGGGTCGGTCCATCCTCACCCAGGGCAATGCTATCATGGGTGAAGACATAGATCACTGGCAATTCCATCAACGCTGCCAGCCGGATGGCGGGACGCATGTAATCAGAGAAGACCAGGAAAGTGCCGCCGTAGGGGATTATCCCACCGTACAGCGCCAGACCGTTCATGATCGAGCCCATCGCATGCTCACGTACACCGTAATGGATGTTACGTCCGCCAGACTCATCAGCCTGCAGCCAGGGGGATCCCTTTAGCTCGGTGTTATTGGAGGGGGTTAGATCAGCCGATCCGCCCACTAGAGTGGGTAGTACTGGCGCGATGGCGTTTAGCACTTTGCCGGACACCGATCGGGTGGCCAGGGAGCCATCGCCTGGGGTGAATGAAGGCAAGTGCTCTTCCCAACCCGCAGGCAGCTCGCCCGACCAGACTCGTTTCCAGGTTTCTGCCAGGTCGGGATACTTCGTTGCATAGCGGTCGAATAGGGACTCCCATTCCTTCTCAAGTTCCTCTCCCCGAGTAACTGCCTGGCGGAAGTGAGCCAGTGCTTCGTCCGGGATGTAGAATTGAGCATCAGACGGCCAGCCCAAGTTTTGCTTGGTCAGTTGAACCTCCTCTTCGCCGAGAGGGGCTCCGTGCGATGCGGCTGTGTCCTGCTTGTTGGGGCTGCCGTAGGCGATGTGGGTGCGGCAGGCGATGAGGGAGGGACGACTTGTCTCTGCCTGGGCAGAACGGATGGCCCTGGCTATGGCTTCTCGATGATGTCCATCTACTTGCTGAACGTGCCAGCCGTATGCCTCAAAGCGAGCACAGCGATCTTCGGTGAATGTCAGCTCGGTGGGACCATCAATGGATATGTGGTTGTCGTCGTAGAGATAGATGAGCTTGCCTAATCCCAGGTGCCCCGCCAACGACGCCGCCTCATGCGATATGCCTTCCATTATATCGCCGTCGGTGACGATGGCGTAGGTGTGATTGTCTACAATTGTAAACCCAGGCCGGTTGAACGTTTCGGCCAGGAATCGCTCAGCGATAGCCATACCCACACCGTTGGCGAACCCCTGGCCTAATGGACCGGTCGTTGTCTCCACACCAGGGGTCAGGCCATGCTCAGGATGTCCCGGCGTGCGGCTATCCCATTGGCGGAAGTTCATCAACTCTTCCAATGGAAGATCGTAACCGGTCAGGTGTAGTAAGCTGTAGAGTAGCATGGAGCCGTGCCCGCCCGACAGCACGAAACGATCACGTTTGGGCCAACTTGGGTTGGTGGGGTTATGCTTCAGAAACTGAGTCCACAACACATAGGCAACATCGGCCGCCCCCATGGGCAAACCGGGGTGACCAGAATTAGCCTTTTGTACAGCATCCATGGAGAGCGTGCGGATGGTATTCACACAAATCTGATCAAGCGTGTTGGTCGTTGTCGTGTCGCTCATCTTTTTTCCTCTCGATTCATGATGATGGTCCGGCTTTTCCCGTGGATGGGCCATAGCCGACACCTTTTCCAAAGGGATGCATACGTTTCCAAAACAACAGGCGCTATTGTAACACGGTGTAGGAATGAAGTCAACGGGGCTGAGAATGAGATTGAAGAGAAGTCGATTCAAGCAGCGCCACAACATCTGTCACTAAATTGGCGGTTACTTGTGCCAGGTCCCCATCCACGATTGCCCCCGCCGCCGAGGGATGGCCACCACCGTCCAACTGGGCTGCCAACTGGTTGACAGCCACGCTACCATCGCTGCGCAGGCTCACCTTAACCCGCCCCTTGGGTGTTTCCACACATAGCAGACTGACACGCACCCCACCGATTTGCATACCCAGGCCTGGAAAGCCATCCAGGTCGGAAGACTTGACGCCATAAGCTTTGAGAGTATCCTGATCGAGCGAGCACCAGGCCAACTGACCGTCTCCCTCAACCTGTAATGACTTCAACACGTGCCCCTTGAGGCGCACCAGCCCCAATGGATACTGTTCGTACACCTGCTTGTATAGCTGCATCGGGTCGACGCCGGCTTCAATCAGACAGCCAGCAATGCGATGTGTCTGGAGACTGGTCTTTGGGAACCTGAATGAACCGGTGTCGGTAAGGATGCCCAGGTAGAGCCATCTGGAGATGGTGGGGGTGAGTGTTCCTCCACTTTGAGTGATCAGGTCAAAGATAAGCTCTGCGGTTGCGGCCGCGTCGGGATTCACGACGGACACATGAGCAAAATCACCAGGGTCAGGATGATGGTCGATACAGATCACCGTGGCCCTGTCCTGAGGAAGCTCTGCCCTGGCCGCTAAAGCTTGACCAATGCGCCCTATCCGCTTCCAGCCACCGGAAGCGTCCAGGACAAGGATTACCTCAGCCTGCTCAATTATCCCCTGGTGACGAGCCGGGCTGAACGTGCGCAGGCGTCGTTCTGGATCGACGAAGCGAAGTGAGCGAGGCACCGAATCGCTGTTCAGTATCCAGACTTCCTTACCCAATGACCGCAAATACTCGTCCAGAACAAGCTCGGAGCCCAACGCATCCAGATCGGGATTAGTATGCGTGGTGATGATGAAACGCTGTCTCTCGGTGATAAGGCGATACACTTCGGACCACATATGCGGATTTTGCCTTGTCGGTGGGAAATTGTCAACTCCCTTGACATGTCAGGGAGGATGCGATATAATTTATATGACAACTTGACAGAATGTGAGGCCTTTGTGAAGGAACCATTAGGGAGTATTTTCTCAAAGAGTAGGGGTGAGGCCGAGTGTTCGCCTTTGGGGCAGATACCCAGGTCATCCCCTATCCCAGATCATTGGGAAGATACCGTGAGGAGGCTGTGGTGAGCACGCCAGAACTGGAAGCCCTCATAGAAGAGGCCATCGTCTATATTAACACAGGGGAAATGGAGCAGGGGCGCTCTCTGCTTGAGCGCGTGTTGGAACAAGATCCCAAGAATGACCGAGCTTGGGTGTGGCTGAGCGGCTGTGTCGAAGGTGCACAGCAACGCCGCATCTGCTTGCAGCAGGCTTTGAACGCAAATCCGAACAACCAAGCAGCCCTCGACGGGATGAAAGTGCTAGAGGGCGAATTGGTGCAAGCCTCGCAAGGCCCACCTTCGCTGCTCGAGAGCCGGCTGTCGGCGATTGGAATGGGAAACCAGGTGGCACCAAGCAGCCCAGCCCCTGAGGAACCGGCAGCTCCGCCTGAAGCGGCACTGGTCTCTCCAGCCTCACCGGCACCGAGTGAGGTTATGGAGGAACCGGTCACCGACGAAGCCCTGGAGGCGCCTCGAAGGGGACGCGTTATCTTGTTGGTGGCGTTGGTGTTGCTCCTTTTTGTGATCGTCTGTGTCCTGGTCGTTGGCGTTGTTGTTCCACCGTTGCTACAAGCCTTATGAGCTTCAATGGAAGGCTCAGCAGAACCGCCTTCCGATCTCCGAAAGGTTTTGGGGAACGTCCATGAATAACTCCCTGTTTCAGGCCAGAATCCCAGGTGAAATCTTTCAAAATAGGCGAAGTTATTTATGGACGCGGCCTTATCCCCCAATCTGACTCATCGTGCGATTCTCAGGGTGAATGCCGTCTTGCAGTTGGTGCCCTTTTGGCTTAGCCCAGACGGCACGTTGGAAGAGTCCCACCAAATCCTCGTGTGTCCCGCCACCTCGCAATGTGTCACGAAGGTTCAGCTCATCTTCCGATAGAAGACACAATCGGATGCGCCCATCGGCGGTGAGACGCATCCGGTTGCAACTGTCGCAATAGGGATCACTTACTGGGCTGATGAACCCCACCGTGCCGCGCGCTCTGGCCAGTCGGTAAAGCCGCGCCTCGCCCACGACATCCCCATCGTTAAGCGGGAGTAGTGATCCCAGGTTCGCCTCAATGCGATCCATCGACTCGCGGGTGGGCACGTAATGGCTGAAGGCTATCTCTGCCGGTCCGCCCAAGGGCATCAGCTCAATAAAACGTACGTGCCAGTCGTGCTCAAGGGTAAGCTGCGCCAAGTCTGTCACATCCTCCTCGTTGTAACCGCGCGTCACCACCACGTTCAGCTTAATGGGAACCAGTTCGGACTGTTCAGCGGCCTCAATACCCGCCCATATCTTTTCCAACGAGTTCAAGCGCATCACCCTGGTCAACCGTGTCTCATTCAGGGTGTCAATGTGGATGTTGACCCGCCCCAGGCCAGCCTTCGCCAATGGTTCGGCAAGCCAGGGCAAACGCAAGCCATTGGTCGTCATTACTACCTCACGGATACCTGGAATGTGCGTCAGTCGCTCCACAATTTCGACCACGTCGCGACGCAAAGTGGGTTCTCCGCCCGTCAGCCGAATCTTCTGGAAGCCGGCGTCGGCTGCTGCCCGAGCCACGGCTTCAATCTCGCCCGATGTCAGTAGCTCCGGGCCGGGCACAAACGCCATGCCGTCCATTGGCATACAATAGACGCAGCGCAAGTTACAGCGATCTGTGATCGAAATGCGGAGATAATTAATTTCACGTCCATAGCTATCCTTCATTACCGTAATCTCCTTGGGTGAATCAATCTAACTGGTCAGTGTTAGCGTTGTGGTGAAAGGTCATAACGATGGGCAAAAAATAAACTGTATCGCTCGGTGATTTTTGCCTTACATGGGTAGGAATGATACAATAGCACGGCGTTTTGCGCCAAAAACGAGAGAGCTGGTGGCTCGTCACCAACTCTGAGAGCTGGCGCGATAGGTGCAATATCTTTACCTCTTGCGTTGCTCCACAAATGGGCAAATGAGTTCAGATCAGCAATGTCTACTTGACGATTGATGTTTGTAGGAGGTCAGGTCTCTGCGATGATGGTAGAAGTCCCTTCTCAATCTGAAGTACCTGAAATACCAGAAGAACTCCAAAGAAATGTGCTTATCACCGGTGTGGATACCATCTACAACTGGGGCCGGATGTACTCCATCTGGCCTATGGTGTTCGGCCTCGCGTGCTGCGCAATTGAGTTTATTGTCGCTGGCACCGCCCGCTACGACATGGCTCGCTTTGGCGCTGAGTTGGCTCGCGCCTCACCACGCCAGGCGGATTTGATGATCGTGTCCGGCACGGTCACTAAGAAGATGGTGCCCCAGGTTGTGCGTCTCCACAACCAGATGCCCGAACCGAAGTATGTCATCGCCATGGGCGCGTGCGCTACAGCGGGTGGTCCCTTTAAAGAGGGCTACAACGTCGTCTCGGGTATCGACAAGTTCCTCCCGGTAGACGTATATATCCCCGGCTGCCCGCCCACTCCGCAGGCTTTCTTGCAAGGCTTGGTCAAGCTTCAAGAGAAGATCAAGGGGCAATCGGTCACTCAGGTGCCCTGGTATCGCAAAGACCAGCGAGACGAAGCTATCCCCATCCCTGTCCTGGGACCCGACATCTTCGACCCGCGCCAGGTTGAAGCCATAAAAGAGGAGCTGGTAAAACAGCGTGCGGGAGAGACCCAGGCGGAAACGGAAGAGGAAGCGGATGCAAATGGGGCCAAACCTAAGAAGGGCATCACCAAGGCGCCAAAGTTGCCGCAGTGGGACATCTCCCCTACTGAAGAGGCACAGACCCTGGCCGATCGCATTCATCAGGCTTTGGGCGAGGGGCTGGTCACTCCAGAAAAGGATACCTTGCTGGTCGCCCCATCGCGTCTGATCCAGGTAGGTGAGTATCTGCGTGACACCCAAGACCTGGCCTATGATCTGCTCTCCAACGTCACCGGCGTCGACTACCTGGGGCGCGATCCCCGCTTCGAGGTGGTCTATCACCTCTACTCCACCAGTCGGGGCAGCGGTCCGCTCGTGCTGAAGGCGCGCGCCCCCGAAGAAGACCCACAAGTATCCTCGCTGACCTCGGTCTGGCCCAGCGCTGATCTGCAGGAGCGCGAGGTCTGGGACTTGTACGGGATCCGTTTCCCAGGGCATCCCAACCTCAAGCGCATCTTGCTGTGGGAGGGCTTTTACGGCCACCCCATGCGCAAAGACTACCAGGAAGCCTATTATGAGGAGCCCACCAAGCCCTTTAACAGTCGCTGGCCGGGTGGACACCATACCCTGGCCGAGTCCAAGAACCCTTACTCCAGGAACTCGGTCTACCCCAAGGAGTGGGACCCCGACGAATATACGCCGGTGGGGGAGGCATTGGCCGTTGTCGACGCCAAAGACCTGCCGCGAACCGGCATACGCACTGAGAAGATTGTGTTGAATATGGGTCCTCAGCATCCCAGCACCCACGGCGTCTTCCGTATGGTGGTCACCCTGGACGGTGAGACGGTGGTCGATTTGGAGCCGGTGGTGGGCTACTTGCACCGCAACCACGAGAAAATCGGTGAGCGAAACGGCTGGCTGATGAATATGCCTTACACCGACCGCCTGGATTACTTCAACTCGATGGGCAACAACTTGGGCTACGCGCTGGCGGTGGAGAAGCTGTTGGACGTGGAGATACCCGAACGCGCCGAATATCTGCGTGTGATCATGGCCGAGTTCAACCGCGTGCTCAGCCATATGATGATGGTGGGCTTTCTGCTCAACGAACTGGGAGCTGCCTTCACCCCCCTGTTTTACACAACCAAGGAACGAGAGCTGATCCTGGATCTGTATGAGGAAGCCAGCGGTTCGCGTATGATGTGTAACTACATGCGCTTTGGGGGTGTGGCCCGCGACGTTAGCCAGGACTGGCTGGACCGGGCGTGTTATTTGGCCCGCGAACGGCTGCCTCGCAAGCTGGATGAGCTGGAACAACTGTTGAGCGATAACGAGATTCTGGTGGCCCGGACCAAGGGGGTGGGTGTCATCCCTCCTGAGGTGGCGGTTGCGCATGGGATCACCGGCCCTATGCTGCGGGCAGTGGGTGTGCCCTACGACATCCGCCGCGTCGAGCCATACGGCATCTATGATCGCTTCGACTTCAACGTCCCCCTCCTCCACAACGGCGACCTCTACGACCGCTACTTGATCCGTATTTTGGAGGCGCGTGAGGCGTTGAAGATTCTCGACCAGGCGCTGGAGGGTATCCCCGAGGGACCCATCTTTGGCGGCAGGCGCGCCTGGCAGCTCCGGGTGCCGGCCGGCGAGGCGTATGGCCGCATCGAGCACCCCAAGGGTGAGTTGGGCTACTACCTGGTCAGCAACGGTACCGGCAACCCGTGGCGCTACCGGGTTCGTTCGCCATCCTTCATCAACCTGACTGCCTTGGCCGAGATGTGCAAAGGCCACAAGGTGGCCGACATCATCGCCATCCTCGGAGCTATTGACATCGTACTGGGGGAGGTAGACCGATAATGTTAGGCTTTGGTGTGGTCAAAGGACTGGCCGTTACTCTCGAACACTTTGTCGAAACCTATATAGATGATCTTAAGTACTTTCCACGTCGCTACAGCGAAGAGGCGATGGAGTCCCGGCAACGTGTGAATGGGCGTGGTATATTCACTGTACAGTACCCGGAACAGGAACTGACTCACGCTGAGGCCTTCCGCTACATCCCTTTCCTGGTCTTCGATGAGGACAAGGATTCGGTTTACGAGGGTATCCGCTGCACGTCGTGTGGCATCTGTGCCAAGGTCTGCCCGCCACAGTGCATATGGATTGTGCGCTCCTTGGATGCGGATGGGAGACCCATCCCACAGCCAGCCGAGTTTGACATCGACATCGACGTGTGTATGAACTGCGGCTATTGCGCTGAGTATTGTCCCTTCGACGCAATCATCATGGATCACGAATGGAAGCTGGCGGATTACGACCGCTTTGATGGTCACATCCACGACCTGGAGAGGCTGCTCAAGCCGGCCAGCTACTATGAGAAGATCCGCCCCATCCAGTATGCGGAGAACAACCTGGATGAGGAAGAGGAGGAGGATGAGGCCTGATCTGATGATCAGGATAGATACTGAGCTGAGTGTCCAGAGATGAATCAAAAAACGGAGGAGCTTGCTCCTCCGTTTTTTCATGACGCATCTGCTTATTCCTAACAACTTCGATCGCCAGGTGGGCAAGCGGGGTCAATGATCAGCGTCCTGGTCTCACTTTCCTGGCTGATCGGCTGGGACTCATTATTCGGCTCCCACACCCGGTTTTCTGCGGTGCTCCAATCCTTCTCCCGGGTTGGTGTGCCCCGGATAACGGTGATTCGCCACCGGTACTCTGGACCATAAATCGGATGGGTGTTACTGTCATTTCTGTAGGTTAAATCTTTTACCCAGGCCACATCAACGGGTGTGCTGAAATCATTGAAGTCATTCCATATCTCGACCTGGAAGTAATCATCCGGTCCCAGGGTTCCCTCCCACGTCCAGTCCAGGTCCAGGCGGATTTTCAAAGAGACAGCCGTGTTGTCGGGGGGCTCAAGCAGCCTGGGGGCAGGCGCCAACGTGGTCGGTGCGTCGAGCGTTGAATCCCCCGGTAATGGCGTCGGGGATGAAGGTGGCTTCGGAGTTGGGGTCGGCGCCGGGGTTGAGGGCGGCCCGATTGCCCCACCTGGCTCGAAGCGGACCTGCGCCACGTGACCGGGGGATACATCAAGCGTGTAGCTTATGCCCAACCCCTGGGGCGTAATAACATAGCGGCCCGGCCAGACCGGCGCGAACTCCAACGCGTCAGGGCCATTTTCTGGCTTGGAGCCGACGAAGTTGGATGCGCTCCAGGCCCCACCTGCCGCGCGGATGGTCACCGGCAGGCCGTACTGTCCCCGTATCCACACGCGCACGATCCCGCCCCAGCCTCCCCCAATGATGATGCGGTCCAGCTCGCGAGCCGTCCAGGCGGCACTCGAAGTGGGTGAGGGTTTGATAACAGGGATGGGCGAGGGTGTCGGGGTGGCTGCTGCGTACGTTTTGCCACCGGCCGCCACCAGCAGCAAGCTCACGACGATCAGCCCCATGAGCAAAGAGAGGGTGAGACCTCTCGGTTTCATACGACAAGCACCCTACCAGTGACTACACCTTTTCAGAGCAACCCAAGCTGAAGCCATTATATACCCCTTTTGTCTACTATGTCAACCGCGAGAAAGGCGAGGATGGGGGCGTGGGGGGCGGTGTTGTAAGACGATCTACTCTATGATATACTGCTGGCAAGTGATGACCAATGTAGCCCCGTTTTGAGCGAAGAATTTATTGATGAGGTGAGACACTGATGGATGGACCCTTGACCCCTTTGACTCGGCGCCGATTTGTTGTCCTGGGGTTGGTGGGCGCTGCAACTACCTTGTTGGAGGCCGCCTGCCAGGTTTCTCCCAGCCCGGTACCGACCAAGACGATCTCCCCTACGGCCAGCCCCGAACCTAGCGCCACGGCCGCCCCGCTCCCTTCGTCCACGCCCCAGGCCACCGTCCCATCACCCACCGCCGAAGCCGTGGCCACCCTGCCGCCGCTGTCACAAACCAGGCCGGACATCCTCAAGAACCGCAACGATCCCCACTACAACGTGCGCTACGTCAACCCCTTCCCACCGGTGGATCATGTGACCTGGCGGCTGGAAGTGGCGGGCTTGGTGGACAACCCAGCTAGCTTCAGCCTGGAAGATGTGTTGGACTGGCCACAAATGGAGCAAATCTCACGCATGAAATGTGTCGAGTGCTGGTCGTTTAAGGCCAAGTGGGGAGGCTTTCAGTACGAGGCGTTGGCGGAGCGCGTCAAGCCCCAGCCCAAGGCGACCCACGTCCGCTTTGACTGCGCCGACGGCTACTGGGAGATCGCCTCCGTCGAGAAGTTGGCCGATCCGCGCGTGGTCTTTGTGCTCAGCATGAACGACAATCTCCTGCTGGACGAATACGGCGCGCCGCTGCGTTTGATGTTCCCCGCCAAGTATGGCTACAAGTCGGCCAAGGCGGTCACGGCTATCACCTTCACCGACGAGGGCGGCGCGGGTTACTGGTCGACGGTTGGCCCTTACACGGCCCACGGCGACATCCAACCCGGCGTCGACTTCCCGCAGGATCTGCTGGGTGAGAGAAAGCGGATTGAGGGTGGGGAGATCGCGGCTTACTAGACTCACTAGGCACGCCCTATTGCCCCTATGAGATGCAACCACAGGGCAAGGAGGATAGGCGATATCATACTATATGCTGGTTGAACAGACAGCAATTGTGCTTTGGGATAGCCTGACCACCCTTCTACCTCACTACAAGGTTGGATAAACTATAATAGGTCGGAGCATTACAATCAACTCTGATTCCCTG
>Ga0180438_10007409_pt1 | contig 14312 bp, 25 predicted proteins | sample SS_ome_12_FD_132455 | JGI IMG/M metagenome (GOLD analysis project Ga0180438, IMG submission 132455) | Hypersaline lake sediment archaeal communities from the Salton Sea, California, USA - SS_3_D_2 metaG | ecosystem: Environmental > Aquatic > Non-marine Saline and Alkaline > Hypersaline >... | reverse complement strand
GGTCTGTCAAGTTTGTACTCGCAAGGTGTAAAGGTTGTTATTTACAAGGGGGGATAAATTGCCGGGGTAATGTTTTCGGTGTGTAAAGAGGTTTTATTATTGTGTAAAGTAGTAAATCCCCTGTAAATAGTGTTATATCCTACCCCGTAGAAAGATATATACACAAATTTACAAGGGATACAAGGAAAAAACGCCGTAAAGCGTTTAATTGTCAAGTAATTTACATTCATCGGCATCCAATACAACAAAACCTATATCGTTTTCTTTACAATATAGTAGAAATTCGGTTTCTGTACTGCCTTTTACTACCCTGGTAGTAATATTATATACTTCAGAGGTGAAATTGATTTCTGTTTCTTCCTGTTCACCTGTTTTTTTATTCATTTGGGGGATTAATATACTTGCTGATACATCCATTTTGGTTTTCTCCTGGTTAAATTAATACGGGGTTATTTTTTATCACATAAATTATCTATCAATACCGTTAATTTAGTTAAAGCCTGGGTATTATCTTCTATAACCTTAAATAATTTACCTTGTATACGTAAAGTATTCCAAAGTAAAGCCCCTGCAATTACTCCCAGGGCACCATATTGGTATAATGAATTAATAATACTTTCCATATTGTAAATTACCCCGCTTTTTTATTCCGTTGTATGTTAAGCTTTTTCAATACTTTAGATACTTTGGCTTTACCGTGTTTTTTGTCCAGGTGATTTATTAAGGCGGTAACCGTTTCCCTGTTATCAGTTATTTCTTTATACTGTTCACTTGCTTTTATTGCTTTTAAAGTTTCTTCCGCCCCTGGGGGTACCTGTTTTTGTGAAAACATCGGTATAAATTTATCAATAACGGGTAATAGTTGTTCAATGATACCAGGCTTTTCTGCCTGTTGTAATTCTAAATCATTATCAACTATCTTTTTTTGTAATTCACCGTAAAACTCAATATTATTTTTAGCGTTATTCTGTAATATTTTGTCAATCATTGAATAAGCGGTAATATCATTTTTACCGTTTCCGTTTTCCCTGGGGGCTACTGCCGCCGCTAAAATAGGGGTAAGCATATTAAAGGTATTCTGCATCATTAAAGACATTACCTTTATCATATCCATACTATTATTGTTTTGCTGATTGTTTACAGGCGGAAACATACCGGGCGGGTATCCTGGTAAATTACCATAGGGATTATTTTTTAATTTTTCTTCCTGCATTAATGTATTATAATGGTCACCTAATTTAAAGGTACGGGAAGTAATTTTCCTTTTATCATCCGCCCCGGTTTTAGGCTTTACGATTATTACCGTATACTTACCTGCACCGTGTTTTAAACCGATTGTATGTTTATCAGGTAAATCCCCCCGTATAAAATCTACCTGGGTTTTATCCGCCCCGGTTTCGGCGTTATCCCATCGGTAAATAGTAACCTGTATTTCATTTAATGAAATATCGTTACTTTGTAGCCAGTCGTTTAATTTTCCATCGGTATCGTTATCAATTATATCCTTGTCGATTTCATCAAAGATAATTTCATTTTCGGGAACATCGCTTTTACTCATAATACGCCTTTCCTTGTAAGTAGGTATACCCCGGTACCTATACCTAAAATTAACGGGATAAATAATTTATTTTTTCCTTTCCCTTCAACATAATTAATATAGTCCTGTACCGTGAATATACCGGGGTTTGCAATCATTACACGAAACGGGAATACAGCTTTACTATGCCACTTTCTAGCTTTAGGATAGAATACCGCCATATATAAGGATTGTTTTGTAGGAAAGGGTTTAAATTGCTTTAAATAGTTATATACAGGTGTTCTTAATTGACTTGTTATTGTAGGGTGTTTTGTAACTAAATCCAGGCTGTTTTTATACCCTAAATTCCGGGCGGTACTGTCAATAAATTGTATTAATCCCCTGGCGGATGAATACGGGTTTTTAGCCTGGGGATTCCATCGGGATTCAAAATTAATTAGTTTCCATAACCAGGAATATTTTACACCTAATTTACCGGCTATTTCCTGAAGTACTTTTTTAGTATCCCCGGATAAATTCATTTTATTTTACCTACGATATAACCGGCGGCAAGGGTTGCCAGGGTGTATATAATAACCTTTTTAGCGATAAGGGGTATTAATACCGGCATAAGGTTTATTTTTACGTCAGGGGGCTTTTTAGAGGTCAGCATTGAACGTATAATATTGGCCTGGCGTTTTGTAAAATTAATTTCCGCCCTATCTTCATAATACACAATAACCGGTAATTCTCCAGTTATCTGTTTAATAGCCAGGGCGTAGGCATTGGCTTTTAAAATTATAGGTGCATCGGCATTTAACATATTAAATACCTTCTTTTATTTCCTGGTAATTATCGGTTAAATCTTTACTTGTTATTATCTCTTTATCATTCAAAATATAGGATTTATCAGCAATAGGTGTTTTTACGGTTTTCTGAACGTCTGTAAAGGTATTATCTTCATTATCTTTAGTTTCAGGTGTAATATTCTTACTAGTAACGATATGCTCTAAAACATACCCCGTTGGGCTTGTAGCATCGGCTTTTATATTAGCCGGTAAAGGGGCGGTTTTATCAAAATATTCCGCCTCAATTAATAATGATTTAGGTATAAAATATTTTTTTACCATAAATTTTAAATCCTTTTATACATCATAACAATGTAACCATAGTGTAATACCGTCTAAAGTATTAATATTACTTGATTGTATATAACAAAATAAAGCTTCACCACTTGAAACAGTCCAATTTAAATCATCATACCCCCCAAAATAGTATTTTGTAGCCCCTGCGGTATTCGGTACATTATAAAAAACTGTACCTACTATTGAACCATCCCCAGGGCTAAAAGGAAAATTCCAGGTACCATCTCCGCCCCCTTCACGTAACCGGATATAAATACTATCCCCGCCGGTACTGGCAAAACGGTGTAATAATATTGCTATTGTTTGTATTTCAAAACCGGAATTAGTATAATAGCCCCCGGCGGATGGACTACCTGGGGGGCGGTTATATTCGGGCGGGTGTAACATTGTACCGGTAACCAAACCGCTACTATAATTATTATATATTAAAGTAAAATGTTTTCCTGCAATCGGGGCACCATCAATATTTATTTTTTCATCCGCCCCAGGGTTTACAATAGTTTTAGCTAGTCCCCCGGATACCGTTAATTTATTATTTAAATCATTTGGGGTGGTATCGGCGGCACTTGCTTTTATTTTTTCATCCAGGCTATTTAATTGTAACCCTTCATTTGCCCCCGGATTTATTACCGCTTTTGATATGTTTCCCCCGGTAACGGATAATTTACTATCTAAAAAATTCGGGGTAGTATCGGCGGCGGTAATTTTTACTTTTTCATCGGCGGCACCTGTCCCGGATGAAAAGCCCCCGCCTGTACTTTGTAAAGCGTTTCCCAGGATAGTATATTTTTTAGGCATATTACCCCCGCCCTATTTTATTAGAAAACGACATTTTGACACTATCTCTAAAAGCTTCATTAAATATTTTATCATTTATTGCGTATATTGTAAAGCTTATATTAATAGTAATTTCTTCCTTTCCTATTAAATCAGCGATTTGACTTAACTTACCGGTAAATTGACCATCCAGGAAATTATTTTTCTTTTGGTTTTTGATAAAAAACTCTAATTTCTTATCATCGGTAAATTGAGTAATCGCAATACTCCGGGCTAGTTCTATCCTTTTACCTATCCGGGTTTTTAAAAATAATTGTGGATTTACATTTAACGCCGCCTGAAAGTCATTGTGGTCAATATCCCCGGATATTTCTATACCCTGTATAAAGTATACGGTATTTTCTTCCAGGGGCATAATTTCTACATTTTCATTGAAGGTGTATAAACCATCCCCGGCGGTATTCCATGTAGCGGAAAAAATACTTTTCACATTTAAAAATTGTGAAGTATGCGGAATTGGATATGTTGGCATATTTTTTAATCCTTTTTATTCAGGTATAGAATAAAGCGGTATATTGTGCGCTATTTTTGCATATACTTTTATATGTTGGTCAATATCTAAAAGGGATTCGGGCACGCCTACCATAGATATTCTTATATTATGTAACCACCCGTAAAGGCTAAAATCTGACCAATTAGTAATAGATAATAGCCCCCTGGTATTATCTGTATTTAAAAGTACATTTAAAAAGTATTCCCCCGGATACGGTACAAAATGAGTTGAACGGGAATAATGAAAAAATGAAGGGGCGGGGGCTAGTGCCGCCAGGCACCCTGAATATTCATAAGGGTATACCATAGTACCGGCACCATTTTTGAATACCAAACCTATAGCCGGTTGCTCATAACCTTTTGTAGTATCATCGGTATATAACTGAAAACCGCCTGGCAAAATATATCCTACCGATATTAAACGTATATTTTCCCCTTTTGTAAATATATTATTACCGTTTGCCGGTACCATTTGCCGGTACCCGGTTTCATCCGGTTGGGGGCACGCTTCAGGTATTACAAAATTACCGTTTAATGCAGGAGTAAATTTTATGTAAGTTACCAAAGTTTCTATTAATTCAGGCATTTATATAGCCCCTTTCCACATTGGAACGTCTTTATCCGGGATAAGATACCCCACACATAAAATATAAATTTCTCTTACTTCATCACCCTGGGGGGTAGGTTGTATAATTTCAATTTCTATATTATACCCGGATGGAAAAATAAAATTTAATGTTTTTGTACTTATCGGCGGTATAGATGTACTGTTTGAGGTACGAAAAACAGGGTCAACATTAAACCAAACCTGGGCTTCGCCGCCGGGGGTTGCAATCTGTAAAGATGGTATAGGATTTGGGGTTTTACTTTTACTTTTGGCACTATCAATAAAATTGATATTTGGCATAGTATTATATGTACCGCCCCAGGCGGATTTTATCAGCATCCGCCTTAATAAATAATTCATACCAAAATCTAATTTATGGATAAATTTTGTAACCCCGTTTACATCGGCGGTTTCAGTATACCGCTTGTAAATCCAATACGGTTGGTATTTTGTTAATTCTTTTATAGCATCCATATAATAAACCTTTCCTTTTGTAAAGATTTATTATCTATCGGTTTTACCGGATATTAATCTGATTCCATGAAAAACAATAGCATAACTTATTGCATGGTTACTATCGTTTTTTACTTCCATTTGAATTTCAGAATTAGCCCCGAATAAATATTGAAACTCCACAGGGTTAAATAACGGATAAACCGGGTCTGTTTGGTTTATTTTATCATCGGCACCAATTCCGGGGGCGGGTACATCATTAATATTATTTTCAGCATCAATATTTTTTGCACGCCCAGGAGTTAGAAACAAGTCAAATGGTATAAAATCCGAAAATAAACGCCGGTTTCCTGCCTGGTCAAATAATTGACCGGATAAGAAATTTACCGCATTATCTATAACATGAGTAACCGGCGGATCGGCGGTATCGGTTATTTCATAAAGGGTATCAAATGAACCGGTAATAAATTTATTAAGAAAATGCCCCAGGTTAGATACTGCGGCACGCCCTAGCTTACTTTCCCCGGCGGGTACGGTATCTTCCAAAAGAATAGTATCGGTATACTGACTCTGTTGAATATCAAAAATTTTCTTTGCAGAAAGTTTTTTATTTAATGCACGTAACATGATTTTTATTTCCTTTAATTAAGACAGGGGGGCGGGTGTGCCCCCCAGGTTTATATTATTTGTTTTGTCTTTACGTTCTGCGAACAAGCTCACCATTAAGAGATACCTTTATCCTGGTATCGTTTAACGATTCATCGTTGGCTACTGCGTTTTGATGGGTAATTACCACTTCAAAAGGGGTCAATTCCTGAAGTACAATAGGAATATTAAGCGGATATATTCCATGATACCGGGGGAGTATAGCCCCGCCGATATTGTCCCCGGCAACACTTGGGGTCAATTCGTAAAGAGTAGCCGCCCCCAGTACTTCCTGAAGGGTAAGGGTCAGCATTGGAGCCTTATTCTCAATGACAAAATCTAGCGTTGTCCTGCTTATAGTATCAATAAGGTGTACCAGTACTGTTTCATCAATAGCCGCCGGTATAGCAAGAAATAACTTTACATTGAAGATAGTCAATTTCTGCCCGTTGGGTATCTGACCACCCAGGGACATATTAGTTAAATCTTTTGGTTTTGCGGCGGATTGCGGAACCGTGAAAAGCCGGTGTGTTGGAACGGTATTCGACATAAGAAGGGTATCATAATATGACCACCCGGCAAGTCTTTCCCCGCCCCTGGTATATGTACCGCTTTTCAGGTCTCTGGTTAAATTTTTAGCCACGTTGTTAAATCCTTTCTACCCAGGGTCTACGCCCAGGCGGATTATAAAAATTGAAAAAAATAGTTATTTAAAAATCGGCGGGGCTTGCGCCTTCACCGATAGGAATACCCATATATTCGGATTCCTCTAAATCATCTTCCTCACCGTCAAGGTCGTCAAACTCCTCACCGTCAAGGTCGTCAAGGTCGTCAAGGTCGTCATCTTCACCGATAGGAAGTCCAAGCATTGCATTTTCTTCCTCATCTAACATATCATCGGCATATCCGAGTAAAGCCAGTTCGGTTTCATCGGCGGCTAATAAAGGCACCTGGGGGGCAAGGGTTTTAAGTAACGATATAAAACCTATTGCGGTACTTCCCAGGGCGGCATCCTTTACAAGTCCTTTTTTACCCTGTTTTGTTGACATAATTCCAACACCCAGGAGTACAGGAATTAAAGATTTAATCCGTAAATCTTTAATAGGTATCATCCGGGCAACCATCGAACCGCCTACCGCCCCGCCGGTAATTCCTACGCCTTGCATAAGAATAGACATGATGTTTGTCGCCGGTTTCCTGGCGGCACCATAATAACGCCTACGGGCTACCCGGCGTTTTCTGTATACACGCCTGGGGGCTTTACGCCGTTTTTTGTACTTTCTTTTTCTTGGCATCGTTGCACCTTTCATAAAAATTATTGTTTTGTCCGTTTTCTTTTTCACCCGTTTTTTAACCGCTTTTTTTCTTGCCGGTTTCCGGGTTACTCTTTTTTTACGGACTGTTTTTTTCTTTATAGGCATAATATATAATCCTTATTTTTTTAGTAAAAACATTGATATTATTACCCCGGCGGTTACTGCCACCGGTAAAGCAATTTTCATACCTTTGAAGGCTTTTTTAATTTCTTCTATAAATTCGCTTTTCTCCGTTTTTGTCGGGTCTAAATTACTATAGGTAATTTTCCCGGTTATTGATAATTTATATAAAGCTTCACACCAGGATAAAATAAAATGCTTGTGTATTCCGGTATTTTTTGTTAATAGTCTGATTGTTACCCATGAAACAGGGGTAAAATGTACCGCCGGTAAAGGTTTATCTGATTTAAGGGGCTTAAAACCTTTTAGTATTAAATTTTTATATTCCTTAAAAATATTTAATAATACCCTTTTGTTAAGATATTTTGTAAATTCCGGGTTATAAACATTATCTTTTAAATATGATAACATTGTACCAATATCGGAACCTAAATACAAAGCATTACCATTTACACAAGCCATAATTAAAATTTATCCTTTACGCCGGGGCGGTTATACCCTTGTTACGTTGTGAAAAAACATATAATAAAACGCCCCCGCCTATTACCAGGGGTATCATATTCTTTTTAGTGAATATTTGACCGGCGGCACCGGTTTTAAATATTCCGGGGCTTGTAACCGGTTGCGGGGTTACCAGGGTTAAACCTTTACCTGGTACATATTTTACAGTACCTTCCTTTGTATCATAAGATAATTTAGCAAGAAAATTTTTAAATTTTGTACCATTACCCATATAAACGGAACGGGTAGGGGTATCTTTATAATCGCTTGCCGACGTTGGGGAAGGTCTGAAGGCACGCCAGGTATATGCACCACGCCCGGCGGCGGCTCTGGCTTGTCTACGCCTACGCCTGGCTAATATTGCAATTCTGGCGGGGCGGGGTAAAAATCTTAAAGCCATCATTTTAAAAATACGTTTCCGCCTGGCACGCCTGGCACCACGCCGGGCACGCCTTAAAGCTTTACGCCTGGGGTCAGAAAATTTTACACCGGCTTTTCTCAATGCCCTTGATTGTCTCCACCGTGAACGCATCGCTTGGAACCTGGCACGCCTGGCACTACGCCGGGCACGCCTGGCGGCTCTACGGGCGGCACGCCTGGCACGCCTACGCCCACGCCGCCCCATAAATTCAGTTTCATCTTCGTAATAATCACCGGTTAAAGTAATTAATGTAGGGTCACTTCCATAATATTCCATAATATTTATAGTTTCCTTTCCTACGGGGTACGTTGTGTATATGTAACCGTTTTAGGTTTCATTACCTGGGATAAAATAAACAAACCGGCACCCGCCGCCGCCATAATCATCATGTTTTTATTCATAAATCCGGCGGTTTTAAATTGCGGTTGTAAAGCGGTTTGTTCCAGGGGGTGTACAGGGTAATCCCTGCGGGTATCCCTGGCGGCGTATTCATTATTAGGGTTTACACTATCCCGGTATGATTGCGCCACGTTATCAGCCATAATTTTAAAAGGTCTTATCCTTTCACTATCGCCCCGCCTGGCTCTACGGGCGGCACGCCTTGCCCTTATCCTTTGACGTAATTTAGATACACGCCTCTTTTTTGCGGGTACCGGTGTACCGGTTTTTCTTGCTTTACGCCTGGCACGCCTGGCTAAACGCCGGGCACGTAACCGGCGGAATAATTTAGATTTCCGTACATATCCCCGCTTTTTTCTCCTGGCACGTATACGCCCCCGGATTTTACGAAACAAACCACGCCCGGCGGCTTTACGCCTGGCACGCCTGGCTTTAATACGCTTGAAAATTTTACGGGCTATTCTACCGACACGCCGGGCACGCCTACGCCCGCCACGCCCCCGCCTACGCCGTACTGCCCGTCCTATTGCCCGGATACCTTTACCGGCACCACGTAAAGCAGCAAGGGCGGCTGTTATCCAGGCACCCATGTATTCAGGTTCGTTAATATCAAAATTTTCACCGTATAAATATTCCGGGTCAAATTCTGCACTAAACAATATAGAATAATCGGTATCATCATCCCCGTAAAATTTTGATTGTTTATAATCCATAAATTATAAAATCTCCGTTTTAGTGTTTTGCTTTTTTGCAAATAATTTATTGTCGGGGTATGTAGCATCTATATTTTTAAAACGGTTTTGAAATTTTCCCTGTATGTAAATATGATGTATTTTTTTATCAGGTCGAACACTACTACCAATTAATCGGAAAGGTATTTTATTTACATACAAGTAACTACCTATTAAGATAGTTTTTTTCTTACAATCCATTCCCAGGTGCATCAATTTTAAAATATGTATAGGGCGGCTTATAACTTCAATAGGTTTTGTATCTTTACGATAAGGAATAGACCGGACAAAATCAAAATATTTAGTTAAAGGTAATTTATGTAAAGGTGTATTGTCAAGCTTTACAGTTGATAAATCATTATAATATTTCTTGATAAGTTTTTTTATCTTATCGGCTGTTAATTCTTTATCGTTTAAAGGTTCAGCATACCTGTACATACTATATAATTTAATATAGAATACCGCATAATTCAACAAAAAAACGAAAAAAATGCAGTATATAGAATATATTGCAAATATCGCAATATACACAATATACCGCATATAATAGAAAAAACGGCATTTATTAAAAACACCGTTTTTATATAGATTTAGCCGGTTTTAGGTACTTTTTAAGGTACTTTTTACTTACTTTTCGGGTACTTTAAAAGTTATCTTTGATAAAATTTTCTATTTTATGTTCAATAAAATTTATACCCTTATCCCTTATTAATTTTTTAATTACAGAGATATTAATTATAATACCGGAATTAAAAATATTAACGTAGGTTTCCCGCCCGGTGTCCGTTTCCAGGTAATTAACAATATACTCTATAATTTTAGGGGTAATCATTTTTTCAATCATTATATACTTTATCCTTTCCGGGTTACTCATTACCAATATACCGGCTTTTTAGAATTAACAACTATTCTATGTTCACCGATATAATTATTTTTTAAATAGTTTTTCCCTTTTAAATTATCCCTTTCCCAAATCCGTTTTATATCAGCATTTAATAATATCTTTTTTTCCCTTTTAGTAAATAAATTTATCTTTTCAAAATCCCCCCTAAAACTGCACTCATACCAGGAAGGTACTACCAAATCAGAATAATTTATATACATATCGTTATAATGTTTTTCAAGTAAAGTATACCAATCTTCTATTTTATGCCCCCGCTTTTTTGGGTTAAATCCTTTGAAAGCTTTTGTATCATTTACCTGATAACAACCACAAGCAATTATAATAGTATCCCCATTATCAACATATTCAAAACCGCCTAACTCATTGGTAATATATTTATCCGGTATTTTCTTTTTACTCATTATACTATCGGTATGTACTGCCAGGCAATCCGCCCCCATAATATTCTGTAATTCGGTTACTTGTAACCGGGTATTCGCAGTTATAACGCTAGCATGAATTGGATTAAAAGCGGTACCGGCATCTAAATATTTTTCATCGGTTTTACGTGATACTTTAGTAATTAATTGACAGGTTTTACCGTAAAAACTATTCATTATATATTTAGCCAGGTTATAAATAGTAATATCTTTACCTTTATAATCATGTTTTATTTTAAATAGATTATCTATTACTTTACGGTAAGGAAATACAGGATTATCTATAAAAATCCAATAAGCGGAAAGTATTTTTATCTTTACACCCTGGGATTTATAATAATCATATTCATTTTTAGTAATAGTAACATGATATAAGCCTATAGGGTATACCCTGGTATTACTATCCAATAAACCATGAGATATATTTATATAATCCCCTATTTCAATTTTACATCTTAAAAACCCATAGTACGCATCTTTTTGATATTTCTTATCTTTAACCACTTTACAAAACTGTAAATCCGGTAAGTTTTTAATTTGGTATGGATAAGCAGAAACAATATCATACTCATAACTATTATTAAAATGCCCTTTCCCGGTGACTTCAAATTTTCCCCCCTGGTAACTATCTATTGCAAATTTAATTAATTCAGGATATGCCCGGTAAAGCCGGGACACATCGACAATTTTTGACATATCTTTAAAATACTGCATTGATAATGAGGCATAACTATACAAAGCGGTAGTATTAATATCAAAGGTTTTTAATTTTTCAATTAAAAACTCAGATAAATCAGCGCATAATTCCGCATCGGCAATACAGTATTTTTTAATTTCTTTGTAATTTTTTTCTATATACTTTTTTGTAAATTTTTTGGTACTGATTTCAATTTTACCCCGGTTTAAATATTTTTTACCTGCTTTATCCAGGGACATTTTATAAAATTGTGCTATATCCCATATTCGTTTCCTTACCCGCCCCTTTTGTATCATTAAATTTTTATGGGGGATATACTCAAAATAGTAACCCTTAAATTTTACGTTTCCATACTTCCATAACTCCCACATAGCTTTTTTATCCAGGCATCGGAGAATATTACCACTATCGTATTTTAAATTGTATGTACTAAAATGCAGGGTATCCACATTAAAAAATATTTTAGGTATATCATCCAGGGTAAAGGTAATACCATTTGAAAAGCAAAACATAAAAGGGTACCCCCTGGTATCGGCTTCACTATCTAACCCTAAAATATTAGTAATATAATTTGTATTTTTGCGGTTACTCATTTTAAAGCGGTATTTTATTTTATCAAAAAATTCACTTGTTATCATTTTTATTGTATCAACTTATCGGCGGCACTTGCGGAAACATATTTTTTCTCTTTTATATATTGTTTCCAATCCCCTGAAGTTTCCCTAAATGATTTAGACATACCATTTTTAATATGTTCTAATGTAACCTGGGGATTCTTTTTAACTTTGTTTTTCCATATTATATTAGCCACCCTATCAAAATTATTTTTTTCCTTATTTATACCGGACTCCTCAAAATTGCGGATATGGTACCGCCTGGTATCCAGGGGCATACCCGCCGCCTTTAATTCTGCGTTTTTTTCCCTATTGTAAAAGTATTTTAATAACGCTGATGTTCTACCTTTTGGCTCTATTTCCCCCCGTTGCATACGGGCGGTTACAAAAGCAGGAACCCCGGCAAGTTTTTGTATTTCACCGGGGGTATAATTTTTTAAAATATAATCGGTTTTGTATGTTTTTTTCATTTAAGATTTATTTTTTCTTTTTATTATCCTTTACAGGTGCCGGGGCTTTTTTATTGGAATTATCACCGGTAATAATATCAAAATATTCCTGGTCATTCTTACCGGTTTTGATAACAATTTTCCCTTTCATCGGTAAGCGGTTTTTTTGTGCCGCCACCTTCAATTTACGGGATATAGCCGCCGCCCCGGTACTCATTATAAAAATACTCTCTTTATGTTTTTCAGAAACACATAAACAGGTATAATAAGTGCCGGTGTTACCCTGGGCTTCCTTTACAGATAATATCACAATATTGGTATCTTTCAATTCATCAAGTTTCAGTTTTTCAATATCGTTAAAATCTACATTCAAGTCTACGGGGGATATACCCGCCCATACCCTCGAAGCTTCCGAAACATCAGTAGCGGTTTGATTGTATTTATCGTACATTTTTTTAACTCCTGTTAAATATTCATTTATCAACATAAAATTTCATAGATAAAAACATACAAACCGATTATTTAAAAAATTATAATTCAGAAAATTTTTTATTAAGTTCAACTATTCGTTTATCAATGGTATTATACATTGATTCGAGTACCCTTTGGGTTAATTCCTTATTCAATGTAAGAGTATGTTCACCGGCTTTTAAATCAAGGCGTATACTACCATGATGTATAGGTAATTCCGCCATAGCAGTATCAATATAATCACAACAAGTATTTAATACCTGTAATTGTGATTTAACCTTATTGGCGGCTTCATATTGTTTTTCATTCATAGCGTTTTTTCCTTATAGTTATTCCCCGGAACTATTTATAATATCTTCTATATCATCCTGGGCGGTATCATCGGAACTATTTAATAATTCTGTTATACCCTGGTTTAACTGTTGTAACATCATGGGTATTAATACAATAGCACAATTACCGGTTACAGTACCGGCGGGGGTCTGCATACCCATAAAACATATACATTTATCCCCTATACACCGGCTTTTTACGTTATCTTCCTGGGCTACTGATACCAGGGTAGATTTAACTGTAACCGCATGAAGTAGAATAGGGCATATAGGTAATTGCCCTACTTCCTTTTTTTTAATCATATAAAACCCCTTTACTAAAAGTTAAACGGATACTATTACTTCATTATTTAAATTATTAAATGTGTGTTCACATTTATTGTAAAAAGTAATAGCGTTATCTATTGAAGTACAAATTTGGTTACAAAGTAAAAAAGCCCCCGTTTTTATATCAGCTTTTTCAAAGCTACAATTAACGGCGGGGGGCTTTTTCTCCGTAAAGATATATAGAGCATCATGTAAAGTATGCGCATAATATTCCTTATTCGGTTTCATTATCGCCGCCTTGTAAATTCTGTTCATTTACATATAACTCCACAAAGCTAATATTTGAATTAGAATTTAATATTTTTACCATTGTTTCAAAAGCATCCAAAAGGGTAGTGATTTTATTATATGTCCTGGGGCACTCTATTTCATCAATATAAGCAATAGTAAATAAATGCTTACCTATTAAATGGGGTCTGTGTTCAACATTCAAACAACATGATAACCGCTTTTGTGTTAAAACGGAAAGGGGGATAATATTATTTAAATTTGCGGGGGTAGTAGTGGACATTTAATTTTTTTCCTTTCTGTTAAGTAAAGAATTACCCGGAAACGGTAGGAAAAAATTTAAAATGCCCGTAACCGGGTAAATACGTATTCATCAATTATAAAGAGGTCACCATTTTTTTACAAATTTATAATATTTTAATTTTTTCCTATATTCAATATACTATAATGGTATGTAACAATCAATAAAATTATTAAAATTATTAAAAATATTTATATAATATACCTGGGCGACAATTACCGGCATCGGTTTTAATAAAAATATACCTGGGCTTTACCTTTACACCAGGGGATTTACTACTTTACACAATAATAAAACCTCTTTACACACCGAAAACATTACCCCGGCAATTTATCCCCCCTTGTAAATAACAACCTTTACACCTTGCGAGTACAAACTTGACAGACC
>Ga0180438_10007408_pt1 | contig 14313 bp, 6 predicted proteins | sample SS_ome_12_FD_132455 | JGI IMG/M metagenome (GOLD analysis project Ga0180438, IMG submission 132455) | Hypersaline lake sediment archaeal communities from the Salton Sea, California, USA - SS_3_D_2 metaG | ecosystem: Environmental > Aquatic > Non-marine Saline and Alkaline > Hypersaline >... | reverse complement strand
GGGAACTCCCAGGGCTCGGCCTCGGTGGAAGCCTTCGTTACCGCGCTCTCGACGGCAATGGATACAACGGTCCTGGCCATGGCTTGCGCCGTTCCCTTGTTCGGGTGTATATGGCTGCTGGGCCGGCAGGAAACCGAGTTGTCTGATCGGTACAGCGAGCACGTCCGAGAAGCGTTGGGCCTGGATCTGTTCGCGGCGCGCGACAAGACGGCTCATGCCCTGCAGGCGGAACTCCGCAGAATGATGGAGATGGTCGGCAAGGATGCCAAAGCCGCCTTTGGGCAAATCGTGGCCGACTCCGGAGACGTTTATCGCGAGAACCTGGAACGGGCGGTTGCCGAGGTGTTTTCCCGACAGCGAAGGCACGACAAGGACATGGTTCGGAAAGTAGCCGCCGAGTTGGCCGACGGACTGGGACAGTCTGTCAGCCGAGTGGGAGATCTCATCGAACGGCAGAGCGGAAAACTGGCGGATGACATGATGCACCAGGTCGGACGACTGGAGAAGACGTTGCGGAAACGAGTGCCGCAGGACGTATTGATTCGGTACCAGACCAATGGACACGTGAGCGAGGTGTAAGGTCATGGCTATCTCCAAACACAATGCTCTGATGGCGGCCATGTTTCTCATTCCCGTGGTCTGCTGTTTCATCGGAATCGGTGCGTTCATCCACGTCACGGTTGCGGCCGAGAAAGTGCAGCGACAGAAGGACGCCGAACTGCGGCGGCAGAAGTCGCAGGAACTGGCCGAGTTGCAGCGGCAGTTGAACGCTCTGCATGAGGCCGCCAGGAATCTCCAGCAAAAGATCGCCGAAGTTGAGAAGCGGATTCTGGAACTGGCCCAAAGGCTGATCCAAGTAGGCGAGGACGGCGAGACCGCACAAATCCTGAATGAAGAAATCCACGGCCTGAAAAAGTTGCTGGCTGACTTGCTGATCGAGCTGTCCTCGCTTCGCGATCAGATCGCCGAGAAACGGAAGGAGATTGAAAGGCTCGAAAACGAGACCAAGGACGCCGGCCTGCTCGACGAGCAACTCCAAGCGCTGCAAAAGGAGTTGAAGCAACTGAAGAAACAGCGCGACGAAGCCAAGTCGAAGTATGAGGGGCTGCTCGACAGGCTCGACAAACTTCGCCGCTGGCGGGAAGCGGAGGAAGACAAATTCGTGATACGTCCTTCCAAGCCGCGTCCCAGAAACGCTCCAGATCCCGTCTTCGTGGAATGCACCAGCCAAGGCGTCATCATTCAACCGGCAGGTGTACGACTGAGCGATGACCCCACAGCCGACGAGCGCAGCCGCTTTCTCGCGGCCGCGAAGAAGACCGGCTACGTCGTCTTTCTGGTTCGGCCCAGAAGCTTTGGGGGTTCTTCGACGAGCATGGGCAGTTTCGAGAAGTATCGTAGACTGCTCATCAGCCATAACGGCAGTTCATATCAAAAGATCAGGTTTGGCTTCGAGCCGATCGAGGCTTCTTGGCACTTGGTCTATCCAGGACAGGAAAACTGATATCATGACACACACATCGAAGCCAATTCGAGTCTCACGTCTGTTGCCGGGCCTTGACTTCGGACTGCTATTGATTGTCCTGACCTGTGGCACGGCCGGCCTGCAATGGTTGACCACATCCTCCGAGGCGACCACCGCCGAGCAGGCTCTGCTGCCGGCGTCGTCGGAAGACGTAGCCAATCAACTACACGCCGTAGAGCAGGAATTCGAACGCCTGCGCCGCGAACTGGATCGAAAACGGGCAGAGGCCGCCCGACTCCGCAACGAGTTGGAACAAGCCGAGGCCGAAAGCCCCGACCTCGACTCCACCCAGGTCAGACGCGGTCTGGCGGAACGTGATCTGGAAAAACTCCGGCAGGACGTTGAACGCCTCGACAAGGAACTTCAGCAGTTCCAACAACAGGAACAAGATCTTCAGCAGAAGAAGGCACGTCTGGAGAAACTCCGTGAAGATGTCGCCGGCGTCAACAAGAACCTTGCGGATCTGAGGTCGGAACTCGAGCGACTGAATCGCGGGAATGAGAGCTTGCCGCAAGAGATCGCCCGTCTTGAGAAACTGCCGCTAAATCGATCCTCCGTCGTGGTCAACTTTACCCCGGAGTTTAAGCCCGAGGAGACCCGTCGTGCGGTAGGCGTGGCATTGACCGAGGGCACGGTGGCTCCCGTACGAGAGCCGTATTACACGTTCTTTCAGGCTGGAATGAAAACGCTCAAGCTCCGCCTGCGCAAGGGAGACACCGCAGCTGAAGCGTTGGCCGCGGGGTCGGACTTCTCGAAACTGCTCAACCAGATTGATCCACGAAATGAATACATCTACTTGTACGTCGATTCCTCGTCCTTCGGCACGTTCTCCACGATCCGGGAAGAGTTGGAAAAGCGAGAGATTCCTTGGGGCTGGGAACCGTGGGAGGACCTGGAAAAGATAGTCGGTTCAAGCGAAGGAGTGCGGCGAGGTACTACCCAATAGCGGCGGTATCCAAATTGCCGCTTCAGCCTGGAGTGAATCGCGTTGTGAATCTGATCAACAAGTTACCCCACGTAACCCTTTTTGGAGGAAGTAGAGATGCGAAATGACAAGCCACGTCACACAAGGGCAGCCAAAACAGGGGCGCCGATTACGGCACACGCAGTCCTGCTCATCGCTGTCCTGTTGATGACGATGCCTACGATGGCCTCCGCGCAAGCCGTCTCGATGAAGGAGGTCGAAGCCGCGGTCTTGAGAGAGGACTGGAAGCAGGTTGCCACGCTTCTCGAATCGGTCAGCGACGACACACAGAAAAGCCCTGATCCGGTGTTGCGCCTGATCAAGGGCCATGCCTGCCTTGCGCTGAACGGGAACAACGAGTCACTTTGCCTTTTTCTGAGTGTTACGGCCCCAGAGGATCTGGAAGAGTATTGCTTATGGGCTCAACGCTTTGCCGCACGAAACTCAAAGGATGCTATCGCACACTATTTCCAGGGTGATGCCGCGGCCCGGCTTCACAACTGGTCTCAGGCCATCGCTCGTTACGGATATGCTTTGAAGCTGAACGTCAGGCACGCGTTGGCCTACAATGCTCGTGGCGTGGCCCGTGCCTCGAACGGAGACTATCGTAGTGCGCGAGTGGATTTCAACGATGCCGTTACCTATTCCGATCGCCGCTTGGCTGATGCTCACGCAAACATAGGCGCGTTGTGCCTTCAACGAAAAGATGGTGCCAAGGGTGGCCTGCGGGCATTCGACGAGGCGCTGAAGATTTCTTCCGACTTTGCGCTGGCATTGCACGGCAGGGGTTGTGTGAAGACGATCCTCTATGACTCCGGCGGCGCGGCAAAAGACCTCGAAGCTGCAGAGCTATGTCTCCAATCGGTTGGGGCGCACAAGCTGCTAATTGCCAATGGCCTGAGGTATCAAGCGTACTGGCGTGGGATGACTGGAGAAGAGCTTCTCGCCTCTCTGGCAGCAGACGAGGATGCAGGCACGACGTTCGACGCGCGAGTCAGAGCGGCAAAGGACAATGCCGTGACGGCGTGGAACAACTACGCAGAAGTGGCCGGACATGGGGGTGCACAAAGAAAGTTCAATCGCTACTTTGAGGAAATGGGGCGACTCCAACGCTTTGATCAGTCGGTGGCGCAGCAAGTGTTTGACACGCACGTTGAGCCTGACATCGCAAGCTCGACTCGCATCGCAAATGGACACCAGGATGGCCTGAATGCTATAGAACGAACAAACAAGAACGGGGGCCTTACGACTTGGGGACAAGGGGTGACGAGATTCGGCGGAGTGGGGGCAAGCGTCGCGGGTGGGGCTGCAATTACCGGCATGTCGTTTGGGTCGGCCACGGTCGTGGGGGCTAGTGTTGCGGGAGTTGGGTCACTAGCGGCAAACGAAACGGCCGACGCAATGGGCCGATCGAGCAACTACCATATGGACACACTCCGTCAGTACGAGCGATACGGAGGGAGTAGCGGGCCAATGACGGGTGCGCGCATGCAGGCCGAAATGAGAGCTTTTATGAATTCACAGGCCCAGCGATCCTCCTTGCCATCTGGAGGTCCCGGGCAAGATGCAGCGAGTGGCATCGGTGGCGCTCAAGCCAAGTTTACACGCGTCAAGCGAGATAATGGCTGTTGGCCGTTCGTCGGTTATTTCGCGCTGGTCTATTCCGATCAGTGTGCCGACGTACCGGTAGAAGACATTCTCGAGACGCTTTCCGAGCGCGGCAACGGTCACGTCAGGCGTGGCCAGCAGTAAACACTGATCCGGCGCATGGTGGCCTTCAGAGCCCTTATCGAACCATATGGGAGCTTGTCATGAACACGAACAGACTGTGGATACCGGCCTACTTGGCCATCGTAGTGTCTTGCTGCGTCGCAAGGACGGCACAGGCCAACCATTACGTGGCCTATTCCCTCACGGAGGCCGAACGCAGGGTCAAGGCGGGCCAATCACAAGATGCGGCCGTTGCAGGCCTGGGCGCTATCACTCACCCAATGGCGGTGGTCTACGATGAGTTACGGAGGGACTTGATCGTTGTCGGCCGAAGCGATCCGGCAGCAAACGAACCGCCGGTCACACTCGACGAGTTTGTTGTAGCACTCAGGGCGATTCTGAACCACGAGACTTGGCCACTGGTCAGCATCGACAAGGACGAGCAAACGCAGCGCACGCGACAACAAACGGTGCGCTTCGACGGCGGTATCGAAGGGACGTCCTTTGGCAAGGCCATGCTCGATGCTGACGTCCTGTTGAAGAAACTCGGTCTGGGAGAAGTATCCGCAGAGATTTGGGAAGTCCGGTCGCTCTTCGACCTGCTGTGTGACCATGTGAGAAAGTCCGGCAGTATGCCGGAGATCCGCAGCCGAGTCTGGTTCGTCCCCGACGAGAGGTACACATCGCTGGCCGAGCGAGAAGGCGTGATGGTCATCGAAGATCTGGCGATTAGGGTGGAGACTCGCTTTGCCGCGACTTCCAACCAAGGCGGCGACGACAAGACCGGCAGCCAGTTGGATGCCATCAGCCGGCAGTTTGCAGATTCGCTCTCCGCCAGCTTTCCAGCTCTTCGCCAGGCGCACCTCGAACTCGCACGGCTTGACGCTCTCTTCAAGCTGGTTGCGTTGGCAGACGGCATCCGCATACTCTCAGAGAAATATGAATCATTTCGTCCCGACCTATCGTTCTGGCAGAACCAATACGATGTTGCGTCGGTTCAGACGTCCACAACCTACCCACTGTGTGTCAGAGAGGGCCGGATTGGCTCGGCCAGCGAAACGGGCCCCTTGGAACTGGATGGTGGAGTGGAGTTGCGGGCACTGATGCTTGAACTGAATGACGGCTCGATAACCGCGCTGCGGGACATCGTGACCAAGTCGCGTCCGGATGGAAGCCCCCTGACCTGGAACGTGCCGCTGGAAGCTTGGAATGCACCAGGTACGGAGCCTCTGTCCGCTGCACGCCCCCGTGCAAGCGCGGCCGGCAGAGCCGCAACCTACGGAGATCTTGGTTGCACATTCGACGGGAGATTACTTCAGGCGGGCGGTTCCCGTAAAGCGGTGTCATCGCTGGGAGCCATACTGTCTGCGGTTGAACTGATCGGTCTACCGGAATTCCGCTCTAGGAGTCAATTGGCCAGCTTTTCTCCCAACATCGGCGGCGTGATGCTCTCCGGCGCGGCGGCCGTCGAGGGGACCGTCGACGCGCAGGTTGACGTCGCCGGGGGTAACTTCTCGCTGATCGTCGACGGCAAGAACGCGCGCATCGACCCGAAGATGTATCGTAAGTTCATCACCGCGCTTTGGTGCGTCTACTACGGCGATCAGGACCCGGGCATTTCGATCGATCCGCCCTGGGACGATTCGGAGGAAGAGCAGGATCCGGAAAAGTGGAAGGCGGACGAGAAACACTCGGTTCGCTATATCGGCCGGGTGCTCAACACGGACCTGGGCCGGGTGATGCGCGAGGCCGATTACCTGATGAAAAAGTGGAGCGTGGGAACCGAGCCATCCAATTATCCGGGCCTGTTCAGCGTGAGCCGCTATGCAGCCGACCTGGGAGGCGAAGGCAGCGGGATTCCAACCCGTTTCTGGTTCGTGCCCAAAGACCTCCGCTTCAAGCGAGGCGGCGAGCTGTTGCTGTTCGACGGTGGACGCATGCAAGTGAACACCGAGTTCGACCGCGACGGCATGCGCGGCAAGGCCGGTCCGGCCGCCGAAAAGTTCGCCGACTTCTTTACGCAGCATTACCAAGGCATTGCTGCAAAGCATCCCATCTTCCGAGAACTGTTCGAGTACGCCAAGCTCGTCAGTCTGGCCAAGTACCTGAAGCAGCAAGGCGTGCCGCTGCACTGGTTCCTGATGGCCAACAAAGACCTGGTGTTGATGGAAGACTCGCCACTGGAGGTCGACGGTCTGCTAAACCGCTCAGAGTACGTGCGGGGATACGGAACCTACACCAGTATTGCCAAGGGCGGCGTCGATCTGGCCGCTACGCCGACCTACCGGTACGACCCGGAAGCCGTGGCCGCGGTCAAGAACATGATGGCGCAGATTCCCGCGGTCGCCATGCACACGACCGGCTTGTCCGGCGAGGTTCGCGAGCTTCGCTGCGTGCCCGCCGGGTTCTCCTTCGACCTGGGCAGACAAAGCTATTCGGTCGTGCCGCAGCACACGCTCACCTCCGGCAAGGACCACCGGGGAATTCGCTACCAGACCGACCTGGCCATGCGACAGAGCGGTCGGCCCGGGTTGGAACTGGTGCGCTACTTTAACCCCCGCAACCGAGAGGGCGGTGAATTCGGCAAGGGCTGGCACCTGCTGATCCCCTATCGGATCCAGCCGGCCGGCGACGACAAGCAGGAATTCCTCAACGTCGTCATCCCGAAACGGATGGCTTTGGAGAACCTCTGCACCGGCCAGCGGGAGACACTCACCTTCCGCGAAGGCGGCGACGAGGGGGCGGGCTACGTGCCCAAGGAGCCGTCGTCCAGCCAGGTGGTCCGGCTGGCGCTGATGTCCGACGCGTCGTATCGGCTGATCGACAAGCTGGGTAACCAGTTCCAGTTCGACCAGGGCGGCCATCTGACCGACATGCTCTTCTCGCCCAACCCGGACCATTACATGCACGTCGAGTACCTCGCCGACTTCACCGACGCATTCGACCGAAAACCCTATGTGGTCAGGCCGTTGGATAAGCAACGCGTGGTGTTCCGCAATATGCGGGTGCCGAAGCGAGTCAAGGTGACCGATTTGCTGCACGGCCACAGCGAAGTGCTCACGTTCAGCACCAAGAACCGCGTGGTCGGCTACGTACCGCAGAACGAGAAGACCAGCCGCTTCCAGTTGGCGGCCCTGCTGTCGAACACGGGCCTGCAGCTGGCCGACAACCACGGCAACGAAATGGTGTTCGATCCGAACTGGAGATTCGAGACGATGCTTCCGTCCCCCGAGCGGCGCATGGTACGCTCCGTATCGATGGGGCGTCAGAAAACAACGTTCGGCTACACGATCAACGGGGAAGGAGAAGTGATCATCGCCAGCGCTTCTCTGGCGGAAAACCGGCCGGGGGCCCATCCGACGCATGCCGTCCACTACGAACATGACCGGGAAGGCAGGCTCTCTCGCGTGCGGCGTTCGGGTCCCGGTGGGTCGCCGGCTCCGCCGGCTCCGGAGCACGATCTGGCGATGACCGGAGGATAGGTATCTCCCCCAGCAGGGGGCCTGGGGAGTAGACACGCCGACCCAAGGGGCGTATAGTTGGGGTTTACTCAAAACAGTTTGGTAGGTCCGGGCCGGGAGTGGCACCACGACCGGATAAGCCGGGCGATCTCACGGAGAAACCTAGCAGCAACGCGGAGGGCTCCATGGACTTGCTCGACCTCAACACCCGGCGCTGCCTTGCCTTCAGTCCCCTGTCGGGGCGAATCTGGAGCAGGTGCGGCGCGACCGAATGGCAATGCTTGGCGTTCATACTGCTACCCCTTTTGTTCTTGGCTCTACCAGCCACGGTTCAAGCCGATCCAGACGCAGAGTTCGCACGACTCCTGGATCACTACAACCAGCTGATCGCAGAGCGAAAGTACTCCGAGGCTGAAACCACGGCGGCCACACTCCTGCAGCGTGCCAACGGCCCGCTCAAGGCAGAGCCAGGCTACTTGCTGGCGGCGTTGCACAGTCAGGCCCAGATCTATGTCTTGCAGAAGAAGCACGATCTTGCTGATAAGTTGTACGAGCAACTGGTCAAGGAGATGAGACGCACGGGTGTCGCCAAGGCGACGATTGACCAGATTCACCTCAAGCTGCTGGAAAACCGAGTCTACCTGCAGCTTGCCGCGGGCCTGTTCGCCGAGGCGGAAACGACGGCAGAGCAGCACCGCCAACTCGCCAAGGAGAAGGACGAGAGGCAGATCATCAAGGCCAAGGAGCTTCAGGCCATTGTTTTCGAGCATCAGATGGGGTACGAGGCGGCCCGTGCACGCTATCAGGAAGTCTTCGAGGAAAAAAAGAAGATCTATGGAAAGGAGCATTTTGAAGTTGCCATAACGGCCTTCCGACTGGGGTACGTGTGTTCGCGGCTGGGGCAGTACAAAAGAGCGATCGAATACTGCTGGCAGGCAGAACAACAGAAACACGATTTGCAGGCGCGGGCACGTTGCCGCTACCTTCTGGCAACCATCTATCGCGAACAGGGCCAGCACGATCGGGCCAAGGAATACCTCAAGCAGTGCCTGGAGGATTTCGACAACCGCTATGACAAAGCACGCACGCTGGACCAGATGGCGGTCTTGTACTGCCGTCAGCACCTTTACGACGAGGCAGACAAAACGTTTCAGGAAGCCTGGGAAACCTTGGATCGTGCCGAGGGGGTCCGAAATCGTGGGCTCGAATTCGTCATCTGCTACGGCTGGGCTCATGCATACCTCGGGCGGAAAGACTATGCGGCCGCCGAAGAGAAGCTCAGGCAAGCCTTGGCGATATGTACGGAATTCCACGGGAACAAACATCTCGACGTAGCCTGCTGCCACCACGCTTTGGGGTACGTCTATACGGAGTGGGGCGACCACGAAAAAGCTGAACCGTGGCTGACCAGTGCCATCACGATTTTCGAGGAAGTCGGCGCATCGCCCGCCCTGCTGTGTCAGAGTTATCTGCTCCGCGCTCGTGGAAGGCGCAACACCGGCCGCAGCGCCGAGGCTGAGGCCGACATGCAGGAGGCGATAGTCCTGGCCGAACGGCAACGCGCCCATTTTTCGGGAGGACCGATCGAGCGCGCAAAGGCATTTGTGGAATATATCGCCGAGGTCTTTGAGCAGGCGGTCGACTTGTGGACCGAGCAGGGCAAAGTCGCCAAGGTCTTGGAGGCCATCGAGCGCAGTCGATCCCGGTCGCTACTGGACCAGATGGAGAGCATGGGAGTCGATTTCTTGGACGCGATGCCGGAAGACCGGCGCCAAAGCCTCGAGGACCGTCGCGCCAAAACGCTCACAAGGATCGCCGAACTGGAAGCCCGGCGGAACGCCGGGGATCGTTCCGCCAAGACGCAGGAGGAATTGAAGGGGGCGCGCAAGGAGTTCTTAGACTTGTACGCCGAGATCTGCAACGCCAGCCCCGCATACCAAGGAGACCCCGTCGCTCTTCAACGACTGCAAGAGTGGGTGTCGCAGCAGGACGCTCTGCTGCTGGAATACTTCTTCGGTGAGGACGGTGGCTACGTGTTGGTCGTCCCGGCCGGCGGGCAGCCGCGTCTGGAAAAACTGCACGTGAACAACGGCCAGTGCGACAGGTGGGGCATCGAGCCGGGAGCTTTGACGGCCAAGAAGCTGCAAAGCATGTTGACGAACGACCAGCAGATGGGTTTGCTGCAGTGTTTGTCGGCCAATCCCATCAAAACGCCCGAGAAAGCGGAGGAGGCGACCACGACGCTGGCTGCGCTCTGGGAAGTACTGATCCCCGAGCAGGAACGTTCAAATATCGTGAACGGGCAATACCGCCGGCTGGTCGTCCTGCCGGACAGCAACCTGGCACGGGTGCCGTTTGAAGCGTTGGTCGTCCCTTCGGACGATGAACCGCAGGATGAACCGGAGTACCTGCTGGATGTCGGACCGCCGGTCGTGTACGCTCCCTCGGCGACGATCCTTATCAACCTGGCCAAGCGGGCGGCCGAAGACCGGGACCAGGCGGAAGTCGCGGCGAAACCGATCGCTGTGCTGACGCTGGGCGCTCCCGAGTCCAAAGACTTGATTCTCAAGCCGCTGCGTCGCAGAGAGAGCAATTGGGTGGTCGACCAGTTCGCCTTCCAGGGCATGTCAGCAGTCCAACTCCTGGGCAGTCGAGCCACAGAGGCGAACGTGCGGAGGGAGGTAGCCGGCAAGAAGGTGGTCCACCTGTCCTGTCACGGGAGGGCGGAGCAGCATTTTGGCAACCTCTTCGGACATCTGGCGTTGACACCGGGCCCGACCCTCCAGAACCAGGCCGACAATGGAGCCCTCACGCTGGCCGAAATCTACGACCTCAAGCTCCGGGGCTGCGAGCTGGCCGTTCTCAGCGCCTGTGGCACCAACCAGGGCGCCGAGCAGCCCGGCGAAGGTGTTTGGGCACTGTCGCGCGGGTTTCTGGTGGCCGGCGCCCGCCGGGTGGCAGCGAGCAATTGGAGGATCGAAGATCAATCGACCGCGGTGCTGGTCAGCCATTTCTCCCGGGGAGTCGCCCGCATTCTGGCCGACGCCGGAGAGAGCGACGGCCCGTTCGACTACGCTGAGGCATTGCAAGATGCGAAGCGCCAGGTCCGGTACAGCCACCTCTGGCATCAAAGATGGGGCGAGAGTCCTCACTGGAAAAAAGAGTGGAAACACCCACACTATTGGAGCAGCATCGTACTACTGGGGCCACCCTGACGCTGTCCCGATTGCATCGTTGCGATCCGAGAGAATCGGTCGCAAGATGCGTTTGAAAGGAGCCTTCCCATGAAACGGTCAAGTATGCACGCCGCACGGATCAAGTCGCCAAGCGTCGTCGGCGCGTTGCTTTGTCTGTTGTGTTTTCAGATCGGTGCGCTTCCGACGCGTGCGTCAGGTGCTCAATGGGCCTTTCTCGTGGGCATCGAAAGGTACGCTCAGATTCCCCACCTTCAATACACGGTTGCCGACGTGCGCGCCATCAAAGAAACCCTCCAGGAGCGAGGGTACTTCTCGGAAGACCAGATCGTGACCATGACCGATACGGGCAACAACGGTCGATTGCGGCCGACCAGACAAAACATGATGGATACGCTGTCGCCGTGGCTGGAACGTATCGGATCGGGCGATCATGTGCTCGTGTACTTCTCCGGCCACGGCTACAAAGATGGCGACGGCAAGCTCTATCTCGCGCCGATCGACTGCAAGCCGGATGATCCCTCCACGGGCATCGAGCTTCGGTGGCTGCGGAGCAGGATTGAGGCATGCCAGGCCAAGTGCAAGGTGTTGATCATTGACGCTTGCCACGCGGCCGCAGACAAGGGCCTCCGTTATCAGCGCACCACGGACAACGGACAGCTAGACCTTGCGATCGCGAAGGCATTGCAGCAGGAATTGACGAACGTGTCCGATATGGCCCTGTTGGCCAGTTGCTCGGCCGACCAGAAGAGCCTGATCTGGTTTGACATGAAGCACTCGCTGTTCAGCTACTGGTTGAACCTGGGCCTCAAAGGCCATGCGGACAATAACTTCAACCGAGTCGTGAATATCGACGAACTCTTCGCATACGTTTACGAGAACGTCAAGGAGACGTCCGAACCTTTCTGTGGGCAGATCCAGGAACCGGCTCGTCATATCCCCCCCGGCCTCAAGGGCGTACCGGCGATCGTGAACCTGAAACGCTACAACGACCTGCAATCGACACTGGCGGAAATGGCCGCGCGGTTGGCCCGGCTCATCGAGAACAAGCAGCGGGAAGACGTGACCGCAACGCGCGTGGGAGTCGCGGTATTTGGCAGTCCCTGTGTTGCGATTGAGTTGGCCGGAAAGTACCCTGAGCTTGCCGAAAAGCTGAAAATGGAGCCTAGATTGTTGGGCAAGTTCTGTGCTTCATATTTGGCGGAAAAGCTCCGCGCGGAATCGAAGGGCCGTCTCGAGGTCGTCGATTGTGAGGCTTTCAACAAAGCCCTCAAAAACGCAGGGCTTTCTTCACGCAGTGAACTCCACACCGAAGCGATCAAGGGACTGTCGGTCGAAGGAAAGAAGTTGTCGCACGTTGTCACGGGAGAGTTTACCCTGCGAACCGATCGAATGCTGACGCTAAAAACTGCGCTCAAGAGCACTGAGAGCCGCGAAGAGATCGCTGCCGCCGGGGGCACGGCTGAGTTGACCGACGGGGATTTCAACTTGATTGGCAACTATCGGCCGCCGCCACCGCCGCCACCGGCCCCGCGCGACTCCGTTGGTTCTTCCGAACCATCGTTGCCGGACATGCCTTATCTTGGACCGCCACCCAGGCGAAGCCCGCCGGACCCGCTCAGGGATTCCGACTTCCGAGTCTGGATCAAGGTCGGCGATCAGGTCAGGACGCCCGTTCTTCGGGAGAACAGCAGCGGGAAAGAAGAGATGTATGTATCGCTTCAGAAGGGAGAAGTCTACCAGGTTGAAATCGAAAAGATCACGGATCAGCCCGTGATGATGCGGTTGCTGGTCGACGGTCTCAACACGCTTCCGGAAAAGGTCTGGCGAAACAAGAACGTACGGGTCGAACCCACGGCACTTGAAGGGAGGGACTATGAATACCGTCCCGCCCAGCGGGTCTACTTGGACGACGCACAGGCCTGGCTGCTTCGAGAAGCCGAGCGCAACCAAGTCTATGCGATCCGAGGCTTCTACAATCGGGTTCGCGAGAGAACGGTGAATCGGGATCACGGCGGGCCCCAGAAGGTCGAGGAGTCGACATTTGGAGAATTCACGGTGGTCGATGCCCCGGAGGCGTCTCGGGAGGACTTCACGCAACAGATGGGCATCATCACCGTTGCCTTTTACTGGGCGGATGAAATCGAGGACCAGGCGGAGAGTGAGACCTACCGAGGCGCTCCGGATCTGAGAACGGAATATGGACAGGAGCGGACGGAAGAGATCAAGACCTACGACGACTACAAGCTGGGTGACCACATCGTCACGTGCCACATTCATTACGGCAGGTAAATCCCGCCGCCAAGCCCCTAGCCCGCATGTCTGACCAGTCAGGGAAGATCACCAACAGTGTGGCACTGCTTCTGCGAAGCAGTGCCACACTGTGGTGCGACATGCGGGCTAGTACCGGCCGGCAATTCGGACGCCGGCCGGCCTGCCCCAAAGGGTCGCAGGCGCAGCAGGATGAGCCGGCCCGTCAGAACGTGCGCTCCACACCGACGTAGGGAGTGAATCCGGGCGAAAACACGCCGGTGCGGGGGAAGACACCGTCGGCAGGCAACCTGAAATCCAGGTGTTCGAGGTACTTCTTGTCGAACACGTTTTCGATACCGCCAATCAGGTGGAGGTTTTCACGCACGTTCCAATAGGCGCGTACGTAGAAGACGGTGAACCCCGGCGTTACTTCCTCGAGCGTGTGCGGAGTTGTCACCCCCGCCGGATCTCCGCGGAACGTCCCCAGTCGTTTCTGAATCGCCACCATGCGCGCCGCAGCCTCGATGCCCCAGTGCTCACCGCCCCCGATGTCGTGAAGGCGGAAGCCCACGCGGCTCTCCAGCGGGCTGATACCCGAGAGCGGCGCGTGGATCTCCTGATCCCGCCCCTCCACGTACTGAAGGGTCCCAAACCAACTCACCCTGGGCGCGACGTCCATTTCTCCACGGAGTTCGAAACCGGCGAGGGTCGCCAGGCTTGTGTTGAGCCCTTTGAGCACGCGGGCGCCTACAGGATTGAGTACCGGGTCCGCGTAATAGGTGGCATAATCGGTAATCCACGAGTGGAAGGCGCTCGCGCGGCCCCGAACCCACTCGTAATCGGCATCCACACCGGCGTCAATCTGCCACACGCGTTCCTTGGTCAAGGTCGGTTTGCCGAAAACGCGGCTGAAACCGCTCTGGATCACCGCCAGAAACAGTCCGTCGGCGTATCGTTGGGTCAGGCTCGGAACCCGCTGCGCGTGTCCGAAACGGATATCGGCGTCCCAGTGCTCGGAAACGACGATCTGATTGGCAATATAGAAGGCGCCGAGAACGTCGTCTTGCGACATCTTATCGCGGAACGCCTCCAGCGAGCTGCGATCCGTTCGCGGCTGGGCCCCGCTGGTGTGAACCCAGTCGCAGCGTGCGCCGATCGTCGTGGTCCAGAACGAACGAACCGGCGACTCCAGTTCGGCGTATATCC
>Ga0180438_10007407_pt1 | contig 14321 bp, 16 predicted proteins | sample SS_ome_12_FD_132455 | JGI IMG/M metagenome (GOLD analysis project Ga0180438, IMG submission 132455) | Hypersaline lake sediment archaeal communities from the Salton Sea, California, USA - SS_3_D_2 metaG | ecosystem: Environmental > Aquatic > Non-marine Saline and Alkaline > Hypersaline >... | reverse complement strand
ATCAAAATCTCTAGCTGTAAGTTCGTCTGTATCTGTAGTATCTGTGGCCCAACCTGCTCCTGTATTTACAGTAAGTTCACCAGATGTACCAAATACTTCTGCGTTTGGGATAGCAAGTTCCCATGTATTAGTAGCATCAGTATACTTATAAACACAATCTTTAGTAAATCCAAAGAGAGTTTCGACTCCAGTTACAGACTCATATACGTGCATATGAAGAATAGGATTTTGTAACAAACCTGGAATAGAAGAGTATGTAACTCTTTTAAGTCCAGGTCTTGGACGTACAGCATCCTTTTCATATCGCATATTAAGAGAGTAAGGAGTTTCGTCTCTTTCGATAAGCAGACCGCCGCGACGTAAGTTGACTCCACCAGTTGGAATCACTACATCTGAGCCTATAAGTCGCTTTCTATTCACGAGAACTCCTTACGCAGAGACAGTACCGAATAGGTAAGCTCCACCCCAAAACGTATCTTTAGAAGTACCTTCTACCTCATCTCCTGATGCTACTTCATCACGAAAACCTTGAATACGATAGGTATAGTTTGCAGTTACAGGAACAATCCATGCTGCAAAAATAGACTGTGAACCCTGCCCACCTACACGAAAACGCTGACGTCGGATGAGTGTATCAGTAGCACCGTCGTTTTCAACAAGAGCTACACCCATTCTATCTCCGTCTTTGATAGTAATGTATTTAATCTGACACACCATGATTACAACACCAGTTACAGGTGCAGTCCATTTATATGTGGTCTTATCAAAGTTATCACCATAGTCAAAGTCTTCATCGTCAAACTGAATATCAGCAAAAGCATCAGCTACAAGAGCTTGATCAGCGTCACTAGCACGTTTTACATGAAATGCATGGGCACCAGCCATAGGGAAATAATTAGTTCCATTTCCAATCTGAAGTGCTTGCTTATCTGTATCATAACAGATCGCGCCAGTAGGTTCAGACGATGCCGCAGTAATGGTAGCAGTATCGTTAATATCTACGGCACCAACAGATCCAGGAATATGTCTCCCTTCAGAATCCGCATTACCCTGCCCTGTAGTCCATGTGTGTTCATGTGCCATCCGGGCGCGTACTGCGCCACCTACATATTCAAGATATTCATCAAGAAGTACTGCTGGAGTAGTAGCTCCATTAATATCTTCAAGTTCACTCCAATTAGTATCTGCACTAGGTACAGTCATTTATTCTTCCTTCCCACTCTGTATCTCAAGATCAGCCCAAGTAGTAGACGATGCAGTTATTTCAGTCCAAGTAGTTTGAACAGCCATTATGTTCTCCTGATAAAGGGATCAAGCCACGGCGTACTAGACAAACGTCGTAGATCATTACCTGGGAAACGTTCGCTCATAGGTATCTTATCGTAGTTAGGACGACGGCGTTCCATTACGTGCAACTGTTGTATAGCTGTAGTAAATATACCACCCCAGAATCTAGCATCATCAGGTTCTTGAAGATCAGCATAAGCAAAGTGCGTAGCACCTGCAACAATACACCATTCAAAATGATCTCCGAATTCAATAGTAGTACCAGCAGCTACAGTAGGATGAAACTTAGTCCACCTAAGGTACATAGTATAAGTAGCTGCATCGGGCTGAGGCCAGAGTTCAATCCAATTGGAATACCTAGCATATCGTTGAGGACGACCAGTATCATTGCTTTCAGAAGTAGTAAATACTCTATCACGTTCTTTTTCAGCTGGCATCTCTACCATGGGGTAATAATGATCACCATCAAGAACTTTAATAGAAAGAATATCTTTTAGCGTAGAAGGAAGTCCGTACTTAGTTTGGCCGTCAACAGTGGGGGCAGAAGAAAATTTATGTAGGTCACTCCAGGTGTACACCGTATTAAGCTGCTGGATTGCGAAATTAATCCAGTAGTACACCGCAGTAGCTTTGTCAGTACGACTACCAAGATTCTCAAGAACCTTAGTTGCAATGTCACTTCCTGTCATTGTGTTCTCCAGTTGGAGAGGAGGCCCCCGAAGAGGCCTCCTACCAAGTTACTGCTTAATGTAACCAATCACGATAGCATTAAACTGTCCGTGATCAGTATCATCATCCTGCTCGGTAGCAGCAGCTTTAAAAGCCTTAAAGGCATTAGATGCTGATACCCAAATCTGCCAGTAACCTTCATCAGAAACACTATCGCAAATAACAGTCTTAATACCGTTAGTTTGGAAGTGATCCGTGATGTCAGTAATTGCTGCCAGAGTGCTGTTATAATTCGTCAGGTTAACAGTGAACGTACAAATAGAAAGCCCACCGGGCTCCAGACGCTGCTTGTCAACCAGAGTAGTAGTCTCTGCATACGCTGCCATTACTTACTCCCTCTAGTCTTGGTCGTAGCTTTCTCACCAAGATCAGCAAGGAACTTCTTCTTCTGTTCTTTACTAAGATGAGAATCTTTAACCAAGGCTTTCACTACGTCAACAACCTTATCAGCCATTGTCAACTCCTTTAGTACAGCCCTTCGGGCTGCCGGAGGCTCTGAAGGTAGATCAGAGGCTTGTCGCCTCTCTCCGCCTTCGGCGGTCCACCGGCCTCCCTCTGGTCGGCCTACGTGGCTGGTGTGTCTCGGCGGGACATGAACCCGCATTTCCATCTTACGATGTTGTCTTGCTTAGACGACGAGACACTCCGCTCCTACAGAGCCGCGCTACGCGTATCAAGACCACGCAGCTCGATCAGGCCGTACTTGGTAGATGCCGCAGCAACAATACCAACACCAACCTGCGGAGCGGCGACGACGGTAGCGGTGCGAGCATCGCCAACAGCACCCGCGGTATTCTCAGAGAGAATGACCGGGGAACCAGCGACGATGGTATCCGCGTCCGCCAACGCAGCGCACGTACCAGCAGTCTGAATCCAGCCGTAGCAGTTAGTACTACTGAATGCACCCATCGACATACCAAGCGCACAAACGACCGTGGGGTCAGCGGCGGCAGCAATAATGGGAGCGTAGTACTTACTGGAGATGAGCTTAGCAACCGTACCCGTAGCCGCAATGGCAATACGGAGAGGCTGATAGAGATCCAGTGTGATACCAGTCGAAAGACCAGCACCGTGGCTCTTGATCTGAAGAGCCTGCTGGCCAGAGCCAGTACTCTCCGTCACGAAGAACCAACCATCCTTGTACTCATCTGCGACAATACCAGAACAATCATTCGACAGAACGATCTGCTTGGCACCAATACCAGCGGCAGCAATCTTCGTAGCGGCAATTGCGTGCTCGTTGGGGACCATAGCAACCATGCGAGTAGCCGCAATAGTGCTAGGCGCGTATACATAACGGAACAGGCGACCGTCCTCGAACGCGACCTGCGCGCCGATCTTAGCCTCCTGAGTAGCCGTCGGGGCAGCAAAAACTGCACTACCACCAAAACCAGTCTGGGTCTGCATGTTTTATGCTCCTTTCTTACTTACTCACCAATGTTGAAGATGACACCATGCTTACGCATGTTATCAACCGTGAGCTGACACACAGCAGCGCACTGCGCCGTCATATCCAGCCCATTAGGAACCTTCTTCCACTCAGTCATATCGAAGAAGGCAAACGGATCGTACTGAAGGGTCAGGTGCTTCGTGTTAATGAAGTACATGGAACCAGCCTTACAATCCGGGGACCACACGATCGGCACACCCTTAAATGCCAGATCACCATAACCAAGGTCAGCGACCTGGGCATTAGCAGTCTTCTCAATATAACCAAGTGCCCTGCACAGGGACTCATACTGCTCATGGATAGTCTGAGTAGTAACGATGAGATCAGGCGTATGCCTCGGCTCACCATCATCAGGCTGGTCCTTGTACTTGGAACAGTTATTCCACATGGTCGTCATCTCTGCCAGCAGATTACCAGCATAGCTAAGACCAGTGAAATCCTTGTACTGATTCCGCCACCACGTATTCTCGGAACGATCGATGTTACCAATCGTACCACTAGTGGGATCCTCAGCAATGAGATAATCCAGACCATTGATCTCCAGAGTGGACGAACCACCCTGGGCACCAAACGCCTTCTCTTCCATGTGATCAGCGATGCAACCCTTGAGGTTAGCAACCTTCGCATTCACATAGTCAAGCAGCTTGGCCTTACCACGAACCTTCTGCTCATCCGTCCAGTAACGAACGAGAGACGCGCCGATGTACTTCCAATCCCAGGAGGCCTGAGTCAGGAACTCATCTTCGCTCAAGCTAAAGGTACTACCCTTGGTAAAACCTTCAACCGTCGTGATCTTATCATACTGCACTGTGCAGTCAATCGCCCTACCACCAGCGGTGGATTCTTTCAGACGACCATTCTGTTTCAGCATCATCCAGAACGGCGTAATCTCAAAGACCTGATCAATGATATTGGTCTTGACATTGCGCCAGACTGCGGAAAAGAGATTATTAATAACCTCAGTTCTATTATCGGCACCCATTGTCTACTCCTTACTTGAAGTACTTGTCTACACCATCCACTTCATCAAGAAGTGCCAGTGTTGCATCTTTCACAGATTTGAATTCTTTAGCCTTAGTAGGTGTTTCTTTACTAGCCCCAGTCTGCTCAGGACTAGTCTTCTTCTGTCGCTTGCCAGCAGTTGAGCGGAGATACTCCATTTTAGCCAGATCGTATGCCTGCGCGATTTTCAGCCCCGGCGTGCTATCAATAAGACGTTTGATCTGAGGCACAAACTTATCAAAGTCTTTGTGCTGTTCCCTAACGTCATCAATCTCACGCTGAATCTGTACTACCTCAGCAGACTCTTTACTTTCTTTCACTCCTGTCTGGAGTGGTTCAATCATCTTCTTTACTTCGCTTAGCACGTATTCAACAGCACCGCGGGTAAACCCGGTACTTCGTTTCAAAACTTCTTTGACAACTTGCGATGTAGCGTGATCCTCGTTGTCCCAATCAAAACCTTCCATAGGATCTGAGGGAGGAGGTGCTACCTTCTGTTCTGGTTCACGCTGTTGAGTCTGAGGTGGCTGTTCCAGTCGCTTCGACAACTCGTTTATTCTTCCTTCCAGCATAGCCAGTCCCTTGACTGTGTCCAGCTGAGGATTCATTCCCTCGTTGCTTTCCGGCGTCTGTTCCTCGTTCTCTTCCTGAATGTCCGTGTCCAGATCCAGTTCCTCTTCCGTCACTACCGTCGGGTCGTCCATTTTTCTCTTCCTTCTTTTTCTTAGCTTCTAACTGTTTTAGCCTGTTACGTTCTAGATAGGCAAAGAATTCCCGCTGAATCGCCACTTTACTCGTATGTATATCCTGCGGGTGTATTTCTCCTTCTATCGTACAATGGAATTGAGAAGTCCCTTTAAAGAAGACTTCTATACGTCCTCTCATCGCATTATGCCTCCAAGCATCTGCTGCCTTCTAGCCTGCATTGCAGACGGGTTACCTTGAAGTCTACGCTGCTGACCAACGTACTCCTGTAGCTGCATGGGGCGCTGCTGCGTCTCAGGTGCTTGGGGAAGTACCGCCTTTACATCTACCCAATCAAACTGTTTGAGAAGTTCGCCTAGAATAGGTTTAATGTTAAGGTTTGCATCTTGTAGCATTGGACCCAGTTTTGAAAGCGAAGCAAGAATCTCTACAGCTTCTCCCTTACGTGTCTCTTTAGACTGAGCTTTCATGCTATCAACGTCTACTTCAAGATCATATTCGCCGCGAATTTTTCCTAGTGTGTCTGGCTTGTACTCTACCCAGTACATGGCTCCATCCTGTCCAAGAACCTGCGTAAGAATAGGATCAGTCCAGTTATCAAACGCAAGTTGCAGGACGCGACGGAGACACCTCTGGACTACTTTCCCTAGTCTCCCCCTCCTTTCATCAATCCTGCTTTCATAATTACTCTGCACAAGGTTGACTTCTTGGGCAGTCCGCCTACCTGGTGCAAGGCCAGCAAGCTGATTATGCCCAAAGCCCATAAGCTTTTGTACATCAGTGAAAATGCTCTCTGCATAATTCACAAGGTCAGGATATACATGAGGACTTATAAGTGAAATCGCCTGCTCAGGATCACCGTCGATTTCAATGAAAGGAAGCATATCATCAGACAAGAACTGCTCAATGCTTTCTTCATCGAAAGTGCCGCGACGTGCGATCGCTTTCATAAGCGATACCTTACGAGCCCTACTATTATACGTCCTTGCCTGGTTACCTTCCTTCATCTGGGGTTCAATGTAGATCGGATCAGGAACACCCCACATAGTAGTGGGATCATCATTAAACGTAAGAGCTTCAAAAGGAAGTCCTTCTACCTGAGTATCATCATCAACAGGTTCAAAGATATACTCACCATCTTCCTTTACCCCAAGCATCTTACCATTCTCGTAGTCATGCACTTCCCAATAGAACACGTGAGGTTCTTTACGCGACTGCTCATACATATCATTGGTAAAGAAACCAATCGTAGGATTCATGGTATCCGCATTAGGTATAATAGAATGACTATGCGGTTTATATCCATACTTCCTCTTTATGTACTCTACAGGTTTCCACACACCCTTAGCACACCAGCGAGAATTAGAAAGCTTCCTGGTCCCCCAAGACGTGAGGAACATAAGAGGATTAATAGCTTCAATCCACGGCATATTCGGCTTCATATTCACATTGAATGGAGAAGCCCTAGTGATACCATCCTTCTCACGCATGAGAAGTTCAACCATGGTTTCATCTATATTCTGCGAACCTTCACCAAAGTTATACCCAACCTGAACAGGACCAACGTTGAACAGGTACGCATACAGGATCGTGTCCTTGAATTCCCCACCAAAATCCAGTTCTTCAAAAAAGTAATTAGCTGCGCTCTCAACCACATCAGTAAACGGTTTCACTTGTGGTTTCCTGGGAGAGATCCTGATAAAAGGATCCCTAAAATAAAGTGCAGTACGCAGCGCAGAATACATTAAATACACAAGATTAAACGGAATAGTATCATCCGAGAACCTGTGTCTGAAGTACATAACAATGTCACTCCAGCGATCAAACTGGTTATGCTTACGCCTGTAGTCTTTTGCCAGCTTAATCTGTTCTTGCCAGTCGGCTTTCTTCCTCATTGTGTTACCGTCTCCAATGGCTGAGTGTAATATTTAAAGTACCCATCGTAATGAGAAGCATCTCGTTCTACCTTGTAATATTGGCCTTTTCGGATAAACGCGGAGAAGGGGACTATATCACCAGCCCCACTCCTGTTTTCCTGTGCTTCTGTCAAGATAGCCGAAGTCTCCTCATCGTCTACATCACTCTGGATATCAGACGCATAGATAGTAAGATGTACCCTAGCGGGAGTACCCTCAGCGTAACAATAGCCATTAATAAAAAGATCACTTTCCGCGGGACCAAGTGTGGTATCGTAATAGTTCTCCGCCGCGGCTGGAGTATATGTCCAAGAACCATTCCAATATGCAATCCAAGTAGAACTCTTCTCACCTACCTGATAACTAGTACGCTGTTCTTCTATCACGTTAGCGAACTTATCCAGTCGCCTCACGAGTTCTCGAACAAACTCTTTATCTACTGCGAAGTCTTCCAAACCTCGGAAGATTTCCCAAATAGAAATAGGTGAATTTATAGTTACACTTGGCATGTTAAACTAATCCATTGCGAATGTGGAGATGAAGTCTTAATACCATCCCATACATTTGCGTTAACATCACAATCAGCAAAGCTCGCTACATCCTGAGTAAACTCATTACAAGTATACTTATTATCAGGTGTTGAAAGTAAAGGCTTCACTTTAAATCTTCTACAAAATTGTATCCCTGCGTAGAGCCATAGAAGGTGGGAAGTATCATAGCCACTCCCATGAAGATCCTTTGCTCTATTCCACGCTTGGCGTACCAGATGCGCATCATCTGTAAGTAGTACTTCTTCGAAGTAGACTATCTTCCCAGAATCCACAGCCCTACGCAGGTGATTATAAGGTTTAACACTAACCCCTTCTCCCCCAAAACTTTCAGCAAGCCAGTCCTCATCTTCAAGGATAAATCTTAGGTAAGTATGAGAAAAAGGAGATTTACTCCACTTCCCATCTATTCTCATTCTATCCACGTGTTGAATAGCTGTGGATAAAAAGCCAGAACCTAAACTAAATCCTTGAAGGAGCTTCATCCTATAAACCACTTTCTAAGTATTTTCTTAAGCAACGGTTCGTGTCCGTTTCCTTTTCCATGTTCTCTCGCAGCTTCTTCAGCAAGAACCTCCTCAAACCTAGCACCTCTATCCCTACAGACTCCCTCAATACTTGCAACTCTACTTGCGAGATTATCCACCTTTTCTGTAATCTGTTCGGTCTTTTCATCGAAGTGCTCTTTCACTTCATCAAGACCCTTCTCAAGGAACTTAGTAGTCGCCTCAAGTGCCCCCACTATTCTCTGCGTAGTGCCAAGTGTTTCGCCCATACCACTTTACTCCAGATACTTTAGCTTTATAAGATAACCACTTTTGACACCGATGAAAAATTTCAGCGTTATCTTTAACTTTTATAGAACCTCTGGTAACATTGTCAGCGTAGTATAATACATAATCATCATACCAACACCAAGCAACATGTCCTGAATAAGTCTTGTAGGTAGCCTCTTCATCTTCAATTATGCTGGTTGGCTCTAACGAGATCATCTGTAATTCGTACCCCGTCCAGCCCTTTATATCGAAGAGTTCTTTTAGTAGCTCCTCGTAAGTAGCGCAATCGTCGTAATGACTCCCGTTCTTGTTCTGGTCGAATGGTACTTTCTTCCAGATTAAAGAGGCAGCCTCGTGAGGGCAAGACACCACATTGGCTACATCGTGCACATTCCAACCATGCACGACTCGCCGCCACCAGGTTTTTATCCTCTCCCACATTACACATCGCCCTGACTTTCGAGGTACTCCCTTACTGCACGAACATCATCTTCAGTAAGTCCCTGGAGTTCAAGCATAGTAAAAAGATTGAGAGCGTCGAACTTATCCACTTCCTCTGCTGCTGTGAGATCATCTGCCACCATTCGACTCAGGAGGGCGGCTCTAACACTGTCGAATGTAAACGGCGGCGAGAATCCAAGCGAGATAAGCCGACGCCTCAAAAGTTTTACCATCGTACCTACGCCCGCGGCTGCCCAAGCTTCAACCTTTGCTTGGTACGCAGCTGCATCAGCTGTCTCGATGTGCTCCGTTGTATCAATAACCTCCGTAACGACGCCCGCGTTCTTCTCCCAATGGGACGCCGTAATGCGGTATCCTGCATCCGGTTCTGCGTAGGAACTCTCAAACCATCCATCTGCATTAAGCTTCGCGATATCGCTCTTCTCATATCCAAACGTACCCTTCCATACATTAGGAAGTGTATCCTGCAACTGCAACGGACTAGGTTCACCTTCTGGCCAATATACCCACATTTTACTTCTCCTTAAAATCCACCTAGTGACAATTCACTAGAGTACGCATCACCATGCTCACTACCCCCAAGTGCTCTATCGTACACTCTGGGTTTAGCAAGAAGTCCATTCAATCTACTTTGCCCTTGACTACCATCATATCTCGCCATTAGCGTTTGCCTAGTAGCTAAGATAAGATCGTCTGCCCACCTGCCATCATTACTACCTTGGATAACTGTAAGGCCTGAGTTAGTTCCACTTATATACAAAGTCCAAGCAGATCCATCAGTAGAAGCACTTACAAATCTCCAAGCATTTATTGGTATACTCCCGTTAGACCTTACAGTAGTAACAACACCAGTATTATTTATATGAATTTGTGCATAGCCTTCAGTAACAGAAAATTCACAAGATATAGCAGCATTATCATTAGAAGTAATAGAAAGAATATTATGAGTACCATTAGTAGTACCCAGCTTAACCCAAGCACTTAACGACCACTCAGTGGAATTAGTAAGTGACTCAATACCATTTGTACTAGTAAGGTAAGTATTTGCTACAGCAGTACTACTAGAATAGCAATTCCAATTTAAATCAGTATTATTACTATAAACCATAGTTGGCGCATTCTGACTATGTGGAGAAAGGTGTCCACCGTAGCCAGAAAGATCCTGAGAAAACATAGAAACATTAGTTAAAGCAAGTTCAGTAACTACATCATTAGTAAATGCTATTTGGTTAAAGTAATAATTACTAACAGCAGTAGCATCTACACCCCTGTCATACATTGCCCAAGTACTAATATACCCACGCATTTCATTAGCGTTAAAGTTATCACGCATACCCACATATGTATTATATGTAGGTGAGTTATTAAAATCGTTTGCATTATTATTTGTGGCAAGATGCAATGCACCATTGATATACATATTCCAATTTGTGCGCTCTGGTCTAGTAATAACTACTTGATACCATTCTCCAGTAGTAACCAACTCAGTAGTAGTATCGGAACAAATCTGAGTAGCATCAATATAACAACCAATAATACCACCACCACTGAGAACGTAATTCATAATTACATCCCCGCCGCCTTCAATTTGAAAGCCAGCCTCAGCGTCAGATGCAAGATTTGTACAGTTGAATGTACTTACAAAAGTAAAAAGTTGCTGGTTTGTCAAGATACCAACTTTACCGAAACTTAAGTATTCCTCGTTAGCTCCTTCAAATTCCCAAGCGTTAGTTCCGTTTATGTTAATGTAAGAAGCACCTACTACCCAAGCATCTTTATGGCTAGCACTTGTGTCAGGTACGTAACCAGCATTATGTGTAAATTCCCAATCCCTTACTACATTCTCTGCGAAAGGATAAGAGGGTCCACCCAACCCAGCTTCTACTGCATGAAACAACCTAAGCGGATTCAAAGCATATACGCTGACCGCCATCAGACACATAGCTATGAGAAGTTTCTTCACTGACCTACAGCCTCTTGCCAGGTGTTTCCAATTCTAAACTCATCAATAAACCATTCAGCACCAGGTGCATTAACACGAGAACTTTCAAGCCTGATCCTGTCAATAGGACCAACACCACCATCATCAAGCGTCCAGTTAGTCCAAGTTGTAAAAGTACTCCAGGTGTTAGTAGCTGCACCAAGATCTGGACTAAGATAACAAACTACGCGTTCATTAGCGGTAGTATCTGTCGTTGTAATGCGAGCAAGAACGAGTTGAACATCACTATTAGGAAGATCCAATGCAGCATTGAACAAATCACCTGTAGCACCAAAATCATTATCCCAGTCAAGCAGATAAACACTAGGCCCTGACCCGGAGGGTCCATCAAGGTACAAATTACCTGTTCGATGCCAACCACTTGGCGGCTGCATAAGAAAACCAATCCAAAAAACATTAGTACCATCAAGGTAGATAGGTTCATCAAGACCACGCCATGTATTAGTATGTCTAGTGACTCCATCACCCTCAAGTGCGCAACTCATATGACCACCATTAGTAGTCACACCACTATAAGCTAACGACCCTGCATGAACAGTCCACTGATTGGAATAAGTAGCTGCCTGAAACACAGACCAAGCTGTAGAAGTCCACCCATTACCTTCAGTCATACCATGGAGGCTTACACCAACTTCGTTAGTAAAGCCTACATAGACCTGAGTAATAGCAGGTTCTTCTGCCGCCTCTCTAACGTCCGCGGACCAGAACAGTCGTTGGACGTTGAGAGCAAGCGCGGTAGCGCAAGCTACCCACAGCATCATACATATTGTAAGTAGCTTACGCATTTTTAAAATCCCGCGGGAAGGGTCGGCTGGAACTGACGGAGCCAGTAGTTAGAACTACCAAACGGACTGTAGAATACAAGCGTACTCCAGTTCGTAGTGTTGAATGATAGTACCTGGTTAGTATAGATAAGTGCATCCAGACCAGTTACCGTCACGGTGTTGGTAGCTTTAATATCAAGTGTAAAGCCATCAGTCACTGTCACAGCTTTAGGAGTCACTACCAAGGTCACATCAGCAGTAGCATTCAAGAACTGACTATCGCCATTGCTGCTATCCAGGGTAGTTGTAGCTGCGAACACATTACTATAAGGAGTAGACCTAAAGTATGTAGCTTCTACTTCTCCAGTAAAGGTATCACCACCAATGTTTGCATAGTCATTGGTCTGACCAAGCAACGTAGTTATCTGTGCCAGTACGTTTGTACTTTGCACATTCACACTACCAGTGGCATTGATATCACCATAAACTGCGAACGTCCCACCGCTGTACGTTAGCGAACTATTAGAAAATACGTTAGCACCAATAAAGTTATTATTTGCTGCAAGAGCTGCGAAGTCATTAGACTGTGTGTTGAGCTGGGTAATATCAGTCTTATTAGAAACTACCTGTGCATGAGCAAAGATGTAGTCTGACAGGTTAGTCTCTACGTTAGCTGTACCTGTATTACCTACCCATACATTCCCTGGCCCCATGTTGCTTTCATCGTTAGAACGACCAGCACCTTGGACAATAACAACACCAGTAGAAGCATGAGACCTAAGTACCCTAGCCACGCTCTGGATAGCATTGGTTGCTGTAGTAGGCCTACTATTAGTAAGAATACCTCCATCAGAAGCATCTACATAGAGAGCATCGTTGACACTGAATCCAGAAGTATCAACTACATTAGCTAACGTACCAAAGGTAATAATGTCTACGTTTGCATTATTAGCTGCTGCTGCAATAGTAAGACCAATAGCAGGCATCTGTGCTACAACAGAGTTATTAGCCGGTCCAATGGTAGGAACACCTAAACCTGTATTCCACCCAGTTACATACACAGGACGACCCGCACTTATAGTACTGCCAGAAGTATTACGAACTGTAATAACATCAGCATCACCACTTACAAGAGGCGTGGTAGGGGCAGCAATCAATACCCAACCATTATGATGATCATTCCAATAGAACTGAATGGTAGAATGTGAAGTCAAGATAACATCAATACCTTCATTATGGAAACCACTACCAGTAAGATTATCTTCATCTTGTATGGTAATATCGTAGTCACCAATATTATGATATGTAGCTACCTGACCAGCAACACCTGCGGTAATATTAGGTGCATTAGTAAGCACAAGGTCATTAGTAGAATAAACACTATTGAATTCATTACCATTAGGTAGCGCAGAAGCTTCAACAATAAGATTAGATCCACTCTCAGAGGTGTATCTAAAGGTGTAATTCAGTGAGCCAAAATTAGTAAGCAAGTTAGCTCCACCAACAATATCTCCACCCATAGAGATATCACCTACAACAGTAAAGGTTCCACCACTGTAGACTAGTGAAGCATTGCTGATAACGTTAGCACCTACAAAAACATTGTCACCTGTAGAGGTAACATCAGCAGGAGGGATAGAACTAATCTGAGTTTGTAAGGCAGCAGTTGAAGTATTAAGTGTACCAATAGCAGTACCTATATTAGTATTACCAGCCACCAACGTAGGTGTAGTAAGACTTACGTTAGCTGTTGCTTCCCCTTCATGTGCAATGGTAAAACCAGCAATAGCATTAGACGTGTAGAATCCAATACTACCGTTGGTAAGATATTGGTTGATAATCTGTACTTCGCCGCCGAAATACTGTACAGATCCTACAGTGTCACCAGTGCCATCTTGGAACAACATATAAGCATCTGTATTACTACCAGCACCATCTCCATCTTTAATGATAACCTGTGGAGAGCTACCCTTAATAACTGTTACATCAGCATTACTGAAAGTATTACCCCCAGTAAACATGTTGGCTACATTCAGCTTAGCATAGTCATTAGTCTGACCTTCAAGCTGCTGAACATCATTAGTCAGACCGTCAATACTATTGGTTGCTGATACCAACGTATTACTAAGAGAACCGATAGTATTAGTCAGACCTACAGTTGTAGAATCTGGCATAAGTACACCGTCTCGGTACTCAGCGCCGTGACAAGCAAGTGCCAAAGCAAAAAATGGAATAATCTTTTTCCACATTTTCTTAGTACTCCATCGTATAATTGAAGTCAGAATTAGTAGCGGTAGTATTAGTAAAGATAAACGTGATAATATCATTATAACCAATATACACACGTTCTTCATCAGTCCAACTATACCGGAAAGAAGTAGTAGCAGCAGGAGCGTTAGAGAACACACGATGCGTTTGAGTATCTTTAGCACGCTTAAGATTAATCATAATAACAGCATCAGTTACACCATGCGCATCCATAAACGTACGTTCAATAGAAGACAAATAACGTGGTTCTGTCCTACTACTGGCCGCAGTATTAGTATAAGCAAAAGTATAATACGACTGCGCGGGCAAAGTTTTATGCGTAGTATTAGCCCACCTCTCCGCAGCAAAAACAGTAAGTGCAGCAGCACCTACAATTGCAAGACCAATCAAAAACTTCTTCATGCGTAAACTT
>Ga0180438_10007406_pt1 | contig 14322 bp, 11 predicted proteins | sample SS_ome_12_FD_132455 | JGI IMG/M metagenome (GOLD analysis project Ga0180438, IMG submission 132455) | Hypersaline lake sediment archaeal communities from the Salton Sea, California, USA - SS_3_D_2 metaG | ecosystem: Environmental > Aquatic > Non-marine Saline and Alkaline > Hypersaline >... | reverse complement strand
GACCCGAGATCCAGCGAGGAGATGGGGGAAAAATCGGGAATCACCTCTTGAAGATGATCGAGTACTCGAGAAAGCGCCGCATATGTTGCGGGCATTCGATAGAGGGCATAGGCAAGATGTTCTAGCCCCCCCTTTAAGGGAAGAAGGGTATTGTTCAAATACCGCTCATGAACACGCTCAAAAGCCCCTTTGACATGTTTGACCTTTTGCCCATACATCAAAGATTGCAGTGGTGGAATAAGAAAAGAGAGATCCATTTATCCTAAAATAGCATTAGCTTCCAAAGTCATCGATGATAATATTATCCTTTGGAATGCCATAGTCGTCGAGCATTTTCATTACACTTTCATTGTGAAGAGGAGGACCGCACACATAATAAAGTGCCTCTTCTGGATCGTCGAGCTTCTTGAGCGCTCCGATTTCGAAGGCCTTGAAGAGAAGGTTTGTCTTGAGAGGATCCTGTTCTGGCCACCCCCCTTCAATGTCCTCTTTTGTCGGTTCAGACAAAACCAAATGATAGAAAAAGTTTGGGTAGATGGTTTCAAGCTCCTCATAGTCGCCTTGATACATGTTCTCTTGTAACGAGCGCGCACCATACCACATAGAGACCTTGCGATTGGTCCTTTGTTCCCTAAAGAGATTGAATACGTGGCTTCGACAAAATGAAGATCCAGCACCGCCTATGAGAAAATAAAGATCCCGCTCGTCATCTATCATAAACGAATGACCAAAGGGGCCAGCAACCCGAATCGTATCTCCGGGCTTTAGGGAAAAAAGATAGGAAGAGCCAAATCCCCAGGGTATCTCTTCTTCAATCTTCCCCTCTTTAAGAGGAGGAGCGGCAATTCGAACGTTAAACATTAACTTCTGTTTTTCCCCAGGATATGACGCCAGCGAATACGCTCTCTTTTGCTGTTCATGAGATGAAAAGTCTATTTGTTGCCCAAGCATTCCATATTTCTCCCACTCTGCCCTATACGGCGAAACTATATCCCACTCATCGGTATTGGTCACAAAGGCGGGGATGTACACCTCTAAAAAGCCCCCTGGCTTATAGTCGATATGTTCGCCCGGCTCTAATTCAACCACAAGCTCTTTGATGAATGTGGCCACATTACCGTTTGAAACAACCTTTGCCGTCCACTCTCTTACATGTAAAAACTGCTCATCAACAATCACGCTCATATCATGGCGAACCTTCACCTGACAGGAAAGCCGCCACCCTTTTTCGAGCTGCTCCTTGCTAAATATTGCCACGTCGGTCTCAAGCGGAGGCGCTGCGCCTGTAACAACACGAAGGCGACACTGCTTACATGTACCTCTCCCTCCACACGGAGAGGGAATGGCAATCCCCCCCTTTGTCAAGGCCTGAAGAAGCGTTTGCCCAGCCTCAACTTGTTTAGTCAATTCAGGGTCGTCGTTGATGGAAATAGTACACTCTCCTGCTGGAACAAAAACCCTGCGAATGAATAAAATAAGTATTGTCAAAAAGAGACCAATAAAAAGGAAAAAGAGAACCGCATACACAACTTGCATAAATTGACACCTCAGCACTATACTTTTCTTTATAAAAGCTAAATAATTTCAGCTCAATATTAAAGAGCTTATTAAAAAAATAACTTTCTGCTATAAATCAAGAAAAAGCGGAAGAAGTCCTATGGCCATACACCCTGAAAACCCCAATCTTCAGGCCATCATTGACTGGCATCAAAAGCGTGAAGCGTGGGACCGATCCTCGGGAGAAGAGAGAGGATCGCTTCCAATACTGCGCGTTGTCAACGGTCGCCTTGAATCTGTCTCAAAAGCAGACATGTCTTTATGGAACCGATTTTGGTGTTTTTTTGGAATAGGACGATATGCATTCGAAAATGTTTCGGCGGTGGTATTGAGAACACTTGCTCAAGTATCCGGACAAGAACGTATAGAAACCGTGACAAGGCACTGGGAGAACAAAGTCGACCGCTTTTTAGAACGACACACGTTCCGTTCAATAGAAGGAATTGCCAGAAGAGCCTTTTCCGAAGAGGATACTGCGGAAGCCCTTGCCCGATCCCTCGAAGCACGAGAGGTCCCTCCAATGGGGGAGCTGGACTCTTCGGATACCCTTTCCTCCCTTTCTGAGGGCTCTCGGGGACACATCGAGGATTGCGAAAAAAACCTAGAGCTTCTTCGCCAGGCAGAAGAAGACGAAGAGACCCTTAATCAAGAAATTGAGAGGACCCGACGGGAAAAAAGGGCGAAGGAAATGGTAGTTGAAGGATACAGAATTCTTGCTCAATTCTTTTCTGGAGCGAAGAGTAGGGGCGAAGGACACTGTCTTTTTCGATCCTTTGCAACAGCCCTGTTACAAAAAGGCGACTTTGAAGAGTTAGAACGAAAGATCAGAACTGCCATTGAAAAATATAACATTCTACAAGGGGAAAGCGATCGAGAAGAAAGCTATCAGTTCGTTCTAGGGTCCTTCGAACGACTTAAGGAAGAAGCGTCTATACCGGATGAAATGAACGGTGATCTTTCCAATGCCTGGGTCCACCTCTTTCGGCTCCTTGCAGCCGCTCCATGGAGAGCGCTTATAGAAGAAGATGTTAGCAATAACAAAGAAAAAAGAGACGTGCTTATAACCTTCATCAACAGCATCGGCGCCGCACCAGAAATAGATCTAGATACCGACATACACTGGCAGGTGTGGTGGGACGGGGTCAACAGGGAGATGGTTGAAGCCTACCTCAACGATATGGAGAATAAAAACATGTTCAGTTGGGGGGGACAACCAGAAATCCAAGGTATCTGCAAGGTCTTAGACATTTCAGCATGCATCTTGGATGTACCGCAAACCGGAGAACGCAACGAGGTGACGCATAATGTGTTCCCCCCGGACAGCACCCCCAATGTCTACCTCTTTCATGAAGGGCAACATTATAACCCAGCCTTTCCCAAGCGTCCTCTCAACGAAATATATGAAATCCTTGGCGTCTAAAAAGACCCCTCTGCTATTGACATTTTACCCCTAGAAACCGCACAATATTCTTTCTTTTATTTTAAATATCAATGGTGTTGTATGAAAGACGGTCAATTAAATATCCATAGTGAAAACATTCTTCCTATTATTAAAAAGTGGCTCTACTCCGAAAAAGACATTTTCGTTCGAGAGCTCGCCGCTAACAGCTCTGATGCCATTCAAAAGCTCTCTATCTTGCAGGCAAGAGGAGAGGCAGAAGGGACTCAGGACGCTAAAATCACTGTAACGATCAACAAAGAGAAAAAAACGCTTACGTTTTCAGATACCGGGGTCGGCCTTGATGAGGAAGAAGCAGAAAAATTCCTCTCACAGATCGCCTTTTCTGGGGCTGAAGAATTCATTAAGACCTATCAACTCAACGACACCTTTATTGGCCACTTTGGCCTTGGTTTTTTCTCTGCCTTTATGGTGGCAGAAAGTGTCGAAGTCGTTTCACGCTCTTATAAAGAGGGAGCCTCCCCCATTTGCTGGAAATCGGACGGATCTGCTTCCTACACCATTGAAGAAGCGACGCGCGAACAGGTTGGAACCGATGTGATCCTCCACATTGGAACAGAGCACGAAGAATATTTAGACGAACACAAAATGTCTGCCATCTTGAAGCGATTTTGTGCCTTCTTTCCCAACCCGATCTTTCTCAATGAAAAGCAGATCAATGAGCATGAGCCCCTGTGGCAAAAAGCCCCTGCAGACTGTACAGAAGAAGAGTACAAATCGTTCTACAACACCCTGTATCCATTTGAAGAGCCCCCTCTTTTCTGGATTCACCTCAATGTCGACTACCCCTTCCACGTAAAGGGTATTCTCTACTTTCCTCGCTTTAAAGCAGATGTCGAGCCTTCAAAAAACCACGTCAAACTCTTCTGCAACCGTGTCTTTGTCTCCGATGACTGCAAAGACATCCTCCCAGAATATTTAAGCCTACTTCGCGGAGTCCTCGACAGCCCCGATATCCCTCTTAACGTTTCGAGAAGCCATCTGCAAGTTGATAAGACAGTCCGCCAGCTTGCCCAACATATTGCAAAGAAAGTAGCCGATGCTCTTTCAAACCTCTCCAAACACGAACGAGATCGATTTATCTCCTCTTGGCCAGCATACGAAATTGTTCTCAAGCTCGGTATGCTCCAAGACCCCAAATTCTATTCGAGGGTAAAAGACCTCCTTATATTCGAGACAACAGCATCCGAACACAAAACCCTTGAAGAGCTTTATAAAGAAGAAGATGGGAAAAAGACCATTATCTACTGTGAAAAAGGACAAGAGCGATCAAAGCTCATCGATGCGTTTACCTCTAAGGGAAGCGATGTTGCCGTTCTCACCTCCCCTATCGACCATCCTTTGATGTCAAAGCTCGAGCATGAAGAAGGATATCAGTTTCGGCGCATCGATGCCGCTCTCGACTCTCGCCTTGTCGACTCTTCCAAAGAAAAAACGGTCCTAGATGCCTCTGGAAGAAGTGAAGGATCAAAGATCGCTGACTTTTTTAGATCTGCCCTCAATGCTAAAGAGGTTGAGGTCGAAGCAAAAAGTTTAGAAGCCGCAAATATCCCTGCAATCATCACTTTGTCAGAAGAAGAGCGTCGGTTTCGCGACTACATGAAGAGAGTCTCCGGAGAAAGTCACGCCGTTCAGCCAAAGGCAAGTTTGATCGTCAACACGAACAGCCCCCTTGTCCAGGCGCTTTTTGAGCTACACTCTTCATCACCAGAGCTTGCCAAACAGATGGCCCTCAATGTGTGGGACCTTACCAGGCTTTCACACCGAGAGCTTTCGCCCGATGAGCTGCACTCGTTCACAGAACGCTCCACACAAGTCCTTGAAGAGATGGCAACGAAAATTGTATCGTGACGAAAAAAGGACCTCGGAGAGACAGATGAACTCCCGCCTAAGGGTTACACTTGGTACCTGGATGTTTTTTCTTCCGGGAATTGTTTTTTTTGCTGCACCAGCGCTCATTCCCACTCTCGGGCTTTCCCCCGCACAGACGGCCTCTCTTATAGCAGGTATCATCATCCTTTCAGAAGCCATGTGGTTCGCCAGCATTCCCGTTCTTGGAAAAGATGGATTTGCAACACTAAAACAGGAGACCATTGAATTCTTCTCCCTTAAGCGAGGACCAATCTCAGAAACACGACACACAATTGGCCTTTTTGTCTTCTTTACAGCGGCTCTGCTTCAGCTAACGGTGATCCTTATGCTGCTTTGTTATTATGCGGGATTCATTCCCTTTGCCCGAATCACCTGTGTTAATACCTACATTGCCCTCCCATCAAGCGCTCTCATAGGATTTGTTGCGAGCGTCTATCTGTTGGGCAGAAATTTTATCAACAAAGTACTTAGATGAAAAAAACCCTCTTTCTCTTGCTCTTTGCTCTTTCTTCTCTTCTTGTAGCCGATGAGGCCCCTTTTGCAATCTACCTCACCTGGCACGATGACCCGACAAGCACGATGTGTATCAATATTATTGAAGAAGAGTCTTCTAAAATACCTTCAATCGAGTACCAAAAAAAAACCGATAGAGAGTGGAAGAAGGCGTTGCCGTCATCTGGCTTTTCTGAAGAGCCGTATTCTATCTACTCCTTTTACCTTTCGCACTTAAAAGCCGATACGACGTATCGATTTCGAATTAGTGGCTATGATGTTGAACATCTCTTTGCCACTATGCCGAACAAATTAAAAAGCCCTCTTTCATTTGTTGTGGGCGGAGACATCAACCTCAACTCAAGCTCTGGTCCCCTTTTTGAAGAGACAAACAGACAGGTTGTACACAGAAATCCCGCATTTATCGCTATTGGAGGTGATATCGCCTGCTCAGGAACAAACCCCTTTCACACTCAAGAAGACGATCGGCGATGGTTTACCTGGTTCTCGATATGGTATAAGACCATGATCACAGAAGAAGGAAGGCTCATTCCCCTTCTCGTATCGATCGGAAATCACGATGTCAGTGGTGGCCATGACCAAACGCCTCAAGAAGCACGTCTTTTCTATAAATTTTTCAGAGCTGAAGGAGAGAGAGGATACCGCGTTGCCAGGTTTGGGTCATATCTTTCCCTCTATTTATTGGACTCTAACCACACAACGCCCATAAAGGGATTTCAGTCGCTCTGGCTTGCGGCTCAAATGTATCTCGACAGAAAAGTACCGCACAAAATTGCCGTCTACCATGTCTCGGCCTATCCGCCTGTTCGATCATTTAGCGACAGAATTGGCAGCTCGATTAGACACTACTGGGCACCAATCTTCGACACCCTTCGGCTCCATCTTGCCTTTGAGCATCACGAACACGCGTATAAGAGAACAACACCAATAAGCTTTGGAAGCGCCTGTCCCTTTGGTGTCACGTACATTGGAAATGGCCCGTGGGGAAAACGTCCTAGATCTCCCAGAACCGGCCCTCTTTTCGATAAAACAGCACAAATACGGGGATTTTCTGAAGTTACCATTTATCCACATCGTCGCGATGTTCAAGCATTCAATTTTGATGGTACCGTTATCGATAGTTTCTCCCAAGAAACAGATGACAGGATTATCCGACACGTAGTCGAACAAGAGCGCAAACTGTCAAAAATGCGTCCAGTACATTAACGAGATTTCCATCCCATAATATCTTGGGCACATAGGATTCCGCCACCTACAACAGGCGTTATTCCAGGACCACTTGTAGATGCTCCTACCAAATAGAGTCCACGGATAGGACTTTTAAAATAGGGCCAATTAGAGACCCTGGTAAGATCAAACCCATAGATAGATCCTTGGGGCATATCAACCAATCTCTCAAAATCTTTCGGCGTTCTAACAACCATTAAAGAGATGTTATCTCGAAGCTCTGGTACCAATGCAATTCCCTTTTGTAAAAGAGCATCGGCCCTTTTTTGAACATATTTTTCATACTGAGACGGAGTTTTTCCCATAAAATCGCTAATACGAGCAGTCTCTCGCAAAACGACAGCAGACTTTCCCTCTGGAGCCAGTGTTGGATCATTTCTTGATAGATTGGCGATATAGACCTGATTGTATCTATCTTGAAGCAGAGATGGATACGCAGACAAGTCTCTATCTACACCGAGATAAAGGGCAAAGGTAGATTTACCCATAGGAATCTGGCGAATAGACTTTAGAAACTCAATCGATAGCCCATTATCAACAAGGTCTAGATAGGTCGTCTTCGCATTTACATCGCTTATCACAACTGGAGCGTAAAAGCTTTTTTTCCCTATCTGGACACCCCGAACGGCCCCTCCCTCTACCAAAATGGTATCAACAGCGCTGTTGGTTAAAATCGTTCCACCATGTTTGGTAATATAAGAGGCAATAGTCTTAGCAAAGTGGAAGGAGGTTTTAAGTGGCTGATACCCTCCAAAAAAGAAGTATCCGAATGTGTGAACAACGACATCGCTTGCCATTGTTTTTACAGGAATCCCACCTAAATGCTTAAGAATGCTCGACATTACCTTTTTTAGCTTAGTGCTTTTAAAATACTCGTCGAGGACCTCCTGATAACTTTTGTGTTTCCACTCCAAGAGCTCTTTATGTGCAGGGGGATATTCTGAAACCCACTCCTTGGGCATGGCCGTCGGGATCAACTCTTCAGGAACGATTGTTCCCCATCTATCAATCATAACCTTATCATAGGTCTCCTCATAGACGATTTTTGCCTTTTTAAAGAACTTGGAAATCGCCTCTTTTTCCTCTCCGAACTGCTGCATGAGAGCCTGCTCAAATGAGAGACCATTGCCGACATCAAAAGAGGTGTCTGCGACAAAAAAGCGCCGTGAATTCTTGACAAAAAGATCTTTCTGCTTGAGAGAGAGCTCGTTTAACAGATGAGTAACAGGACCTCTTTCCCAAATTCCATTGACATCACCGGCACCATATCCAAAGGTAAAGCCTTTTTCTGTATGTCGTGAGCAGAAGCCACCGATATCGGGATTTTTTTCTGTAATGAGAACCTTATATCCATTTTTAGTTAGAAGAGCTCCACTTGTCAGACCACCAACACCCCCGCCAACAATGATGACGTCATAATGACCCTTTGGAAGGTGGGTCGATTTTTGCACTGCTTTCCAAGAAGGTACTTGATGTTTGGCTGGCTCCAAAAACACGTACAACGCATACCCAAAGAGCACTATCGCGATCATGCCCAACAAAAGCTTTCGGCTCATCCATCATACTCCATAGCAATGTTATAACCCTGCGTTGCGCCCTATTTCTCTCATGGAACGGCTGCTAAGGAACGGTCTACTTCACGTTCCCTTCGTTCATCCCCTGGAGCGGGATAGGACGCAACGCAGGGTTTATATCAAATAAATACTGCCAGAATAAGAATTAAGTCAATTATACAATTGACAAAAGAACCCCGTCTTCTTCATATTATTAGATCTCTTTTTTTGTGTGTTTTGTTTATGATTAGAGTCGAAGATCTTTCTATTGGATATAGTGGTGAGCCGCTTTTTTCAAACGCCTCCTTTGTGATTAATCCAGGAGAGCGCTGTGGCCTTGTGGGACGAAACGGCTCTGGAAAAACGACCCTCTTTCGTATTCTTATTAATCGAGAGGTCCCAGATAATGGAACGGTCACCCTTTCAAAGGGCTACCGCCTGGGATACCTTGATCAACACATTCGCTTTTCACAAAAGAGCATTCTCGAAGAGGCACTTCTCGGCCTACCCTTTGAAGAAAGAGACCAAACCTATAGAGCAGAAAAGATTCTTTCGGGACTTGGTATAGATGATGTTGAAGAATCTCCCCATGACCTATCCGGAGGATATCAACTTCGCCTTCACCTTACTAAAGTCCTACTTTCAGAGCCCAATTGCCTGCTTCTCGATGAGCCCACAAACTATCTTGATATCCTCTCTCGACGCTTCTTATCTCGATTTCTCCAACGATGGAGGAGCGAGCTTGTTCTCATCTCACACGACAGAGAGTTTATGGATGCCATCTCCACGCACACCCTTGGTATCCATCGACAAAAAATAAAAAAGAGAAAAGGTCAAACAAGCTCCTTTTTCGAAGCACTTCTCATAGAGGAAGAGTCGTATGAAAAAAACAGAAGCTGTCTTGAGAAAAAGCGCGCGCATATGCAGTCGTATATAGAACGTCTTGGAGCCAAGGCATCAAAGGCAGCTCAGGCGCAATCTCGAAAAAAGATGCTCGAAAAGATGCCTCCCCTTGATGCACTCAAACAGATCTCAAACCTTAGCTTCTCCTTCAAATACCACCCCTTTTCGGCAAAAAAGCTCGGATCTGTCAAAGACGTCTGCTTTTCGTACGAAAAAAAGCCCATGCTAATCCAAAACGTATCCCTCACAATTGAACCAGGACAACGTATTGCCATCATCGGAAAAAATGGATTTGGAAAGTCAACCATCTTGAAGCTACTTGCACGAGAGCTTACCCCAAACAGTGGAGAGATTCACCTCTCGTCGAACGCAGCCATAGGATACTTTGGACAGACCAATATCGAGCGGCTCGAGAAAGAAAAGAGTATTGAAGAGGAGATCGCTTCTGCAAACCCAACACTTACGACAACTGAGATCAGAACGATCTGTGGGCAGATGATGTTTACAGGCTCAAAAGCAGAAAAGAAGATCTCGGTGCTTTCAGGGGGCGAAAAAAGTCGAGTGCTCTTAGGGAAAATAGTAGCTCAGCCATGCAACGCACTTCTACTCGACGAGCCCACACACCATTTAGACATAGAATCCATTGATGCCCTCATAGATGCGATAAACGCTTTTCAAGGAACCCTTATTATCGTCACCCACAGTGAACTCCTCCTCGAGCGCCTTGCCATCGACACCCTCGTTGTCTGCCATAAAAATAGACAAGAGGTCTTCTTAGGAACCTACGGAGAATTTCTCGAAAAACAAGGGTGGGAGGAAGAGCGGGTCAAAAAAGAGAGACCAACACACTTTCATAGAGAACAAAAAAGAAAACGCGCGGAATGTGTAGCACAGCGCTCAAAACAGATACGGCCTCTAAAAAGGGAGATCCAACGCCTCGAAGAAACAATCATCAGCCTTGAAGAAGAACAGGAAAAAGAGCAACAAAGCCTTATCAGCGCTTCCCAAAAAGCGGACAATGAGAACGTCCAAATGCTTTTGAAAATGCAAGGAGAGCGAGAAAAAAAGATAACAATCCTTCTCGAGGAGTATACCTCTTTGAGCAAAGATCTCGAAACAATTGAGCAGTCCTACCAATAGAGACGCTCTATTGGATCAATCCCGTGAAGTATTCCTCTACACATTTCGGCCTCTTCAGGAGTTGCTCGATTGAACTTCAATCATTATTTTCTTTTCGCTCTTTTCTTTGGAATGGCCAGAAAATCCTGCCAACGAATTCTGGAAACCGTATAGCCCATACTTTTAAGCTTTTCTACCGTCCTTTTTGTCTTTTCTGCCTGGACTCTTTTTTTCTCGGGGGTCTTTGCCTCTCCACCTTGAATTTCAACAAAAAGCACAGGATGGCACGCTTTAATTGTGTTTCGAGCCCCTTCTAAAACAGCGTCTTCATACCCTTCGGTATCCATCTTAATGAATGAAACGTTTTTGAAGGCAAAATCATCTAGCCTTCGAACAAAGACGGTTTCACAACCTTCTGTATGCCCATTATAGCCTTCGACAATTTTCCGCATGCCCTCATTGCCTTCAGGAACAGGTGACATGATGCGTTCTGTATTTCTACTTCCAAGAGCTGTAAAAAGAGGAATCACATTAGATCGATTATTAAGACGCAAATTCATGCATAGCTCTCTGTGGATTTTTCGTTGTGGCTCAAATGCAATGACACGCCCCTCCTTGCCTACAGCCTTTGATAGTGTAAGTGTGTGAGTTCCAATATGCGCACCAATATCGAGCACTATGGTTCCTGGCTTTGCATATGTCTTCAAAAGCTTTTCGTACATCTCTTCCCACGGCTCACCCCGTGCCAAAAATCCTTTGATCAGATCTTCCGGTTTATCGATGTAAAAAGAGCCTCGACCTTTCACAGAACAGATCTCGTAGTGATCAATTGGAAAGGCCTGTATATACTCTTCAGACATTTGAAGATGAGAAAACAGTTCCTGTTGGAGAGGCGTTATTTCAAGTGCTCCAACAACACTAAAAAGCAAAAGAGTACTGACACAAGTTGTAATAAACGAACGCATTATCCTCTCCTTGTAGATATTCCGTACATTTTACATAACAATCGGCGGCAATTTGTGAACATCCCTTATTGCCGACAATTTGTCCTTGCCGCTATACTTTTGCTCTTACCTTATGCGGAAGTGGCGGAATTGGTATACGCGCTACCTTGAGGTGGTAGTGGGGGAAACCCCGTGGGGGTTCAAGTCCCCCCTTTCGCAATACTTAAGACCCAAGTTGCACCCCTACTCTCTCTAGAGCAGCACTGAGAAGCTCTTTTTCTATTAACGTCTTTTTCCATACAGACAGATTCGATCCAAGTAGCTCTTTTATCTGTGTGCGCGCCTTTTCCGAAAGCAGAGGGGTCTCAGAAAGAGCATATGGACTCAATCCCTCTTGTTCAAAAAACTGCAACACAAACAACAGTGCTGCGGCCTTCCAATCGGCAAACCGCTCAAAATCATGTAACAAAGAGATCGTAAGATCCCAAATTCTCTGAGAAGGGGCCATCTGCGGTAAGCACCTTTCTATAGTGGCTCGCAGAATCGACAAAAAAAAAGCCCCATCTGGCAGGGCTGTGAACGAATCGACAATTTCAAGGTTTTTGGCCATTCCAAAATCGCCTCGAAGAGAGGAGATCGTACACTCTATAAGGGAAAAGGGCGTTGGAACCATACAGCCCTGTACAATAATGCTAAGCGCTATCCGACCAAACTGCTGTGTAAAGCCGTGGATAATAACAACCTGCCCCTTTGAGGGAAACACTTTGAGAACAAGAGCCGTTATCCGTTGAGTCATGCACACAACCATTCCAAAAAACAGGTCAATAATGGTACCATTTCTTCGTAAATTGTTGCACCGATAGCTCAATCGGATAGAGTACCTGGCTTCGAACCAGGGGGTTAGAGGTTCGAGCCCTCTTCGGTGCGTTTTATGTCTGTTAATCCTCTTGAATATACCTCCTCTCAGTTTGTAGACACTCTCTTTTGCCAAGTAGGCAGAGGAAAAGAGCAGGTCATGGCTGTCTATCGATCTCTGTTTCGAACAGGCTCTATTTCCTCCTCTCTTCCCGAATTTGCGAATGCTCCAAAGCTACAAGAAGAGATTCTTGATGCTCTCGATCTTTCTCTCTATAGCGTTGTAACTACAATCGAAAAAAGGGAAACCCTTCGGTTTCTCATAGAGACTCCAGATAACCACAAAATAGAGTCCGTCCTCATTCCAATGAACCATGGTTGTACGATCTGCATCTCTTCACAAATCGGCTGTAAAATGGGTTGCTCGTTTTGCAGAACAGCAAAACTAGGACTCATACGAAACCTCACAGTTTCAGAAATTATTCAGCAGGTCTTTATCGCACGGTTTGTCCTTAAAAAAGAGGTCAACAATGTCGTCTTCATGGGCATGGGGGAGCCTCTAGATAACTGTGAGGCGGTGCTCCAGGCGGTAAATATCCTCTCTGATCAAAATGGTCTTGCCATAGGTCCACGGCACATTACAATTTCGACAAGTGGAATCCCCTCTGCTTTTCATCGTCTCGCAAATATGGAAGAGTTTCACGCCAATCTGACCCTTTCTCTCAATGCGCCAAACAACGCTCTTAGAGAACGCTTAATGCCCTCCCAAGGGCCAGAAAGCCTCGAAGAGCTCCATCGAGCAATACGCCTTTACTGCACAAAAAAACGCAAACAGATCTATATCTCATATGTTCTTATTAAGGGTGTGAATGATTCGCTTTCCCACGCCGATGAGCTTTGCTCGTTTCTTCAAGGAATCGAGACCAAAATCAACCTGATCCCATTCAACACCCACGACAAAAGTCACTTCAGACCACCGGAGCCTGAACAGATAGAGGCGTTTATGCAACGAATACGGTTTCACGGGATGAAGGCTCTTCTTCGAAGTGAAAAAGGGGGGGCTATACAGGCGGCGTGTGGTCAGCTGGCCGCAACGAATCAAGCTCCTCTATAATGAGATCCGCTACTCTTTTCGAAAAGAGATACCCAATATGTCCTGTGGCATCTAATGTAGTGTGCTTGTGATTATCAGGCCCCTCTGCAGATGTTGCTGGTCGAACAATATGATCCACCTGTGTGGCGATATGGAAATAACGCGTTTTGGGGTCCTCTTGGACCTTAGATTGAAGTTTTTTCAAACGAGCGGAGTCGCATTTCATCTCTTCGGCCGCTTCACTTAACGAAGAAGCTATCTGAGCCATCTTTGTTCCTTCAAGGGGCGTCCCAATGGTAATGATCTCTTTTGCCTTCTTGCGCCCACATTCCTCTGCAAGAAGCCCGCCCATTGAATGGCCGATAAATACCATCCCCTCTTCTCCAACGATTGTTTGAATCTCCTTTCTTTTTTTATTGACTCGATCTGCATATTGATCGATAGATTGAAAGGGATGGCCTAAATTAATCGTAAAGACGTTTGTAAATCCGGCTTTCTCTAAGCGGCGACGAAGATATAGAAAATTGTTGCTCGATCCTAAAAAGCCGTGAACGAGGAAAATGGGCGGTCCCCCAGAAGGGTCATACGTTTTGGGATCCACTCTCTCCAAATTAATAGGAAAAAAGAGAAGGAGCATAGCTAAGGAAAAAAGGTCGACAACGGTTGTATGGATATAATTTATGCTACGACGAAGCCTGTCCGGCATCCACGAAAATTGTCCCTCTCGCTCTGATGTTATCCGAGCAAAAATATCGGATGCGACAGAAGTAACAGAGACCAAAAGAGCATAGACACGATGTGCACACGTCCCAACCCGTGAGCGTTTATATTCCCCATTTTTTGGAAGCTCCGCACCATGATGTGGAGCTGACCCTTTAGGCACAACCTTACACACAGACAAACCTATTACATTTTTTTTATTTAACTATGTTTTATTGCCAATTAGTTCAACTATTTTCTACCTTGATTTAATACCCCGGCAACAAGGACATCTACAAAATAATGTAAGAACCTCAATAAGATATGGTCAACTACTCCTCCCTGAAGGGAGGAGCTTGTAGCTAGTAGTCTAAACCACCGCTACCATAACCGGCCCGTTGACAAAGGGGCCGTTGACGAGATTTTTGTCTCGCCAAGCCTCAAAAGATTGATTGCGGCATTGCAATCGCTATGCTGAGTGCTTCCACAGCTTGGGCACGTAAATACATGCTTATTTCTAGAGCCCAT
>Ga0180438_10007405_pt1 | contig 14322 bp, 17 predicted proteins | sample SS_ome_12_FD_132455 | JGI IMG/M metagenome (GOLD analysis project Ga0180438, IMG submission 132455) | Hypersaline lake sediment archaeal communities from the Salton Sea, California, USA - SS_3_D_2 metaG | ecosystem: Environmental > Aquatic > Non-marine Saline and Alkaline > Hypersaline >... | reverse complement strand
TTCGCCCTTGGCCACTGGCCAACGTAGGTAGCAGCGAATCGAACACGGCCGCCACTACTTTGGCATTCGCCGACGCGGCCTCGGGGTTGGAGTTAAAGATACGGAATTCAAGCCGATCTTGCCAAGATTCTTTGCGGCTAGTGTACGCTTCCAGCGTGCTGGGCAACGTCTGGATAATAACATACGGGAAGCTGGGGCTGGCGTCGGCCGGCTCACGATCGCGATAGGGACCGCCAAATGACGACAGCGACGATTCGGCGTCCCATGCAGTCTTCAACGCGGTCAGTAGATCAGAAACGCTGGCGGCCATAACGAAACCCTATCGGTGAATCTGCACACGAGTGAACAATCTGCGGAGCGACAATAACGTGCGGCGAAAATAAGACCGTTCAGAACCGATTTTCCTGTTCCCCAGCTCCAGGTCCAGTGCATAAGGCGCATCGCTGTAGACGATCATTTCGCCACGTTGGCCACCCCGTTGCACCTGAATGCTCTCTTGCAGCCGTCCGGTGCGTTTGTGGGGGAAATTGCCCGGCAGGCTGGCTGGCGGTCCTTGCTGGCTGATGTTCTTTCGGATCGCTGCGGCTACCGTGTTGGCCTGTTCTTCCACCCACGGTTCCATATCGATTTGAACCCGCCGGATCGTACGATCAAGGGCCCAGTCTCTAAGGGTGCATAGTTTGCTCATCAATTGCAGCCTTTCTTCGTAAAGCCAATTTTCGCACCCCTACCTGCCTTCCCTTCCACAGCAATTCATAGAAACAATTTGCCTGTGACAAAAACTCATCGACTGCCGGCTTTACTTGATTGCGTCGGCGCAACCGATAGTCATCCCAGACAACCAATCCGCCTGCATGGACTAACGGCCAGACCAACTGTGAATCTTTCCGCACGGCAGCACCATCATGGCCACCGTCAATGTATGCAATATCAACACTGTTGTTTTTCCATTCATCCCACAACAAAACATCCTGTGACGCCCCATGGATCAATCTGACGCGACTGCCAAATTCAGCCAGATTCGATTGTGCACGCTGCTGAATGCGCCGCATAGCATCCAAAGTAGGATAACGTCGTGTCGGAGCCCACACGTCAATGCCAATATACCGACTATCGGGATGCGTCAAGACATTGCTTAACATCCAATAAGCACTACCACCCTCGAATACTCCAATTTCCAAATAAGTCAACTTTTGCCCAGACAATGGCGACAGCCATTGAGCCCAGTCTTTCTGCACTCGCCGATGCCACTTGCGTGTAAATTGCGGTTTTGTCACTTAACACCACCTATCTGTCTCGTGTCGTCACTGAATTGCCCAGCACCACCCACAACAAGTCGGTTCCCGGTCGCCCTTCGGAATAGGCCCCGGTCACCTCCAACTTCGTACTATCCGACAGCGTCACGCGATGTTGTCGCCCGATGCTCGGATTCGTCGAGAAGAACAAGATATGCGTAACCCGCAGACCCCGCGATTCGTAATCAAGCACTTCCGCCGAATCCAGCTTTTGCACCAAGCAATCCTTGCTGCTGGCCGTGCCCAGCGTGACGGAAACGCCGAATTCTGCGCCCGTGCCGGCTGTCTCGACCTGAACGCTGACCGTGTCTTGGCTGCATAAAGACTCAATACTCACAATGCACCTCACACCCACCTACGCCCACAAACGGCCGTAGTTCCGGAATGGTTGTAACAACAACTGAGCTTCTTGCGGCACATTGACCACCAGCCCCGACCCGGCCACCGCCGATCCGCCACCATACGAAACCGAATACTTGCCAATCGATTCTGCCGTTACAGGCCCCGCCCCGCTGCTCGATTGATTCGACTTCCATCCCCAAAACGCGCGAGCCGCCGTGATGATCACCGCTTCCTTGATGGGAGCCGCCTCTGCATCAAACTGGGCCGCCGTCCAGCCGCCAGAATACGTCGCCTTGACGGTACGCGGTTCCGATGGCCATGTGCCACCAATACGAATCAAGGCACCCGACCGGCTAAAAGTCGTGTCGTCCATGTCGAGATAGAAGTCGGTGCCCGCCGTCAACAGTGTGCTGCTGCCAAAGGCATCGTCCGCCTGCCCCGCATAGGCCCCGGTGTCTTCGTACACGGCCAGGCTCGTGGACCACACGGGGATATGCTTCAGTTGCAATCGGCTCAGCCGAGAATAGCGGCCTTCCCGGACAACCTGCCCGCCCACCATGCCGTAATCTTCAAGCGATACGTCACCATGCAGCTCTTGGCCAATAGGCAGATATTCCGTATGCGTGCCAAACTCCAGGTCGTTTTGCATGTACGACTTGACGGCACGTTCTGCACGAGCGTGGACCGAATCCAACAGGCCCAAATCAGCATCAGAGATCGTTGATCCCTTGCCGATGGCCACCAAGATTTCAGCGCGTGATGTAATCACAAGAATCTCCCGTTAAGATGACGACGACGAATCGCTTGATGAACTGGATTCCTCTTCGCCTACTTCGCCGCCCATGGTGGGGTGCAAAACCATTACCCCGTATTCCGCATGCTTAATCGCGTCCGCAGGGGCAGTTTCGCTATTGTCAACTACGGCCAACTCCACATCATAAGCGCCCGGTTCCAAATCAGACGTATCCGTACCGAACCGCACCGTGACGTCATTGGAGGCAACCGTAAACGTCACGCTTGACCCACCCGGTTCAGCCTCAATCGAACTCATGTCCAGATCGGGAGTGCCGCCACCACGCCCAATCTTCACCCGCACAACATCATCTGATAGAAGCGTAACTTCCGTGGTGCCGTCATCTTCAAACAGGTTGACGTCGTAATCCACCACGCGATTTTTGTAAACGTGAATTTGGAACACCAGGATAATCCGCCTATGAAATCGCTTCGTAAATGCTCGACAAATCTGCCATCGTGACAGTGTACCCAGTAGGACTCTCCCCATCGGCTGTTGCAATCAATGTGTTTATGGCGTCGGCGTGATATGTGGTGAATGGTCCACGAATCGAAGTGTAGTGGCACGCCAATACATACAATTCTCCATTGAGCGCTAAGCACGTCGGGTGCCCGCTATCGCCCGGGACCAGTTCTTCGTAATAGAGGCTGCGAGGAGATGTGGCTGGTTCTTGGTGGGTAACATCGTCATCTACAGATTTCCACTCAAATACCAGCACTTTTTCTTCTTGATCGAATACAACCAGAGGGCTTCCTACGGCCGTAAAGAAAGCAGCATGATTTGCCGGGAGAATTTCATACCACTTGATTGTGCCCGGCAGATCGGAGTCCAAAGCAATCACCTGGATATCACTTAAGTCATGGTCCGCAACTCCAGTGATCTGCCTGGTGACTGCCGTGCCGTCTTGCGCAATCCATGTTACGACTTTACCGACTAATAGCCCCAAATGCTTAGCTAGTATTGCGTGACGGGGAGTAATTAACGTCCCTGCACGCCGAGTATCATAATTATTGTAGTTGCTGATTCCCGTCATGTCGAAATCAGCCGCCCAGCAACCTGTGTTATACGTCGAAGAACCCGTGGGGTTAAAGCCTCCTGCCGCAAAGATGTTTCTTCGGGCCGCCGTATACTCCCCGGTGATGCGACTGTCAATTTGGTTGCTGATATGTGCATCAAATTGATTGATGATAGTCGAGGAACTGGATGACGAATCGCTCGAAGAACTAGACGACGAATCACTGGACGATGAGTCACTCGACGAACTGGACGATGAATCGCTCGACGAGCTCGATTCTTCCTCACCTACCTCACCACCCATGGTCGGATGCAGCACCAATACGCCATATTCCGCGTGTTTGATCGCATTCGCCGGGGCAGTTTCGCTATTGTCTACCACAGATAACGTCACATCATACGCTCCCGGCGTCATCGCGGCCGTGTCCGTGCCAAACCGCACGACTACATTGTTGGTTCCAGCGGAAAACGTCACACTGGACCCACCGGATTCCGCTTCAATCGAGCTCAAGTCTAGGTGGGGTGTACCGCCGCCGCGTCCTACCTTGACTCGCACGACGTCATCCGACAAGAGCGTCACCTCCGTAGTGCCGTCCTTTTCAAATAGGTTGACGTCGTAATCGATAACGCGGTTCTTGTAGGCGTGGATTTGAAACATCTAGGTATTCACCCCCTTGCGGGTCCACACGGCACGCCCCACCCGCATCCTGGTGGCAATAATACTGCTACTACTGCTACTGCTGCTGGTGACGGATGAACTGCTGGACGATGACGATACGCTGCTCGAACTGCTGCTAGTGAGAGATTCGCTGCTACTGGACGATGATGCTGAACTACTGGACGATTCACTGCTACTACTACTATCGCTGCTGCTGCTGCTTCCGCTACTACTGCTGCTTTGACTACTACTACTATTGCTGCTCGTGCTACTGGTGCTACTGCTGCTGCTGCTCGTGCTCGATTCACTACTGGTAGATGACTGGCTAGCGTCAGGCGAAGAACTACTTTCTTCCTCTAACTCAATAGTGTCGCTCGTCACGCTCGTCCAATTGCCGTCAACATCTCGGAATCGAGCGTAGACCGTTTTCACACCTAGGTCTGCCGTCAAAGTCCATGAGTGCGTAGTCGCGTAAGGCTCAACCTGGGACCACGTACTACCATCATTAGAAAACTGCATCAGCGCCCCGTTCTGGAACGGGAACCGAGCGGATGATCCCATACCAGAGCCGGCATCGGTCACGCTGATGTTTAATGTTACAGACTGTGATGTGGTGGTGGCATCTCCGTTATTTATCGCAAACGAACCGATCGTCGGCGGTATGTATTCGTAGGCTCCTGGGTCCAAATATCCGTTTACATCAGTCCAACCATCCGGATCAGTCGACAAGAACCGCACTTCATTGTCGGTCGTGTTCGTTTCCGTGACTTCATAGGTCAGTTCAATGCCGTGCTCGTCGAATTCGTTACGGATGTTTCCATATGCACCACCAGGAGCGTCATAGCCAGCGATATTGTCCGTGAAAGACACGTCCAGAACGGCTTCGCCGGCAGGCTGGTTGTGCCCCGCGTACATGAGATATTCGTCAATCTCACTGAAGAAATTATCAGTGATCGTGATTCCGGCAGAGCTAGAATAGTGCTGAATCCCTCGTGGAGCGTCAAGAAACCTGTTGTTTGATATGTCCGTACTTGCGGCCTGAGCGTCGTACGCACCCAGGATTACCGCTGCCCCTTGCAGGTTCCTGATGATGTTTCCCTGGACCTTCGTGGCGGACATCGCCCCCTTGAGTTGAGCGCCAAGTTTTCCATACGCTGCGTTGGTGCAGTCGGCGTAGTTGTCCACGATGTAGACGTCGTTGACGCCGCTGCAATACCACACATGGCTATGCCCGTCGTCGCCAGCGGCGATATAGTTTCGCAGCGATAACCCATGTTGGATGTATCGGATCATCGCTGTCGACCCGGCACCTGCATTGTAGTTGCCACATCCCGTGATCGTATTTCTTCGGTGGATCGTCCTCGCGCAGTCTCCGATCTTTCCGAAGTTCTTCAGCGTGCAATCTTCAATGACCTCGTGCATCCGCTGAGCGTAGGTGTCGCCTCCGACGGTGAACTGGGGGTTGTTCACGTAGGTATCCGGATCGTTTTCCATCTCGATCTGGAGATTGCGAACAAGCAGATACGTGTCAAAGTCTGGGGCCACACCGCCATGAATCGCGAAGAAGCAATGTTCTCCACCCGCTGCACTGTCGTCGCTGAAGATAAACCGAGGTTGCGTGGCCCCCGTCCCCACGAAAGCTAGTTTGGTGATCTTGGGGTCACCGCCGAAGTTGTGAGCGTCGAAATCAACGACAAGCGTCGTGTTTGACTCAAAGGAATCTTCCCACAGATATGTTCCCGACGGGAACTCAATCTTCATTCCCGTCGTATCGTTGTAATTGTCCCGAAGATATTGCTTTAACGTCGCTTGGCAGTTCGTGTTGCCCGTGTTGTCGAGGCCGATGTCCGTGACTGCATCCACGGTGGGCATGGACGAGTGAATGGCCACGTCCACGATCAAGACCACTTTTTCCGAATCTCCTGCATCGTCCGTCACAGTCACGGTGACGTAATGTATTCCAGGATATTCAAACGTGTGCGATGGGTTCTGCGTCGTCGTCGGATTCTTGTACGTTTCAATGTCGTCAAACTTCCACGAATACGTGTATGGCGCAGTTCCTCCAGATGGCGTGCAGGTGAAGGTGACAGAATCATCCACCTCCGGTGACACGCTCGACGCACTGGCTACTACTGCAAGGTCTGCCATGTTATTCCGTGGCTCTAAACTGATTGTTTGTCGCTACCGCGACCACACCGCCCGACTTACACCGCTAATAGACCAAGTCGCATCTCCAGGATACAATCCCAACCCCTGCAACACTGATGATGAGCTGGTGCTAGACGCACTGCTGGTGCTTGACGTAGATGATGTACTACTGGATGACGAACTGCTAGTGGACGAACTACTGGTGGACGAACTACTCGAAGATGATGTACTAGATGTACTGCTCGTTGATGACGTACTGCTCGACGACGTGCTAGACGTGCTGCTAGTGGACGATGCACTACTTGTTGACGATGTGCTGCTAGACGACGTACTGGACGAACTACTGGTTGATGACGTGCTACTCGTACTGGACGCACTGCTGGTCGATGACGTACTGCTTGCACTAGACGTACTACTGGTGCTGGATGTGCTGCTGGTGCTAGATGCACTACTTGTCGATGATGTACTGCTGACACTTGACGTGCTGCTAAAGCTGGAGGTACTACTGGTCGATGATACACTACTGGTTGACGACGTGCTGCTAGCGCTACTCGTCGAACTCGTCGAACTGGACGACTCTTCTTGAAATAAGTATTTTGGCGTCCGCCGTGCCACCCTCACCAGCGCCAACGGATCGTCCGAGTACAACTGAATTTCCGCCGCCGAGAGCACTCGATTCCAGATCGCAAATGACTCGATGGTGCAAATCTGGTTGTCACCCGTCGTCACGTCAGTACCGAGATAGAGCGACTGGCTCACCGTGGTGAAGTCCACGGCACTACCAGCGTCCGCGTCTTGCAGGACGCCGTCGAAATACAGACTCCCCGTTCCGTTGGGCGTGCCAGTGACCGAATCGAACGTGAAAATACCGACGCGCGGATAGCCGATCCCTCGCAGATCGAGAGGCCGCACGGCCCCCACTTCACCGCGAAGCCACATCGCAGAACCCGTTCCGATGCACTCGATGCAATTATCGTCGTCGACGAACCACCCCCAGTACGTCTTCCACGCCGACTCATTGTTGAATGTGCCAACGAACGCCACGGTCATGCCCATGTTGGTGACGTCAGACAGCGTTAGTGGAATGTTCGCGTAGTCGCTCGCCGTGCCGTCGAAATAGAGTCCTTCAGTCAGCCATGTCGTCCCCGTAATCGTGCCATCTCGACCCTCACCGGATATATCGTACAGGATGCCGCCTGTGGGGCCCAGCGCAGGGAACCACGCACCAACCAGACCTTCCCACAAACTCGGATGCGCGGGGCGGCCAGTAGCCGGAGCGTACCCTTGGGCGTAATTCGGTTGCGTGACGCCTGGAGTAATCAATCCTGCACTTCGTCAATCAACGGTGTCAACGTAAGCTGATGACTGTCTTCATCGCCTTCAAACGCTTGCCCAGCCTTATTGATCACAACCGGACAGCCGTATCGGGTCGGGGGCGAGAATATAAAGGTCTGCGTCTGCACGACCGCATCGGCATCGTTGGTACATACTACCGAACCAACCCGTAGAAGTTGTTTTTTCCACTCGTCTTCTTCGCCTGCCTTGTAGGCCGCGTCGGTGCCAGTGGCTCCACCCGGGAACGTAGTGTCGTCGTGGGACGCAGCCCACCAGATTTCAATGACTGTACCAGCCGTAGGAGCGACATCAAGATTGAACTCAGCCGTCACGGCATAGCGAGGCGCAAACGTGGAACCCAAATCTGCCTTAACTCCACATCGTCCGGCATCGTCTGCTAGGCTGGCGAGCGTTATCGCGTAGTCACCGCCGGAATTTTTCCAAACAATGTCAGTACCTTGTTTGACTAAGACTTCGTTGGCCATCCCTAGTTCTCCCATTCCCGGCTAATTGTCACTGCTCCCGCCATCGGCTCGACACGATAATCACGACACCGTCGCAATTCCACGATCGGTGGTTTATCGGGACCGGTTCCACCACTAAGCAAACGATTCATGCACTGGACGTAAACCCCGTTGCAGTCCTCAAACAAGCAGGGAGGTTGGTCGGTGGCCAGAGTTAAGTTGCGCTCGAACCGGCAACCCTCCAGCCTAAACCCATAATACTGGCGCACCCGTATGACAAGAGGCTGGGCCTCCAAGACGCAACCGTAAAAAGCCCCGTTGGAACCACCTTTTAGATCGATCGCATACTGCGGCTCCCATCCCTCTGATTGCAGGCCGTTTTTCTCGATCAAACACCGCTGAAACTGGAATTCGTTCAGTCGTCCACTGGTTGCGTCAATCACCTGGCCGTTGTACATCAACTCAGAATCAAGCACGGCCAATCCACCGTAAGTAGAACTGCCGCCGGGCGCGTTCTGAAACTCGAATGCTTTGGCGAAATACTTGATCGCACAGTCTGCAAACTTGAACGGCCGCAAATACTGATCCGGCGGAGAAAACCGAAACGCCGTTCCGCTTTTCTTGGCGTGGAAGTAAATACCCCGTGCCTTGAACCCATAAGACCGTTCCGTAGCCGGCTTGTCCTTCGATACCATCGTAAAGAGAGCATCATTGGGATTTTCCCCCTGCCACTCGATGGTGCAAGCGTAAGTCTTCGGGCCTCCGCATCCCCGCAATGCGACATTGGGACACCGCACAATAATTGGCGTTTTCACGGGGTATCGTCCCCGGGGAAATTCAATAATTCCACCAGACATATCCGGCCATTTCCCGTCATCGTCCACGAGATTATCAATGGCACGTTGAATTGCCGGCCCCCAATCACTCGAATCATCGGCGTAATCGCGGATGTTGGCAGCCATGGCCGTGCTGCACAACACGACCAATATAAGCATCAAAACAACGCGGAAAAACTTCGCCATCATGGCCCTCCCCTTGCAAGACAAGTAGCTAGTTTGGTTTCAATCACATGCAAAGTCGCACGGGTCTTCTCGTCACGTTTCGCCGCCCGTTCCTCGTGCTGCAAGACGGTATCGTTGACGCGGCTAATAGTCTGAGTGTTGGCTTCAATCACCCGCGTGTTTGCACGGACCACGCTGACCAACTGTTTCACTACCCACCAGACAAAGACAAACAAGAACGCCAATAACACCACCGTCATGCCGGCGAATCCGTATCGAGCCACGGGTTGCATTAGGTGGTCAATCATCATGTCGTCAGCAGCAAAAAGCATGGGAGGCTATCTCCGGGTGATAATCTTGCGAATTGTAGCTAAATGCTCGCCGGCCGCCCGAGCCGCTTCAGGTCGCCAGAGGCGATCAACGGGGACGTCATTCCCCCGGGATGATCGAGCGAATCAAGTCCACGAGTGTCTTCAGCCGCTTGAGTTTCGGAAAATCATCAATGTTGATTTTCCCATCGTCGTTTCGGTCCAGGAACTCCTTGACCGCGTCAACCAGTTCCTGGAAGGCCGCCTTGAACTTCACAACGTGTTCCGGCGTCAGGCCTCCGGTCAGGGCTCGCACCAAGCCGAGCGTGTGTCCGGCGTCGTCTAGAAGGTCGTCCAACTCCCCGAGTGTCTCTTCCGTGAACTCTTCCATGAAGGCGTCCAGCAAGGCCTCCACTTTGGTCATCAGCTTGCCGGCTTGGTCCATCTTGGCGTCCGCCTTGGTCATTGCCTTTCCGGCTTGGTCCATTTTGGCGTTGGCTTTGGTCATCATTCTTCGCAATCGTCCGGGCATTATCAGGCTCCTTTGCTCCTAATGGTTATCTTCCTTCCACTCGTTGACCTCACATCGCGGCATCTCCGACATTCCCTGTCGCGTCGTGCCATCTCCCACGGCCGTCCTGACGGCAAACGCACCGTATCCAAAATTGATGTCTCGGCTGAGTCGGTCCACACCAAATCCGCCGTCACCCCAGTCCCCCCAGGAGTTCAGGTAGAGAAACCGATCCTCGTCCAGCATTTCCACTCCGGCAATCGCGTGCCCACGCCGTCCATAGCCGACAAGAAAGCCCTGTAGAAGAGCACTGGCGAATTCGTCGCGAGTCTGGATGTCGTAGAATTCGTCGATTCGGTACTTCGATGCGTACTCGTCAAGCAAGTCTTGCGACGGTTTGGCTCGCCAACCCTTCGACCGGGGCCAGATTTCCATCGGCATGATGCCGACGTCGCGAGCCCGTTGCATGTTGCTGTCGACCGAACTGCCGCCGTCTCGGCCTCCCGAAGTCCATGCGTAGAGACTCCATGGGTTCAACAAAACATGTTCCATGCCCGCCAGCGCACGAGTGGCCATCTCAATGCCAGCGGTCTTTTCGGACGCACAGGATCCGACGCCGTCCTGCGACAGCACGTCATCCACCAGAATGCGAGCCGTGACGCCCTCTTGTTCGCGTTGCTCGATCAGATCACTCCACTCACGGCGGGGGATGACTGTGATCCGCTCCGATGCCAGCGGGCACAAGTCGCCGGGTTTCGACTCACGGGGCAAGCACCCCGGTTTCGTCCCGTCAGGGCCGTCGTATGACTGCCAGTCGTGCCTATAGTCAAACGTGCTCATCGGTGCCCCTCCACGAATTCGACCGCCTCACGAGCAGTTGCCGGCATCTTCTCAACGGCCACCACTGCGTGTCCGTCTGAAGTCAAGGAGCCAACGGCGAGCAGGGGGAGCTGTTTGCCCTCGGCTGTTTCCAGATACGGGACCAGCCACGTCGGCGTCTTCCCCGTCTGGCTGTCCTTCAGGTCGTCGTCGACTATCCTGTACCAAATCCCTTCCTTCTCCAGATGCTTGCGAAGCGCCAGAAGCGTCGTCGCCTGAGAGGGCGTCCTCTCTGTCGATTCCTCGATCACTACCACCGCCAGCTTTCCGGGCACCGGCGGTGGAGGCGGAGGTGGGGGCGGGTGGCCCTCGCCGATCACGGTTACCGTCAAGCTAATGGGTTGGAAAAATTTTTCGTCCCACTTGATCAACATCCCGAGAATTTCGTACTCGCCAGGCTTCAAGGCCCGAAACATCGCGTGACCGTCATGGATTCTGGGTGGGCCAGCGGTTACGCGGGACGTGGGGAAAAACTTCGCCACAGCGCCCTCCGGGACATCCTGAAACTCATACCAGACAGGCTCGCCAGCCACCACCTCGACGGGGCCAACGATTGTTGCCTGCCCGTAAGCCGTCGCAGCCATGAGGCAAAGCAGAGCGGACAACAGAAAGCGGAAAGCGGTTCTTGACATGCTTTTTGCTCCTTTTTACTCCTTTGTAGTCAGCCCGGTGACAATCCGCCGCCGCCGCCCCGGCGACTATTCGCCGGCCCGGTGACAATCCGCCGGCCCACCTCGCGGCTGCGCTCCTGTACGGCGTGGGGGCGTAATCAAAACATCAAGATGAACTTCATCACGATTTCAAGAATAGCCTCCACAAACGCCAGAATCGCGTCCCAGTCGACGGAGGGGTCTCCGAACGCTTGCGGGTTTTCTCCCACCAGTTTGTCGATCACGAACGCCGAGGCAACCGCCAAGTCCGTGTCTTTCGTCAATTCGCCAGAGTCAATCCCAGCCTTTGCGATTCTCCGAATATTGAGAAAAGTCAGCCCCATTTCACGGCGCTGTCGCCGGGATAACCCTTTGCGGAATCCTTGGGGCTCTCCTACTGTTTCGTCACTCATAATCTGTTTTCCTTGCTTTGTGGTTCGGGGGCTTCACGCTGTTGACGTCGGGACGAGCAACCGGCCCCACCGACTGCTATTTTGCAAATACCCGATCGAACAACCACGACACGGTCGGCCGGATGGCCTCACCGATCGTGCGGTCCACGAAGTCTTCAATCGCGTTTGGCACCCACGGAAGATCGAGCGGCTTGATTTCACGTATGTAGAACTCGTCTACGATGTCCAGCAACAACATCTTTTTGTCGTCCTCGGACGCCACGATGGGCTCCACGATTTCGATGACACTAACGGCGACGACCTGCACAATTCCCCAAATATCAGAAATGGTCACACCATCTGAAAGCCGCGACTTGGCGACCTGCCATACAAAAAACACCTGCTCCCTAATCTGCTCATACAAAACCTGATTAGAAACATTCAAATTCAACGCAACACTCATCATTCACCCCTTTGGGAAAAGAAACGGTTTGACTATTTCGTAATTACGCCGTCGCGCTTACAGCCACGGCAAACGGGACACGGACATTCTTGCTCACCCGATTTGGAAACAAATGCCACGACTCCACTGCCACCACAATGTTCACACGGCCGTGGCCCGTGCATCTCTTGCACCTTCGTGATCCGATCCGCTGTCCTCACAACTACCACCATCGTCTACCAGATTGTGTTTTACAGTCGCCCTGCCCGGGATTGCCCGGGCAGGGCTAACCGCCTCTGACAGCCGGGGGCTACGGCTGCAACGTCACTCGTGGCTTCACACTCCTGCTGCGGATGCGTCACGTTCCGGCTGCTTGATCGGTCCACCCGCCTCTTCAACAATGTCTGCCGTTCGGGAACGAGGACCGATCCAGTTGTGCAATTTGCGGGCACCGACAAACTCGCGAATCTTCTCCAGTGACGGCAGTTCCGGCCCCGAGATGTGCCGGGCCAAGCCGCAGTCGATCAGATTGCGCATGTCGTAGACCCATGTTTTCAGTGCATCAGGAGACAGGTCGCGAACCACCGTTTCGTCCCATGGCTGGCCACCCTTCAAAAATTCAGCATACTGCCGCAAAACGGGCTCGATCGCCTGCCAAATCGCTCGTCCCTCGTCGGTTTCCTTGAGCGGATCAAAGCGTCGACCAGTCTGTTTCGCAGGATCGATCGCCAGGCAGATGCCGGGGATGTATCCTTCCGGCAACGCGGCGTGCAGCGCCGCAAGGGACTCGTGAGCACTGCGCCCCGATAATGCGTGAGCATTCCACCGACCACGAAGCCGTTCACCGAGCGGGCCGAAAAGGGCATGCTCGTTGTGGGGTCCAGCGATTTCGATAATTGTTTCAGCCACCGTGTAATGCCTCCAGGTTCAGAGAAAAGAAAAATGCGGGCCCCGGAACGATTGAAATTCCGGGGCCCGCCATATCGCATGCGGGGCTATGCTTGTCCCGCCGTAATCTTGCTCATCGAGCCGCTTAGCTCATTCTGTCCACCGAAGCGGGCACGCACCAGAATCATTTGCTGATTCTTGCGGGCCAGTTCCTTGTCCTCGGTGACCACTCGCACTTCCAACCCCTGCCGGCGATAGAGCCGGTAACGGTTCAGGCAGCAGAAGAGGATTTCGGCATTGCTCAGCGATTCGTTGATCGCGTAGCGATGACCCAGGATCGCATAATCCTCGTGCGTGTTGGTTTCCATGCCGAAGACGCGGCGGGCGTCCGTCTCGCTGACGTCGATCGACCGGGCCCGCTGATAGCTGGTTTCCGTGCCGATGAAACAGGTCCGACCACCTGCCCGCCGGGCTTCCGCCCGGTACTGCTTGGCCACGCCAAACAGCAGGGCTTCATAATCACCCACTGTCTGGGCGGCACCTGCGGTACCTTCTGGCGTAATCGCCGAAACACCCGAGGTGTTCAGCAATCCGGTCGGGCGGGCCGTACCGCTACCGGTCGCGATGACGTTGTCCATCTCGGCCTGGAACCGCTGGCCGTAGTTGTTGACCAGGATGTTGCCCACACCCACCGGCGAATCGGCCTCAAAGTCCAGCCCGATTTCGATGGCCCCGGTCAACGGGAAGATCGTGGTATCCAATGCCGCGATCAGATCATCCGTGTCAAACAGCGAGATTTGCGAGCCCTCGGCAACACCCCACGACAGGGTCGGATTGCCGACACTGAACCCCTCGATTCGACGCCGCGTGGCGTTCCGGATGCTGACGTAGGGGTACAGCTCGCCATGGAGCAGGGGCGTCAGAACGGCCGCGTCGTCGAACTCAATCGGCACCGCTTCCAAGCCGCCCGAACCTGTGGTAGTGGCATCATCCAGCAACGCCTTTCGCTGAATGTCACTGAGCTTTTGCCCATAGGGATCAAGCCACTGGCGGGCGTCGTCCAGGCTGTCATTCCAGTCGAGCGGCCCCACGAACTTGCATTCGTGAACGGCATAATCACAGAGCTTCTTGTCGATGTCTCGCATCCGATAGGAATGCGGAACCGGTCGGCCCGAACGCCGAAACGCCGCCGCCACCATCTT
>Ga0180438_10007403_pt1 | contig 14324 bp, 13 predicted proteins | sample SS_ome_12_FD_132455 | JGI IMG/M metagenome (GOLD analysis project Ga0180438, IMG submission 132455) | Hypersaline lake sediment archaeal communities from the Salton Sea, California, USA - SS_3_D_2 metaG | ecosystem: Environmental > Aquatic > Non-marine Saline and Alkaline > Hypersaline >... | reverse complement strand
CTCAAATGTCAAAATTATATCTCAAAGATAAAAACTTTTTTAGTTTTTTTGTTACTTGTTATTTGTTACTTATTACTTGTTTTGTCTGCGAATGCAGACGAGCTTGAAGACCTAAGCCGGCAGATTGAGGAATTGGAAAAAGCCAGACAGCAGAGTATTGCGGCGACTAAGCCTTTAGAAAGCGAGCTTTCAAGGCTTGAGGAAAAGCTGATAGCGGTACGGGCCGGTTTGCGGCAGGCGAAAATAAGACTGCTTGATTTGGAGGAGAGCATTGAAAAGCGGGAAAAAGACTTTGCCAGCCAATACGAGATTTTGGCCCAGCGAGTTGAGGCTTATTACAAGCGCTTGCGTGGGCCCTCTTCGTTTTTCTTTTTGATTTCTGCCAAGTCGGCTTCTGTTTTAACTAAGGAGATTTCTTACCGGCAGGCGGTGGCTGATGAGGATAAAAAAATAATTGCTAAGATTTCCAAGGAGCTTTTAAAGCTTGAGGCGGACAAGAAAAAAGTAGAAGAAGACAGGAAAGTTTTAGCCGCCCTGCAGGAAAAGGTTGATGCCCAAGCGGAGTTTTTCAGGGGGGAGATTAAGGGGGCTAAAGAGTATCAGGAAGAGCTTTCACAGCAGATTGCAACACTTTCTGCCAAGCAGCAGCAGTTACTCGCCCAAAAACTTTCAAGCCTTAATTTGCCGACTAGTTTGGGAGCCGGGCCTCTGTATTGCACAGATGACAGGAAGCTTGACCCCGGTTTTTCACCGGCATTTGCTTTTTATACTTTTGGCATCCCCCACCGGGTGGGAATGAATCAGTACGGTGCTTATGGCCGAGCCAATGACGGTCAAACCCACGAGCAGATTTTGCAGGCTTATTTTAATGGCAGTTTTGAGACGAGAGGCAATGTGCAGATTAAAATTCAAGGTTATGGGTCGCGGGCATTGGAGAATTATCTTTTAGGGATTTATGAGATGCCGGACAGTTGGCCGCTGGAGGCTTTAAAAGCCCAGGCGATAGCGGCGCGGTCTTATGCTTTGGCCTATACTAATAATGGGGCCGGCGAGATTTGCACCACCCAGGCCTGCCAGGTTTGGAAGCCGGAAAATAAGGGCGGCAATTGGGAGACGGCGGTGCGGGAAACAACCGGCAAGGTGATGGTAAATGGCGGGCAGGTGATAAAGGCCTGGTATGCTTCAACATCCGGCGGATATACCTTTACTTCCGGCGATGTTTGGGGGGGCAATAAGGCTTGGACCAAGCGCTTGCGGGATACTAGCGGTGATGTTGGCAATTTTTCTGATTTGCAAAGCAGGAGCTTTGACCGCGAGTCACCTTGTTTTTATGCAGCTCAAGGCTGGCGGGCCGAGTATGGCAAGTCGGCTTGGCTTAAGCCCCCTGAAGTAGCCGACATTATTAATGTTTTGATACTGGCAAAAGCTGATTCTTCGGTGCAAAAGCATTTATCCCAAGTTGACAAGCCAAACCCGGATGGAGAAGAAACTTGGGATGCAGAGAGGGTTAAAAAAGAACTGCGAAATCGGGGCGGGACACCTTTTAACAATATCTCAAGCGTAGATGTGGGAGCGGATTTTGGTTTAGGGAGGACGAATTCGGTCAGTGTTTCCGGCGACGGCGGCAGTGTGAGCTTTTCAGGCGATGAGTTTAAAAACTTTTTTAATCTTAGAGCGCCGGCTAATATACAGATTGTGGGACCGCTTTATAGGGCAGAGAGAAAGTAGGAAAAGTAGGAAAGGAAGGAAGCGTGGTAGAATAGAAGTAAAATTAACCTAAATTAACCTAATTATTCTAATTAACCTAAAAAATAACCAAGCACCAATTCCTAAAAAATTCATAAATTAGACCATTGGAAAATTGGGATTTCTTTAGAATAATTAGAAATTTTAGCTTGTCTATTATTTACAATTCTTCTTTAAAGAAGAAAAAGACTATTAAAAAGAAGACAAAGGATCTAACCCCTACCGAGGCAGTGAGGAAAGAGTTGCCAAAACGGACTAAGAACCCTCTTTCTGCTTTTGCCTCTTTTCCTAAAAGGGTCTCTTTTGAGACGCAGGAAGAGAAAGAAAAGATAATCCTTCTTTTGCGCAAGCACTGGATTACAAACATTTCCTGGATTTTACTGGTGGTTTTGATGGTTTTCTCGCCTCTTTTTTTATCAATTTTTCCTTTAATTTCTTTATTGCCTGGCAGGTTTCAGGCAATGGCGGTTCTTATCTGGTATTTGATAACTTTAGCGGTTTTTTTGGAGAAGTTTTTATCGTGGTATTTTAATGTTTACATTATAACTGACGAGCGGATTATTGACGTTGATTTTTATTCGTTGGTTTACAAAAGGATTTCTGAGACGAAGATTGACAGGATACAGGACGTTTCTTATTCTCAAGGAGGTTTATTCCAGGCGCTTTTTAATTTTGGCAATATAACCATCCAAACAGCAGCCGAAGTGCCGGAGTTTGAGTTTGACCAGGTGCCCCAGCCGGCTAAGGTGGTGAGGGTTTTAAATAATTTAGTGCTGGAAGAAGAGCAAGAGAAAATAGATGGGCGAGTGCGATAATTTGTTACTTGACAGGGAGTTTTGGTTAAGTGTTATATTAGAGATATAGGGCTTAAATATGGTTGCCAAAAAAAGAATAACAGCGATTACTGCTTTGGGCTTTTTGTTAGTTTTGTTTTGCGGTATCGCTGTTTTTAGTCTGGTTAAGCTTTATCAGCTTGGTGCCTGGCCTTTTGAGAAAAAGCCGGCGGCTGAGGTTTCTAAGGCAGAAAAAGAGCCGGCAGAAGCGAGGCTTCCTGAAGTTTACCAGGTAACCGGCGATGTTTGCCAGCTTTCTTTTGTTGTTGCTCCTGCACCGACTTGTTATCAAAATGATTGTACTAAGAGCCCGAACGATAATTGTCCATCTGGATTAGAGTGTCAAGATACTACTCAGGGTTCAAGGTGTGTAAATCCGGATTGTCCAAGTGAGACAGATTGTACTTGTCCAGCCCCAACTTGTTGGCAAAATAATTGTACGGGTCCGACAGGCGATTATCCCTGCCCGTCTGGATTAACTTGCCAGACGACTAGTGAAGGCGCAAGGTGTGTGAACCCTGACTGTCCGGAGGATAGAGATTGTGTTTGCGACCTGGCCTGCTATCAATACACTTGCAGCAATGCTCCAAATAACTGTCCAAGCCCGTGGGATTGCCAGAGCACTACGTATGGCTTGCGTTGTGTGAACCCTGACTGTCCGGAGGAAGAAGACTGTATTTGTCCGGCGTCCTTTGTCTGTGTTGATTTAACCAGCGACCTGCCGACTGTCCAGCTTGGCAGCCAGGTTACCTTTACCTGTAGCCACGCAGCAGAGAATGTCAGTTTTGACCACTATGACTTCCGCTGGAGCTATGACGGAGGGGCAAACTTTACAGTGATTGATTCGAACAATACTTCAGGAACTTCAGGGCCGCATACGACTACTGAGTCCGGCAACTATGTAGTCCAGTGCCGAGCCTGCGCTACCACCGGAAGCACTCCTTGCACAGCGTGGGGCCAGGCAGGAGGATGGGTGGAGTGAGCGAGTATTTAGGGTTTAGGAATTCTATTAATTTTCAATTTTGCAATTTTCAATTTACCAATGAATTTTCAATGATTCAATTTTCGAACACTTCATTTGTATTCATTTTAAGCTGTTTGAAAATTTGTAAATTGGTTATTGAGTGAAAATTAGGATTTGAAAATTGTAAATTTTGACTGGGACTCTCCATATAATATTAATTTCTGTTGATACTATTTTTATAGTAGAGCTGATATTCCCCGCTTAAGTATAGCGGGGTTTTGTGAATTTGGTGTAAGTTAGTGTAGAATAGTTATTAGCGATGACCACCTTTGAGATCTTTTTGGAAAATTTAGTTAATATAAGCCCTTGGTTTATAGCAAAACTGGCTTTTTTGATTTTTTTGACTGTTTATTTGGCTTTTGCGGTGATTGTCATCCGTCAAGTGCAGTTGATGGTAAAGACTTTAAACGGCTCCTTTGATTTACCTTTGCAGATCCTTTCTTTTGTCCATTTGGCTTTTACCGTTTTTGTATTTTTGATGGCAGTGTTAATTCTCTGAACAATTTTTTATTAAAAATTGTAAATTCGAAGCACGAAATCCGAAATCCCTGCCTGCCAGCAGGCAGGCTAAACAATATCTAAATTCAAATTTCAAATATCCAAAACAAAGATGTTTAGAATTTTGAATTTGTTTCGAATTTCGATATTCGAATTTCGGATTTGATAGATATTGAGCGTATTGTCGGTACCAGCAATGAGAAAAACTGGACCCAGGTTTATACCTTTTTTCCGGAAGGTGAGAAAAAGGCCCGGGGCGCGCTTTTTTTGGCCTTAGGGCTTTTAAAGAAAGAAGAAGAGGAAAGCGAGAAAAAAGAGTATGATTTGGCGGCTTTTGGAAAAGAAGCAATTACCCGTTTTCATGAAACTTTTTATTCTCCTTCTGCAAAGGAGAATATTTTAAAAAATTTAAAAAAATCTTTCAAGATTTTAAGTGAGGAGTTTGGGGAAAATTTTGAGGTTGAGGGACTGGCGGGGGTGGTTTTACCACGAAAAGATGAAGAGGTTTTGTATTTGGCTAAGAAAGGCGGGGGCCAAGTTAGGATTTGGCGAGAAGATAAACTTTTTTCTCTTTTTTCTTCTTTTGCTCCAGCAACTCAGATGGCAAGTGGATTTCTAAAAGGGGGAGATGTGGTGATTTTGGGGACAAAAGACTTTTTTGAGGCTGTTTCAGAAGGAACGCTTAGGGCTTCTTTGCAGCAGGACAAATTGTCGGAAACGGTAGAGATGATTGCGCCACTTGTTCATGGAAGAGAAGATAATAGCGGGATGGGGGTTGTCTTTTTTAAGGCTGCTAGCCACCAGCCACCCACGCCAGAGGGCGGGCAGGCAGCCACCAGCCACCAGCAGGAAATGAGAAGAGAAGAAAAAGAAGAAGATGTAGAAGATGAAAAAGATAAGACAAGAATTGAAAGAAAAGGTTTAAAAAGGTTAATTTCGAGTTTAAGAGAGAGATTAAAAAGGTTTTCGTTTAGGAAGAGAAGGGGGTTGGGAGTTAGTGTAAAGAGAGAGAGAAAAGCGAGGCCGGTTAAAAAGACGGCCCTGAGTGTGGCTGTCGTATTTTTAATCCTTTTGGGGTTAAGCGTTTTTTTGGGGTCAAAAAGAAAAAAAGAGACACACCAGTTTGTGACAGAATCGGCCCTTTTGGAAAAGGTTGCTTATAATTTAGAAGAGGCTCAGGGTTTGGTGGAGTTAAATCCTTTGCGAGCCAAGTCTTTGCTCAACGAGGCCGAGGATTTGCTAGAGGAGTATCGGTTGGAGAATGAGCAAACTTCTGAGGAATTTGAAGGCTATAAGTTAAAAGTGGCAGATTTGCTGGCCGAGGTTTCTAAAGAATACCAGATTGAGTCGGCAGATATTTTCTTTGATTTTTCTTTAGTTAAAGAAGGTTTTTCAGGAGAAAGCGTGGGTTTGGCCGGCAGCGAATTGGCGGTTTTGTCTGAAGACAAGGAAGCGGTTGTCGGCTTGTCTCTAAAAGACAAGTCAGCAGAGATTTTGGCGGGCGGTGAAGATGCTGAAGGGGTTAAGGAGATAGGAGCAGTTGCTCCCTGGGTGTTTTTAGCTGGTGATAAAAGTTTGAAGGTGGTTGATAAGGTAAAAAAAGAAAGGATTGATGAAGAAAAACTGGAAAACATGGAAATCGTTTCTTTGGTTGGTTTTGGAGGAAATGCTTATATTTTAGATAAAGAGGGTGGGCAGATTTGGCGCTTTAGCGGGCTTGAAGATGGTTTGGCTAGCCCAAAGGCATACTTGAAAGGCGAAGAGTTTGACTTTTCTGAAGCAGCGTCGATGGCAATTGATGGCTCTGTTTGGGTTTTGTTTTCAAATGGCGAGATTGTTAAATATACCAGGGGATTGAAAGATGCTTTCTCAATTGCCGGCCTGGATACGCCTTTTAGTGACGAGATAAAACTTTTTACAAATGAAGATGTAGAAAATCTTTATGTTTTGGACAAGTTAAACACCAGAGTGGTGGTGATTGGCAAGTCAGGTGAATACCGGGGAGCCTACATCTGGTCAGGCATTGCCGGCGCAAGGGACATGGTGGTGTCTGAGGAGTTGGGGAAGATTTTGCTGCTGACGGGGGACCGGGTTTATGGAATAGACTTGACCCCGTAAAGATTTCTTGAGTTTTGCGCCAGCGTTTAAACTCAGGAACTCCACGGGGCTGAAGTGAAAGTTATTAATAGAAAAGCCAAATTTGATTATCAGCTTTTTGACCGGTATGAGGCCGGGATTTCTTTGACTGGCCCAGAGGTTAAAAGCATTAAAAATAAACGGATTTCCTTAAAAGAGGCTTATGTTAGGTTCCGCGATGGCGAAATTTTTTTAATAAATTCCAATGTGGCGCCCTATCCTTTTGCTGACAACAGAAATTATGACCCGACGCGGTCCCGCAAGCTTTTGCTGACTAAAAAAGAAATTTTGCGCCTGCAGAAAAAGATGGAGGCAAAAAATTATGTTTTAGTTCCAACTGCCGTTTATACAAAAGGTCGGAATATAAAAGTGGAAATAGCCTTGGCAAAGCCTAAAAAGAAGTGGGAAAAGCGGGAAATGTTGAAAAGACGTGATATAATGAGAGAAATAGAAAAAGAAGTTAAAAACTTTTAACCTCTTTTTCTAAATTCGAAATCCGAAGCACGAAATTCTAAACAATTTCAAAATCATAATTTTCAAAAATTAAAAATTTCCTGCCTGGAAAGGAGAAGAAAATGTTTAGAAAACTAATAGAACCGTTATATGTCCCTGGCGATACAGTAGTGGTAACCAGTGGAGTAAGCCTTTTAGATGGGGAAACTGGCATGCAAGGAAGAGTTTTGAATATGGAAAATACTGGCTCAGCAGATAGAGGAATAGATAGTTTGGGGGGGTAAGAGTAAAAGTTGGTGATAAAGAGGCAAAGTTTTACTTATGTGAGGTTAAGCCCACCGGCCTTGGAGTTCAGCCCACACTGAGAAGGGTTAGAGCATTACTACAAGAGGCCATAGGACAGTGTTATACGGGATAACGTTGTGAATTTTAAGTTTGGAAGGGAGATGAAGAGACCCGACCTCGTAAAGTCTTCTCGACTTGCTTGCTAGCGCTCGCATTCGGGAATATCACGAGGCTAGAAAGACTTTATAGCAAGGATTGATCTAAGAAGAAATATGACGTTATAATTGAGGGGATGTTTAGGATCGACGTTAAGGCTCTTTGAAAACCGGCAAGCTGACTTTAGATAATAGTCATAAAACAGATCTAAAAAATAACTGTCAACTTATACGACAGCACAGTAGGCAAACTTATTGCTTATGCAAAAGAGTTGCTTACTCCAAAAGTTCCAGCATATGCTGCCAATTTTAATTTGGCAGTAGCCTAACTTTTGGCATTCTTGGCCACTTTCTCTGGGGAGTCGGTCAGGGGTGGAACCAAACTCAGAGTGCAGTCCCGACGTTGGTCAGTCGGGACAAAGCTTATTCTGGCCAGAGGTCAGGTGATAAAGGTTTGTTTATTGTCCTCACCTGGCTAAACTTACCACTCTTTGCCCCGCATTCTGCGAGGCTACGAAGTGGCACAGCAACAAACTAAGCTTGTAGAAGGTTTTTAAAAGTTTTTTTCGGACGCGGGTGCAATTCCCGCCATCTCCACCGTGTAAACTCTTTTTTAAAAGAAATTTTAGAAAACTTACGAGGCCCGTGGAGTTCCTGAGTTTAAGCGTGAGCGCAAAACTCAGGAACTCTTTACGGGTCCTTTTTTCAATGCTATTCTTAAGTTGATGTTCTTCTATGTTTATGTTTTATTTTCTTTAGAAGCTTTTTGTAATAAAAAGGATGCTAAAAAGCGAGAACGCTTTTTGAAAAGCGGCTCTGGACACAAATTTTTGAAAAAGCAATTAGCTAGTTGTTTAAAAGAGTTGAGTTAATGCTCCTTGATCTTCTTTTTCCAAAAAGATGCCTTGGTTGTGGAAGATTTGGCAGATTTATTTGCCCTGATTGTGCTGGAAATTTAGCAAAAAATGAGCAGTTAATTTGTCCGGTTTGTCGCGAAAGTTCCTTTAGCGGAGAGAGCCATAAAAAATGCGAAGGCCGCTATACCTTGGATGGCTTTTTTTGTTTTTGGCAATACAAGGAGTTGGCGCAAAAATTGATTAAAAATTTGAAGTATCGGTTTGTAAGAGGTGGGGTTTGCGAGGTGGTTAATTTGGCGATTGTGTGTTTGCGGAAACAAATTAAAGAAGCCTCCGAGGTTGACGGTTTGTCCGCCGTAGCTTCAGCGAAGGCGGAATGTCATCCTCAGAGGTTGACGAATAGCAGAAGCTTAACCTTTCTAAAGTTCCTGCAAACAAAGCCAATCGTTATCCCCGTTCCCCTTCACAAGTTTCGGGAAAACTGGCGGGGATTTAACCAGGCAGTTTTGTTGGGCAGAGAATTTGCAAGAAGATTTGGCTTTAAATTCAGTGACAGGATTTTAGAAAGAGCTGTCGATACCCGGCCCCAGGTAGAGCTCAAAGGGAAAAAGAGAAGGGAGAATGTTAAGGGGGCGTTTTCTTTAAATTCAGGAATAGAGAGTAGGGGAAAGATGTTAAGTCAAAGACAACTTTTATTAATTGATGATGTGTGGACAACAGGTTCGACCTTGCGGGAGTGCGGGAAGGTTTTAAAAAAGGCCGGGGCAGGCAAAGTTTGGGCGCTAACCTTGGCGAGATAAGGTATAATTTAATGGATGATGAACAATGGGTGATGGATAAAATTGGAGGAGTCGCATAGTTTGGTCAATTGCGATGGTTTGCTAAACCATTGTGTCGTAAGACACACGTGAGTTCAAATCTCACCTCCTCCGCATCTCGCTTCGCTCGATGTAAACCTTAAAGTGAAGTTTGAGTTGTGAAATTTGGGTTTGAAATCTGCTATTATTAAACTAAAAGTATAGTTAATTGCTAGCTGTTGATTGTTTTAATCAAATGCCAAAAACTCAAGTAAAGGCACAAGCTGAAAACCAAACTCCGGCGCCGGTGACGGTGGTTAAGGAACCGATGAAGGAGCTTTTGGTTTGGAAAGCGCCAGCTAGGCCTTTTAAAAAGCGGGATCGAGAGTATTTTTCAACGATTGGGGCGATTGTTTTTTTACTTTCTGTGATTTTACTTTTTATCAAGGAGTGGTTTTTGATAGGGGTGATTATTGCCTTGGCATTTTTGTCTTATGTTTTGGCTTCGATTGAACCGGAAGAAGCGGAGCACAAGATCACTACCAGAGGGATTTTTACAGGGAAGAAACTTTTTGAGTGGCCGAGGCTGGGCCGGTTTTGGATTTCTGAGAAGTGGGGGCACAAGCTTTTGCATGTTGAGCAGTTTTGGGGTATACCGACCCAGCTTTTGATGCTTTTAGGCAAAATCAGCGAAAGGCAGATAAAGGAGATTTTGGAAAAGTATCTAATCTATGAGGAGCCGGAAAAGACGGTTGTTGACAAGGCTTCTGAATGGCTGGCGAAGAAAGTGCCTCTAGAGGCAGAACAGGCTTCGACGAAAAAGTAGCGCACTTCTGGTAAAATATTCTCAGAAAGTAGCACAAGTAGCAAAGGTAGAAAAAGTAGTAAAGGATTTTTGCTTCCGTAGTTCAATGGAAAGAATAAGGGTTTGCGGAACCCTAGATACAGGTTCGATTCCTGTCGGAAGCACATTTCTCTTCACTTAGTGTAAACCTTGGAGAGGTGCGGTAGTGGTTTATCCGGGCGGTTTCGAAAACCGCTGTCCTTTTTTGGACTCGTGAGTTCGAATCTCACCCTCTCCGCACCTGTCCCTGTAGCTTAAAGGATAGAGCGTCGGCCTCCGGAGCCGAAAATGTGAGTTCGATTCTCGCCAGGGACACGAAATGGGCAAGCTACCAGCTACCAGCTACCAGCTACCAGTAAAGCGTGAGGCTTCGGCAGGGGGAGTGGTTTATAAGAGGCGGCAGGCGACAAGTGGCAAGCAACAAGTTGTTTTTCTTTTAGGGAAACATAGTGGTTATCATAAATGGGTGTTGCCAAAAGGATTGATTGAAAAAGATGAAAAACCTTGGGAAACGGCGATTCGGGAAACTGAGGAAGAAATGGGAGTAAAGGCAGCGTTAGTTCAGGGAAAACCAATCCACGTCGAGAAATACACATACTTTGCCGACCTTAAAGACGGATCGCAAATTTCTAATTCCAAATTTCTAATTTCTAATAAATCTAGCAATAGAGCAATTGAGCGATCGAACAATGGACAAGACTCAAGACGCGTTCTTAAATATCAAGAAGCTGGGGGAAAAAGGACGAAAGTTTTTAAATTAGTTACTTTTTATCTTCTAAAATATCTTTCTGGCGATTCTAAAGACCATGGGTGGGAAATGGAAGAAACAGGCTGGTTTTCTTTTGATGAGGCTTTGAAAAAACTGGCCTTTACTGGCGAAAAAGAGGCGTTGAGAAAAGCGCAAAAATTAATTCCTTCGTAGGTAAAACTTCTTGAGTTTGAGTTTGTACCGAACCCCTATAATTGGACACAGCAATGAGATATGATTATTTGGTAAATATTCGTATCTTTAAAAAAGAAAGGGGACGGTATGTCCAACAAAAAAACACAAAGAAAGTTTAAGCCAGAGTTTAAGCTAAACGTTGTTCTTGAAAGCTATGCCACCGGCAATACGGCGGCAGCCGCCGAAAGGAACGGCATCCACATTTCCCAGCTTAACCAATGGCGGAAGCGACTTTTAACCAGCGGTGCCCAGACATTTACAGCCAGAAGGACTAATAAATCAGAATACCAGAGAAGGATTGATCAGCTAGAGAAAGTAACCGGCAGGATTACTGTCGAGAAAGAGCTTTTAAAAAAAACGCAGGAACTGCCAGCCTGAAGGCTAGGGAAAAATATCTGTTGGCAAAAGGTTATCTTTCTGCCAACCGCTCTTTGACAACTTGTTCAGTATGCAGGGCCTTAGAGCTTGCCAGATCAAGTTTTTATGCAGCTAAAAAAGCCAAGATAAGAAAAGACCTTTTGGATAAAAACATATTCCGCCAGATTGAAAAAATCTGGAAGGTATTCCCGGGTTGAGGCTACCGAAAGCTTGCAGCCGGCCTTAAAAGAAACGGCATTTTAGTCAATGGCAAAAAGGTTCTAAGAATCCTTAGAAAATATCGCGGCGCAAAAACCATAAGACAGCAAAAAAAGGCTGATATTGAAAGAAAATACCCAAACCTGATTAAGAAGACTGCCAAGGACTTGCTTTTAAATCCAATAAAGCAAAAAAGAGGCAACTGGATATTAAAGAATGGTGCCAGCAAGGGCAAGAAAAGCAAGCATGTCTGGCTGATTGAACCGGTAAGGCCATACCAGCTCTGGGCTGGTGATTGGAAAGAGCTTAAAGCTCCCCTTTTAGGAATAGCCATTTATATATTCCTTATTATTGACTGTTACACAAGACAGCTTAAAGGATGGAATATATCGTTCATCAAGGATGGCCGGGCGGCAGTAGTGGCAAGCAAGATGGCCATTGAAAAATCAATCAAAAACCAGCTGTTTAATCCCAAAAACCTGATTATGCACACTGATCAGGGCAGCGCCTATTTATCAGAAGAATATGAAAAGTACTGGAAAAAGCTGGGGGTCAGCCTTTCAACAGCTGACCGTGGCAGGCCAACTCAGAATCCATATATTGAGGCCTTTATCTCAATCCTTAAAAGATTCCGGCTTGATCGCCATGAGCTCATTACGATTGTAGAAATTAAAAAATCACTAACCAAGTTTTTTAATTTGTATAATCGTCAGTGGCTGCACGGAGAGATAGGTTTTATCACGCCGAACCAGAGGTTAGAGCAGTACCGATCGTATCTGAAAAATTAAAAATTTGTGTCCAAAAATTGGGGCTTGACATTCATTTGCTGGAAATTCTTCCCTTTGTGACTCAAACTATGCTCTCCAGCAATTTCTCTCCAATATTCAATTAAATCATTAAAGTATCGGCTATAAATGTAGTAGTTAACAACATCTTTGTTCATTTGGAACTTAGGAGATATGGATTTATATCCATCCATAAACTTTTCTTTTTCTGCCAAAAACCACAAGTCTCTTTCTGCTGGAGCTAAAAGTATGTCGTCCCAATCTATTATGTAAAAATCTTTAGGAGATTTAACTAGAATGTTACCAGGAGCATCACCATGAGTTATCACCATGTGCCATTTTTGTTTTCTACACTTTTCTGCAATCCTTAAAAAATTATCAAAGAATTTCAATATTTCATTTTGTTTCTTGCTCAATAAACTTTTTAGGTCAACAACAACTTCATCTTTATCATTTGAATTGACAATGTTTGTCATCTCATTTTCAAACACCCCTTTATGCTTAAATTCAAAGCTTTCCTTAGAAACACTAACAGTTAGTCTATCGGTTAAGTCATGAATTTTTGCTAATACTTCCCCAAAAACAAAATCATCGTAAGTATAGCTTTGAGTTGCATCAATGTAGTTAAACAAAACAATAAGGGTATCACCATGCATTAGATATAGCTTTTGGGAGCTAGTAAGGATTGGATGGTTAATCCTCTTAAATCCCAATTCATGTATGTTATACAAGGCAGGTAAACTAGCTATAAGTCCTGGAATAAACAACTTCTTATCTACTACCTTGCAAAATACGTTTCCCTTTTTTGTTTCAATGACAAAGGTTTGGGCTACAAATTGCCTAGGAGCGTCGCTAATGGAAATAACATTCAAATCATAGTTAGCCTCGATAATCTTTTTTAAGTTAAGCTTCATATTTTTTTAGTGCTTCTGATTAATAAAAATGAACCAAAATAACTCAAAACAAATACTCCAAAAACCAAATATCCTGCTTGTAAACCATGCTGACTAGCAATAAACCCAAAGACTAACTGATAAGGCAACAGATTCATAATCAAACCACTAACAGAAGAGACAGTCGCTCTTTGGTGTGACTTAGTTTCTTTTTGAATTAAACCCTCTTTAAGAACTGAAATAAACTCCAACATTACTCCCAAAGACAATATCCAAACTGCCATAAGCGGACTCTTAATAAATGAAGCCATAAGCATAACTAACGCTGTGACAATAACTGAAATATTTATCATCAGCCAAGCATGGTTTTTGAATTTGTGAGCAACACTACTGGCTAAGCTTTGACACAAGCAAGCTCCTGCAAAAATCAGACCAATAGTTGACCTTGGAAATCCTAAAAAATTCAAATAGACATCATTAAACTCTTCAAGACTTGCCAACCATGCTAATACGATAGCAGTGTAAATCATTAGCCGTAAAAGAATTTTGTTATGAGCGACTGTCTTAAAAGAGTTTTTAACAAACTGCCAGTATTTAACTTCCTCTGTAGATTCCGAAGCTTTAACTTCAGGCCAAATAAAGGCAATCACAGAAACGATCACAACAGACAAGGCAGACAGCATCACAGTTAACTCATAAGAAATCTCGCTTAGAAAGCCTCCTAAGCCCACAGCAACCCCTATCCCAAGCGTCCTGAGCGCATTACCTCTTCCCCAAGTCTTCTCAAACCTAGATTCTGCCTTAGCTTGTTTTAGAAAATCGTAAACATAAGCTTGAAGTGTTCCTGACGCAAAAATCCCGCCAATTGTTCTTAGTAAAAATCCAAATAAAAACATCCAGAAAGAGTGGCTAAAAATCCAAATCACATAACATAAAGAGAAAGACAAACCTGACAAAATCAGCATTTTTCTTCGACTCCACCTATCAGCAATGGCTCCACTTGGAACTTCCAAAACCAAAGTCATCATCGACCACAAAAACAACAAAACACCAATTTGAGATAAATCGAGACCTCTATTTAACATAAACAGTTTTTCAACTGCATAGATGAAAATGAAGTCAAAGAAAAATTGGAAAATATAGAATAACTTGGTAAATGTTTTAAGTTTCATGGTTTATTTCAATATTGAGACTGTAAAATTCTGTGTGTAAATGGAACTAGCTTAAGTTAAACTAGATTCTATTATAAAGTTTTCTAAAAAGGAGCACAGAATATGACAGTCAAAAAAAATAAATCTCTAGTTAAAAATAATTATGTTGAGCGTTTGCCCAGCACCGAGTTGGTCCAGCAAGAACTTTCTTCTGCCAAGTCTATTCCTGACTTGCGCAAAGCTTCATAAAGATCAAATTTGACCTTCACTTTTTCTTGATAAATCACACTATAGGTTTTTAAATTTGGGCACTGAAAGGCCTATTTTTGGTTGATAAAATAATTGTGT
>Ga0180438_10007402_pt1 | contig 14324 bp, 10 predicted proteins | sample SS_ome_12_FD_132455 | JGI IMG/M metagenome (GOLD analysis project Ga0180438, IMG submission 132455) | Hypersaline lake sediment archaeal communities from the Salton Sea, California, USA - SS_3_D_2 metaG | ecosystem: Environmental > Aquatic > Non-marine Saline and Alkaline > Hypersaline >... | reverse complement strand
CTCCATAATGGACACCACCGTCCGGCCCACCGCCAGCCCAGATCCGTTCAGGGTATGGACCAGCTCCGTCCCCTTCTTTCGTCTTCTCTTAAAACGGATATTCCCGCGCCTGGCCTGAAAATCTTCAAAATTGCTGCACGAAGATATCTCACGATACTTTGCCTGGCCCGGCATCCACACTTCAATATCATATGTCTTCGCCGCAGAAAACCCCAGATCTCCCGTGCACAGGGCCACAACCTGATAAGGCAGCCCGAGGCGTTTGAGGATCTCCTCGGCGTCACTCAGCAGTCTTTCCAGCTCTTGATAAGAGCTCTCTGGGGTGGCGAATTTCACGAGCTCCACCTTGTTGAACTGGTGCTGTCGGATAAGACCTCTTGTATCTTTGCCATAGGAACCTGCTTCAGACCGGAAGCACGGTGTGTAGGCAACGTAAAGCCTGGGCAAGTCTTCTTCCTTCAGGATCTCATCTTGGTGGATGTTGGTGACCGGCACCTCGGCAGTGGGCACCAGATAGTAATCCCACCCCTCTAGCTTGAACAGATCTTCTTTAAACTTAGGCAACTGCCCAGTGGCCATAGCGCTCGTGCGATTTATCATGAAGGGAGGAAGCACCTCCAGGTAACCGTGCTCCTTGGTCTGGATATCTAGCATGAAGTTGATCAGGGCACGTTCAAGCCTTGCCCCGTGGCCCATATACAATGCAAAACGGGCACCGGCAATTTTGGCCGCCCGTTCAAAGTCAAGAATTCCGAGTCTCGTTCCAATGTCCCAGTGGGGCAATGGTTCAAAATTAAAGGAAGGCGGGGCGCCCACCTTCCTGAGGACCACGTTGTCTTCCGCGCCTTCACCCAAAGGCACGGACCGATGGGGCAAGTTTGGAAGGCCCATCAATATGGACTCCAAGGTTTCTTCTTGTTGCGAAAGCGCTTCGTCTAGGGCCTTTATGTTCGCAGACACTGTCTTCATCTCGGCGATCAGGTCCGAGGGATCCTGGTTATCCCTTTTCATCCCTGCGACACGTTCGGAGACTGCGTTGCGCTGATGCTTTAGCCCTTCAACCTCAAGGAGAATAGACCTGCGTTTCGAATCACACTTCAGGAACCTCCCAAGATCATAATTCTGCCCCCGTTTGCGCAGTGATTCTTGCACCAGTTCCGAATTCTGCCGAACAAATCTCGTCTCTAGCATGCCGACTCCATTGGGACTACCAGCCTGAATAAAGGACCACCCGCGCAACGGAAATACCTGTTGTGCGGCCAAGGGCCGTGAAACAAAAAAAGGAACGTCAACTTCCATTGTTTGAGATCGTGCCCCGTGCAAGGCATCGGGTTTGAATACAAACAACGTGTCACGTCTATGACTCGAAAGGGATCACCACGTGGTTTCTGGGCTCACACAAACTGGAAAGTCGTCATCTTCATCGCCTACCATGATGACATCATTTAGTCAATGATTATTATTACTTGACTTTATTCACAATTTTTGCTATAAGCCCGGCAAACTATAGAATATAGGAAATCAAACAGGTTTGGCAACATATCATGCAGGACTTGAGGGAAAAAAAATCTGAAATTAGACGGAAAACGAGTGCCAACCGCGAAAAGCTGTCGCGGGAGGCCCGCTCCGAGAAAAGCAAGGCCATAATGGAGTTTCTCTTTGACTTTGCCAATTTTCGGGAAGCGAGGACCGTACTGTTCTATATGGACTCTGGCGGCGAGGTGGCCACCGAAGGCATGATCCGCAAAGCCTTGGAGTTTGAAAAGGTTGTTGCTCTCCCTTGGGTAGACGAAAAGGAAGAAAAAATCGTACCGTTAAAGATTGACGACATTGATGGGGATGTGAGGCCGGGCTACAAAAAAATACGAGAACCGATTCCCCAACAATGCAAGGAGATTCCTGTTGGCAGTATTGAGCTTGCTATTATCCCAGGTATTGCCTTTGATGAACGTGGAGGCCGCATTGGCCATGGAACTGGATTCTACGACAGATTCATTCCAGACCTGGACGTGACGACCCGAAAAGTGGCCCTAGCCTTTGAATGTCAGATCGTGTCCCAGATCCCCATGGAGCCACACGACCGATACATCGACATTATTATCACTGAGGAGCGGGTCATTTACAAGATTTAGTTTTTCTTCCATCGGTAAATCGTTCTTTCTTTAAATGAACGGCGTTCGTTGCGCCTTGTTCATAAAAGAACTGCCCTCAAGTTTCGCACTCCTCGTTTCGACTAATAGTAGGTGTATCAAGACTTGTACCCCCTCAATTTGGCAACAGAGGGATGGGCAAATTCGCTGAACGAAGGCCTACGGCCATTGCCGCCCACCATCTTTGCAGAGCGACTAAAGGCATTGGAGCCGAAGAGAGGCGGATTTGCCCATACCGAGGCTTTTATTGCATAGAAAAGGCCCAAAGGGGCGCCCTCCCGCCCTGGAAACTTTTGCACGTTTGTGTCTGTTATTTCAAATGGTTGGCAAGGGTCCGGCGCTTGGAAACTGCCTGTTTCTGCATTGGAAACCTCGCCCTTGCCACTTCCTTTCAAGGCCTTTGCGGGTGGGCACTGGTCTAGGGGTTCAACACCTTTTCAATACGCTCCAGGTTCTGCTTTTCGCCAAGCGCCACCACAGTGTCGCCCCCTTCTAGCTTGGTATTGAAAGAGGGGTTGAACAGCATCTCGCCCCCAGGTTTTCTGATGGCCACGATAATGAGGTCGTAGTCTTTCCGGATACCAGAATCCTGCAAAGCCAGGGCAACTAACTCCGACGAGGGGTGGACAAGCATCTCTTCCATGCGGATGTTGCGGTCCCTGTCCATAAGGGTCAGTTCCAGAAAATCAGTGACCGTTGGGCGGACGATCATCTGTGCTATCCTCTGGGCGCCCATGCTGTATGGAGAGACCACCTTGTTTGCACCGGCGGCAATTAGCTTACTCTCCGATTTCCTTTCCCCTCCCCGGGCTATGATAAAAAGCTTTGGGTTAAGCTGCCGGGCAGTCAGCGTTACATATACGTTGTCGCTGTCCGTCTTCAACGCCGCCACAAGCCCCCGCGCCTTTTCCACTCCTGCCTTGATGAGGTTCTCCTCATCAGTGGCCTCCCCAGCCACATGCAGGACGTTGCGTTCCTCCAGCCTTTCAATCCTTTCAGGCGCCCGTTCAACGACAACGATCCCAAACGGTTTTGAAGCAAGGACATCACAGATACTAGTCCCCACGCGGCCATACCCACAGATGATGTAGTGATCCCTCTGCCCACGCATCTCTTTTTGCAATTTGCGCCTCCCGAATATTCTTCTTATGTGACCTTCCATCATGAACTGGATCACACTGCCAAGGACGTAGAAAACAAAACTCACGCCCAAGATGATGAGTCCCATAGTGAAGAGACGTCCCAGTGAAGAAACGACCCGGACCTCGCCGAAACCCACAGTGCTCAGAGTAATCACCGTCATGTAAAGGGCGTCCATGAATGGCCAGCCCTCGATGACCACATAACCCATGGTGCCACCGAGTATCATTAGCACAAAGAGTAGGATGCAGATGGCAAGGTGGGGTGTACGGTCCAATATAAACCTCCCTCATCTCTTTGATACAGGGCTTTTTATCAAAACTCAATCTGTCTTTCCACGATGGGTAACAAAGACTTGCAGAAAAGGATCTGGCGAGCAGCATCGCCCGGGGGGGCAATCAGGGGCCCCACGAAAAGGGGCGTGGCCCAAAAGATGCCGACGGCTGATGCCGTGAGGCCCTGATCTGGTATCGCTTTCGGAAAGGAGCAAAATCGAGCCCCTAATGAGACTTAGACTCTTCAGCCGTGCTAGCCCTTAGCTGAATCCACCACCTCCACGCTGAACTCACCCAGCTCCTGCGGTATGTCGAAGAATACAATCATGAAGGGAAGAGCCTTGCCTGGAGAAACCTTTAAATTTGATTTATTGTCTCCGAACCTGTTGTTCAGTCTCTTCTTGATAGACACTCTGTCCATGGTCTGCAGCTCTGCTTTAGATAGGATGTTACCGCAGTAAACCATGCTATTCTGAACCACTTTTCCGTCCTTCAAGTAGATGATCCCCTTTACTCTGATGAAATTGCGTGCCCCAGGATAGTCGTTTCTGACCTGACCCTTGATCACAAAAAGGCGGCCAATCGATCTGCTATCAACGAATTCGCTCGTAATGAGGTTTTCGAGCAGGCTTGTGTGCAAGTTACCAGGATCAACTATTTCAGACTCCTTTGAACCCATTAAAGATTCCAGAAATGGGACCTTGATATCGAGGCTCTTCAAAACAGTGTATCCGGCATAAGCAGCCCCTCCCACCAGAATGGCTATGAGGGCAATGAGCACGGGTGTACTGATGCGTTTTCTCGCCCGGGGCTCCTCCACAGAGGAGATGGGCGGCCCCTGAGCTTCCACTTCGGCCTCTTCCAGATCTTCCCCGGAAACCGCTTCAGGTAAGTCAACGGCAGCGCTTTCCATGACTTCAGATGTTTCCTCATCAGGAAGTTCCGCTTCTGGAAACGCTTCTTCAGCTTCATCTTCTTCAAAGCTCAAGTCTTCGAGAGCAACCTCCTCTTCACCTTCTGCCCCTGGGGCCCATTCTTCTTCTGGCTCGTCCGGCTTTTCAGTAGGTTCTTGTTCAAACATCAGATCTTCGAAGGCAATTTCCTCTTCGTCCCCGATGCCTTCTTCTTCACCACCCTCTTCACTCAACGGCAATGCCTCTTGAAATGGAATCTCTTCGTCAAGGCCCAAGTCTTCAAGGGCCATTTCTTCTTCACCCTGTTCTCCTGGAGTTGGCTCTGGTATTGGTTCAGAAAAATCGTCAATACCCAGTTCCTCCTCAAAACCAAGGCCCCCCCCGATTACTTCCTCTTCGGCCTGGATCTCTTCCTCAGCATCCACTGGCCCTGCAGGTTCGTCCAATTCTTCAGGCGAAAAGTCGTCATCAAGCGTAAGATCGTCCAGTGAGAATGTCTCTTCGCCTGTCTCCCCTTCATCTCCAAACAGATCAAGGTCAAGTGACTCATCTGGTTCTTCCGGCACCGTCGGCCCCGGTTCTTCTTCTGCCAAAAACGGCGCCTCTTCGACACCTTTCTCGGAAGGCTCCGGAGTTCTCTCTTCAAGACCAAGTTCAGGAGGGATTTCTGGAGTTAGGGCAGGCTTATAGATCGTAAAGATGTGCTGGCATTTGGAACATCTCACTTTCGAACCTGATTCCTTGATGAGATTTTCATCCAGGCCAAACTTGGCCTCACAGTTCTCACAGGTTATGATCATGGTAGGCTCCTTTCGTTTACTGTCTCAAATGGAAGATCTCTGGCAGGGCACGATATTTGTCATCAAAATCCAGCCCATATCCCACCAGGAATCCGTGGTCGACTACATGCCCCACGTAATCGATCGGAATTTCCACCTCACGACGTTCGGTCTTGTCTATGAAAGCGCAGACCTTGACGGACTCCGGGTGGAACTGCCTGAGATGATCCAGCAAGTAAGCAATAGTCATGCCAGAATCTACAATATCTTCCACGACCAAAACGTGTCGATTTCTCAAATCAAGTTCAATCTCTTTGGTTAGTTGGACCTTCCCGGAAGATGCCGTGTCAGAACCGTAACTTGCCAAGCGGACAAAGTCGATCTGCACAGGGATCGTAAGTTCACGAACCAGATCAGCCAAGAAGATGAAGCTGCCTTTGAGTATACCGACTGCGACGACCTCCTTGTGCGCATAGTCCTTTGAGATTCGCTGTGCGAGAGTGCTAACCTTCTTCGCAATGTCAGCCTTAGAAAGAACGGGCACCATCTGCAATGGCATAGGTCAACCTCGTATCCGTTCAGCCTTTATCAAAAAAGAACAGAACCACCCGCTTTGCCCAGGAAATTGAATCCCGCCATGGCGGAAACAAGGGATTTCCCGGGACCCTGGCCTCAGCCACTGTCCGCCTGAGGCGGATTTGATCCGCCACAGCAAAGAGCTCATATCATTCAGACAGGAGAAGCGCAAAACCCAGCATGGCTCACGCAGTGAGCAGGACCAGGCCTTTTTCAAAGAAAACAGAGGATTCAAACTCACAGCCCAGTCTCTGCCAGGTCCTGAATCAAGGCCTTCTGTTTCTTGTTCAAGCGCTTAGGAAACTTGACCAAGATTCGCGCGTAAAGATCACCCCGTTGGCCGTTTTTCATCCTGGGAAGGCCGAACCCCTTGAGGCGCATCTTTGTATTGTGTTGTGTCTTTGCAGGTATCTTAAGATTAAGCTTTTTCCCTTCAAGGGTTGGAATCTCAACTTGTGTCCCCAGTAAGGCATCGGTCAGTTTGATCTCCCGATCGACATAAAGGTCATGGCCCACCTGGGCAAAAATCGGGTCACCCAACACCTTGGCCTGAATATACAGATCACCCGGCGGTCCTCCAAAAGCACCGGGCTGACCTTTACCAGACAAACGGAGTTTCTTTCCGCTAACCATGCCCTTGGGAATATTGACGTTGATCTTCTTATGCTCTCCACCTTGCTCTATGGCTATAGTCTTGCTGGTGCCGCTAAGGACCTCCTGTAACGTCAAAGGCAATTCGTAGACCAAATCCGATCCCTTGACCTGGGCCTTCTGCGCCGACGAATAGGCACTGAACGGATCGCCGCTAAAACCATAACTGAACCTGCGACCACGGCCACCACCCATGAACACATTTGCGAAGTTGCCATCCCCAAATCCGAACTCCTTGAAAATATCCCCGAAATTGAACCCTCTGAAGATGTCTTCCTGGCTGTATTTCTGGCGAAAACCAGAGGCGCCAAAGGTGTCGTACTGTCTCCGTTTTTCCTTGTCGCTAAGCACCGCATAGGCCTCGCTGATCTTCTTGAACATCTCCTCCGCCGACTTGTCGCCTTTGGTACGATCAGGGTGGTATTTCATGGCCAACTTGCGATAGGCCTTCTTGATTTCACTCTCGCTGGCCTTTTTGTCTACGCCTAAGAGCTTGTAATAATCTGTCTCAGACATTTGGGGGAACCTCTTTACGTGGAGAAATAACCAGAAACATTGAAGTTTGGTATATAATAAGTATAATTGAGCTCTTGACAATGTCAAGGGAATAACAGGTAGCACACGTACCGGCGGCCCTTCACCAGAAGCTTCTCAAGGCCCCAAACAGGTCTGAAAGAATCTTTACGAAGTGATCCAACTGGACAAGGACAAGGTGTTGGGACCCGAAGAGGACCTTCTCAGATGGTAAGGCGGCTCACAGATCCAGGTTTGGCCATCTCAACGGGCGACAGCCTTTCCCCTCGTGCTGTCAGCAAGGGCCTTGATACACGATGGCTCGGCAAACAGGGCGTCTATTGTTTTGATCTCCTACCATCGACCAACGGTGAAGCGAAACGTTTGGCTCTTCGTGGTGTCCCAGAGGGCACTATTGTACTGGCTGAAGCTCAGAGTCAAGGGCGAGGGCGGTTACGGCGACACTGGGTGTCCCCCCGTGGCAAGGGACTCTATGTTTCCGTGATCTTGAGGCCCCAAGTCCCACCAGAGTGGGGCTCAAGAACAACGCTGGCTGCAGGCGTAGCTCTAGCTGTGGCCATTGAGGAACTGGGGGGGGTAAGGCCTTCACTGAAGTGGCCTAATGACATGATGATTGGCCATCGTAAAGTGGCAGGCATCCTAACAGAGGCCAATTTTGAGCAGAACCGTCTTGCTTCTATCATCGTCGGTGTGGGGGTAAACGTCAACACAAGGGAGGAAGATTTCCCCCTCTCTATCAGAGATGCTGCTACATCACTCCGACTCTGTGCCGGCTGGCCCATTCCCCGTGTAACCCTTCTTCAGAGATTTCTGCGTCAGCTGGAAGTGTGGTACGAACTTCTCTGCCAAGGCTCCTTTGAAAGAATCCTGGAAACCTGGCGCAATTACGAGAGCATCCTTGGCAGCTTTGTAGAGGTGTCTGTTGCAGGGTCGAAACTTCTCGGTGTGGCCGAGGACATTGACTCTCATGGGCAGCTTTTGGTCCGAGACAACATGGGGCGCCTTCATCAGATTATGGCTGGCGATGTGACGCACTGCCGAACCCAAGGCAGGAAGGAAAGCGGCTAGAATAGTCTCCGCTCTTGACATTTCTTTCGTCTTTTGCCATATGTACCGGCCAGTTCCATATCTTTAAAGGCTGGTTGAAGGCCCGCCGCAACCAAAGACTGATGGCGTCGTGACAGGCTCTTGACGATTTCATCAGGACCGGACTGAGGCACATTGGAAAGGAGTCATAAGGTGGAAATCGTTGTCTTGCTCAAACAAGTTCCTGACACAGAGACCTTGATCCAGATTGCTGAGGACAAGACTTCTATTAAGACACAGGACGTCAAGTGGGTGATGAACCCCTATGACGAGTTCGCTGTTGAAGAGGCTCTTCGAATCAAGGAGGCCCAGGGAGGCAAGGTCACCATCCTCAGCGTCGGGCCAGAAAGGGCTGTCGAGGCTATCCGAACCTCCCTTGCCATGGGTGCAGACGAAGGCATCCTCATCGATGATCCTTCCACCGAAGGAGGAGACGCCCTTGGTATAGCCAAGGTGCTTGCTCAAGCCCTGAAGGAGATACCCCACGATCTCATTATCGCAGGTCAACGGGCAGTGGACGATGATGGCTATCAGGTCCCTGCAGCTGTTGCCGCATTGTTGGAGATTCCCCAGGTCTCCATGGTCATAAAGGAAGATGTCCAGGAAGGGAAGATCATCTGCGAGCGCACCATTGAGGGGGGAACCCTGGTCGTGGAGGCCGAGCTGCCAGCCCTTTTTACCACCCAAAAGGGTATTAATGAACCGAGGTATGCGTCCCTTCCGGGCATCATGAAAGCGAAGAAGAAACCCTTGGCCAAAAAGAAACTCGACGACATCGGCCTGGATCCAACTGAAGTGGGAGAAGGCGGCGCTAAGTGTAGGGTCATGGCCCTGTCCTTGCCGCCCGAAAGGTCCCCCGGCAAAATGGTGGAGGGGGAGACCCCGGAGGCCAAAGCTGCCGAGTTGGTGAGGCTCCTCAGAGAAGAAGCCAAGATTATTTGAGTTCACCACTGTCGGTTCACCGATGGCCCTGATTTGGCTGGCCGCGTTTCGGAATCTGGGGCTGGGGATCACCGGGCTGGGATAAGTCAAGGAAGAACAGAAGACAGGAAAAGGAGAAAATGCGATGGCACAAGGTGTCTTGGTAATTGCAGAACAGGTGGACGGCGCTTTCCGGAAGATTGCCTATGAGGCTGTGAGTGAGGGAAGGAGGCTGGCTGACGCCTTGGGTGAATCGCTCACCGGGGTCGTACTTGGTTCTGGCTTAGAGGCTATTGCGCCGGAATTGGGCAAATATGGGGCAGACAAGGTCCTGGCAGGAGATGACCCTGCGCTGGCCGATTACACTACAGACGCCTATGCCAACGTGGTCTGCGATATCGTCAAAGAGTGTGAACCCAAGATTCTCTTGCTGGGGGCCTCCATGGGGGGCAAAGACCTGTCCGCAAGGGTGGCCGCACGTCTGGATACGGGCCTTGCGATGGATTGTGTCTCTTTGAGGATGGACGGAGACGCGCTCATGGCCACGCGGCCCATGTTCGGCGGCAAGGTCTTGGCCGAAGTTTCCATTCAAGGAACACCTCAGATGGCAGCCATACGCCCGAACGTGATGGAAGTCGTGGCTGCACAAAGGGCTGCAAATGTCGAGAAGGTTTCAGTCAATGTCGGTGTTGTCAAGACAAGGCTTTTGGAAAAGAAAGTGGAGGCTGCTGCCAAGATGGATCTTACCGAGGCCGATATCATCGTGTCCGGCGGCCGTGGTATGGGAGGCCCTGACTTCGGTCTCCTTGAGGAGCTGGCCGAGGTTCTGGGCGGAACTGTTGGGGCGTCAAGATCTGCGGTGGACGAAGGCTGGCGTCCCCAGTCAGATCAAGTGGGACAGACTGGCAAGGTCGTTTCCCCCAGCCTTTATATCGCCTGCGGAATATCAGGGGCCATTCAGCATTTGGCAGGTATGGGCACCTCCAAGTATATTGTGGCCATTAACAAGGACCCAGAGGCACCTATCTTCAAAAAGGCTGACTATGGCATTGTGGAGGACCTTTTCAAAGTAGTTCCTGCCTTGACAGCCGAGGTCACGAAACTTGAGAGGTGATGGGAACTGAGGCAACGTTGCACCTATTAAGGACAAAAGAGCAAGGTAAATAGTCGCCTTGCTCTTTGTTTTTCGCATTAGGCGCTCCAGACCCCTTGGTTGGCTCTATGAACATCCATCTTATCAGCCTGGGTTGTCCAAAGAATCTGGTGGACAGCGAGATCATGCTAGGTCGTCTTCTAGAAGCGGGCCACACGATCACTTCGGACGCATCAGAGGCAGACTGTGTCGTGGTGAACACCTGTAGCTTTATCCAGCCCGCTGTAGATGAGTCCATTGACACCATTCTGGAGATGGGCCGTTGGAGACAACAGGCCCCGGAGCGGAGGCTCATCGTGGTAGGATGCCTTCCGCAGCGTTTTGGCAACGAGTTGGCCAATGAACTTCCAGAAGTGGATTGCTTCCTCGGCACAGGGGCCTTTGACAGCATCATTGAAGCTGCCCAGGGGCCCCCAAGAGGACGCCGAGTGCTCCTGCCCCCGCCCGAAAAAGCACCTGTAAGTAACAAAAGCGTCCCTAGACTCCGGACCACACCTCCGCACACGGCCTACCTGAAAATCGCTGAGGGGTGCTCCGATAAATGCACCTACTGCATTATTCCGAGACTCAGAGGGCCCCACAGAAGCCGTCCCATGGAAGAGGTATTGTCAGAAGCCAGGGGCCTTGCCGAATCAGGGGTCAAGGAATTGATATTGGTGGCTCAAAATACGACGGCTTATGGCAAAGACTTGGGCCGGGGTTACGACCTTGAGCATCTCCTTGCCGAGTTGGCCGCCATTTCCCAGCTGAAGTGGATACGCACACTCTATGGCCACCCCGACTATGTCACAGATGGACTTATGGAAACCATTGCTGCCCACCACAGGCTTTGTTCGTATTTTGATATTCCAACACAGCACATCAGTGAGTCTATATTGAAAAAAATGGGCCGTACCAACAAGGCGGAGCATATCCTGCGCTTGTTTGGGCGCATACGTGAGCAAGCGCCAGACGCGGTTCTTCGCACGACACTGATGGTCGGGTTTCCCGGGGAAACAGAGGATGATTTTCAGTCTCTCCTTGATTTCATCGAAGAGGTCCGGTTTGACCACCTGGGGGCCTTCATCTATTCCGGGGCCAAGGATCTTCCCTCCAACGCACTGCAGGGTCATGTGGCAGAGGAAGTGAAGCGAGAACGTTTTCACCGTCTCATGACTCGGCAGGCGGAGCTTTCTGCAGCAAATACTCAGAAGTATGTAGGCCATATCCTGCAGGCACTGGTGGAAAGCCCCGCCGAAGAGACCCATGGAGGATGGATGGGCAGGACCTGCTTTCAGGCACCAGATATCGATGGGGTCGTTCACATCCATGAAGGAGAAGCAAAGGAGGGAATGTTCGTGAAGGTGCGGATTACGGCTGCCCAGGAATATGATCTCATAGGGGTTAGAGTGTGAAAGCGCTGAAGGAGAAGATTCTGGACGCAGTTCAGCAAGACCTTGTTAACATAGAAAAAGCCCTTGAGGAAAACCTCAAGCCCTATCTTCCTTTTGTATCCCACGTGGCCAAATACATGATGTTCAGCGGCGGCAAAAGGGTCCGTCCCCTTCTTACCATCCTGTGTGCCCGTTTGTGCGGCTACCAGGGAGATTACGCCACGACGCTGTCCGTCGTGTTCGAATACCTGCATGCCGCCACGTTACTGCACGATGACGTTGTAGACGACGCTGAAATCCGTCGGGGAAATCCAGTGGCCCACTCGATCTGGGGGGCTCCTGGGACCGTACTGGTGGGCGACTTTTTGCTTGCCCGCTCCATCGCCATTGCCGCAGCGTCCGATCAGATGGCCATCATTGATGTTCTCGCCCGGACTACTGCCCAGATGTCCGAAGGGGAAATCCATCAGCTCTTGTATAAAGGTGATCTCGCCTTGGACGAACAGCAGTATATGGAAGTCATCAGAGGCAAGACCGCCTGCCTTATTGAGGCGGCCTGTCAGGCAGGGGCCTTACTGGCAGGGGCACCGGAAAATCACGTAACAGCACTGGCTCAGTACGGATATTCGCTGGGAGTGGCCTTTCAGTTGGTCGATGACCTCCTAGACTATACGGCAGACCCAGGAGTCTTGGGAAAGGCCATAGGAACAGATTTGAGAGAGGGCAAGCTGACACTTCCTCTCATTTACGCCCTTGATCACGCGTCAAAAAAGGACCGTCGCTATCTGGAAACCATCATTGGAGATGATGACAGTGACGGAAAAGGGTTTGATACTGTATTAAATCTCGTCAACAAATATGGCGGAACCGCATATACTCGAAAGCAGGCACAGGATAGAATTGATCAGGCCAAGAAATATCTCGACGTCTTTGAAGCCTCTGAAACCTGTTCTCTCCTCAAGGACCTGGCCGATTATGTGGTGGCGCGACAAATGTAGTCATGGGAGAGGGATGCACTTTACGTTGTGTAAAGAAAGCTGACACCTACCATGATTCGTGTACAGGAAAACGATCCCACCTATTGCACTCATCTTCATTATTTCTATTGGCTTACCTTCATTCCCGGCCGAGCCTTGTCCTGGCACACCTGTTGCTGTGCTTAACGCAAAGCCTGAAAACGGTGTATGGGCTGTAACCGATGGCGCTCTTTTTAAGCCCTTCATGGGAAGGCAAAATTTCTGAAGCCCTGACGGGTGGAGCGACTCATACGCCTTTTGAGACAAGATCAATGATCGGTGTCTATTTTTCCTTTTTCTCGGACATCTTGTCCTTGACAAAAGGGCGGGTTTGTACTACACACGAAAAGTTGTATACCCTCCGTCTGGGATTTCCCTAAAACTTTCAGTCTACTATGTTACGACCGTGGTTGAACAAAAGGTGTGACGTAGATCCGTGCTGAGGCAAACTGGGATGACTCCTTTTGTTAGAGGAAGCCTCTGAATATATATACCGTTACTAATCACAAGAAAGGAGGAGAGCCCAAGAGAATACCCCAGACTGTGTGTTTTTTGAGTTTAAGCCCCGAAGATCCATCAAAAGTGTGAGTCAAATAAAGAAAGGAGACGTAAAGAAATGTCAAAACTAATTCCACCTCATGGCGGAAAAGGCTTGGTCTGCTGCCTGCTGGAAGGAGCAGAATTGGACGCAGAGAAAAAGAAGGCTGAAGGTCTGAAGAAGATTGAGATCTCGCCCCGTGAAAACGGCGACCTCATTATGATGGGCATTGGCGCGTTCAGCCCCCTTGACGGCTTCATGACCAAGGCGGACTGGAAGGGCGTGTGCGAAAACTTCCTCACTGCCGACGGCACCTTCTGGCCCGTTCCGGTGACCCTGTCCGCCTCAAAGGAAGATGCTGACGGCATCAACGAAGGCGACGAGATTGCCCTTTTTGACCCAAAACGTGAAGAGATTAGGGCAACCATGAAGGTCACGGAAAAATTCGAGCTGACCGAGGCAGAAAAGAAGTGGGAGTGTGAAAAGGTCTTCATGGGTGAAGGGGTCCCCGATCCTGCTGAATTCTGGAAGATCGCCGAAGAGGACCATCCCGGTGTCCAAATGGTGATGAGCCAGAAAGCGGTGAACTTGGCGGGACCCGTCAAGGTCTTAAGTGAGGCCCAGTTTCCCACCAAGTACGCCGGCATCTACATGAGGCCTGCCGAGTCCAGAAAGATCTTTGAGGAAAGGGGATGGACCGAGGTTGCAGCCATGCAACTCAGAAACCCCATGCACAGGTCTCACGAATACCTCTGCAAGATCGCCATCGAAGTTTGTGACGGCTGTTTCATCCATTCCCTCATCGGGAACCTGAAGCCCGGCGATATCCCTGCAGACACCCGCGTGAAATGTATCGACGTTCTCGTAAAGAATTACTTTGTGGAAGACAAGTGTGTTCAGGGCGGATATCCCATGGACATGCGCTATGCCGGACCGAGAGAAGGCCTGCTCCACGCATGCTTCCGCCAGAACTACGGCGTCTCCCGCATGATCATCGGCCGCGACCATGCCGGCGTGGGCGACTTCTACGGCATGTTTGAAGCCCAGACGATCTTTGACAAGATCCCCCAACCCACAGAACCCGGGAAGGCGTTGCTGTGCAAGCCCTTGAAGATTGACTGGACCTTTTACTGCTACAAGTGTGACGGCATGGCATCTCTGAGAACCTGCCCACACACAAAGGAAGACCGCGTTATCCTCAGTGGAACCATGCTCCGT
>Ga0180438_10007400_pt1 | contig 14327 bp, 15 predicted proteins | sample SS_ome_12_FD_132455 | JGI IMG/M metagenome (GOLD analysis project Ga0180438, IMG submission 132455) | Hypersaline lake sediment archaeal communities from the Salton Sea, California, USA - SS_3_D_2 metaG | ecosystem: Environmental > Aquatic > Non-marine Saline and Alkaline > Hypersaline >... | reverse complement strand
CTCGTTAACAAAAAACAAAGGAGCTTCTGATGCGAAAACACACTTGGAAAGAGTATAACCAAAATCTCGTAAATAGAGGAAGTCTAACATTTTTCATAGACAAAGAGGCTTTGAAGCCTCTTTCTCAGAAGAAAAAGTCTCGAGGACGTCCTACAATAAAAAAGGGCCGGTCAATGACCGGCCCTTTTTTATTGGAGGTGGAGAGAATCGAACTCTCGTCCTTAGCCAACTCTACAATAATGACTACATGCTTATCGCCTTCAGCTTCGCAGTTGCTTCTGATGGAAGGCGCCCCACTAGGAAGCAACCCGCCCTTTGTAATCTCGAATCTCTTTCCCAAAAGGCCGAATGAAAGGATCCATACCAGGAAATTCTGACAGTGAGTCTAGCGCGCCTGGTACGCTCTAGGTCACCGGGCAACTTAAACGGTTAGGTTTAAGCAGCAGCAGCAAATTCCGCAGGAGCGAAATCAGCTTTGACAACTTTCGTTTTGCCAATTAATGGTTTGCCGGTTTTTTTAAGAGGCCAACCGACATCCTCTGCATGCCATTAGTGCTTTATTGCCAAGTCGAAACCTGTTCACCCCCAGCATTATATTAACAAATTCTTCATTTTTTGTCGATGAGAAATAGAGTCCCTATCTAACTAATAATTAAAGAGATGGAGTTTGCTGTTCCTCATAAATGAACACTTATTGTATAGTATGGCTCTAATTTTTACAAGTTTAGGTGATCAAGTGAGCCAGTCAGTAGAGCAGAAAGAGTCAAGACAAGCCCTTAATGATCTATGGGAAGTCGCGGAGATGTTCTCTGAATCATCTGAAAAGGGGCGAATTTATGTTGAGTCGCTTGCTCTTCGTGAGATTGTCACCGTCTCTTTATTGAACGTACCCTATTCCGTAACAGGAGAAAAATTTGAGTGTTTCTATAGCAACTTTGTTGAGTTTTATCAAAGCCTTAGCTTAATGCAGGCGATCTCAGCTAGAGCTTCTTTTCTTGAAGTGAGCTTTGTATCTGTAGCTTCATTTGTTCATAATTTCGTGATGGCTCTATTCTATACCGGGCTTGTGATTGTTACCATTGGCCATTCCAAAAATATCAACTACCATTTTCACAAACATTGGGTCCATACTGGCATTGCAGCGGCTGCACTTGCTTTTTCTGTTGCAGGTGTTGTCTATCCTCGCTTTGGTGTGGGTCTGACTGGTTACTGGGTCAAAGAGTCAATATGGAGCGGCTTGAAGAGCATGTTTGCATCGGATGTTGAAAATCATCAAACGTCGATCGTCAAGAAAATTAAAGAGTACTTTAAGAAACACCGAACTTTTATTTATGAGTTTAATAGAGCTAGGCATAATGATAGTAAGTTTGCAACAGAAGTAGAGCCCTCTCTACAGATCATTGAGAAAAAATTGTTTGGAGAAAGCGAAAAAGAGGCTGGGGCAACCAATATAGAGCAAATCATTGCAATTGCCGATCTTGTTTATAAAGATTGGCCCCGTTTACGAACTGTGAGAGAAGAAGACCCACAGACTCCAACTTCCGAGGAACAACCCGCTCAAACTGCTGCGCATCAACACTATCAGCATTCTAGAAAGGTTTGTGAATTCCGTCCATGGTATCCAAATAACCAAACGTGTACCGTTTATCGGGAACATGATCGAGGAGAAGTGCGCACGAGTTTTGTTCAAAAATTTGATGAGAACGTTAGGTAGATAGAGTAATGGCAGTAAATCGAAAAGAGTCGTTCCCCAAAAGGGAAGAGAGAATCCTTTCTTTTTGGCAAGCAGAGGGCATTTTCCAAAAATCGCTAAAGAATCGTGAATCAGCGCCCCTGTTTTCTATTTATGATGGTCCTCCCTTTGCAACAGGACTTCCCCATTATGGACATCTTCTTGCTGGAACCATCAAAGATGTAGTCCCTCGGTATAAAACAATGCAAGGGTATTTCGTGCCACGCAGATTTGGCTGGGACTGTCATGGCTTGCCTGTAGAGAATGAGATTGAAAAAGCGCAAAAGCTCTCCGGTGCCCCCGAGATTGAGTCGTTTGGAATTGATCGGTTCAATGAGGAGTGTCGCTCGATTGTTTTGCGTTACACAAAAGAGTGGGAGAGCACGGTCAACAGAATGGGCCGTTGGGTCGATTTCAAAAGGACTTGGAAGACGATGGACCCTCCGTTTATGGAATCGGTCTGGTGGGCCTTTTCACAGCTCTACGCAAAAGGGCTCGTCTACGAGGGATTTAAGGTGATGCCTTTTTCTGCTAAACTAGGAACACCTCTTTCAAACTTTGAAGCCAACCTCAATTATCAAGATGTTGATGATCCTTCTCTAACAGTCGTTTTCCCCCTTGTTTCTGATCCAAAGACGGCGTTTTTGGCCTGGACAACCACTCCCTGGACTCTCCCTTCAAATCTCGCTTTAGCCGTTCATCCTGAGATCACTTATGTCAAAGTGTGCAAAACGCGAGAGGATCGCTTCTATATTTTAGCCAAAGATCGTCTAACAGCGCATTTTCCAGACGCCGATCAGGTTGAGATAGTTGAAGAGATGAAGGGAAGCCAGCTGATTGGGCAACCTTATGAGCCGCTCTTTTCCTTTTTCTCAGAAAGGCGCCAACAAAATGCGTTTCGCATCCTGGGCGATGAGTTTGTCTCTACTGAAGATGGAACTGGAATCGTCCATATGGCTCCTGCGTTTGGAGAGGTCGATTTCTTTATTTGCTCTCGCGAAGGGATCGAGCTTATTTGTCCTGTTGATCACAATGGGAAGTTCACCAAGGAAGTGGATCTTTTTGAGGGGCTGTATGTCAAAGATGCCGATAAGGAGATCATTAAACACTTAAAAGGGGAAGGGAGAGTCTTCTCTCATCAGCAGATTCGCCACCGCTATCCGTTTTGTTGGCGCTCCGATACCCCCCTTATCTATCGAGCTGTTCGCACCTGGTTCATCAGTGTAGAGAAAATCAAAGAGCAGCTCATTGCCAATAATCAAAAGATCAACTGGGTTCCTAGCCACCTGAAAGAAGGACGCTTTGGGAAGTGGCTTGAAAATGCGCGCGATTGGGCGGTTTCTCGGAATCGATATTGGGGGACACCCATTCCCATTTGGCGCAATGATGAAGGCGAGTGTATCGTGATCGGCTCTAAAGCTGAGCTTGAAGAGCGGACAAAAACAAAGGTGGACGATCTCCATCGCCACTTCATTGATCAGCTCACCTTTGAGGAAAATGGAAAGACTTTTAAGCGGATTCCAGAAGTTTTTGACTGCTGGTTTGATGCTGGATCGATGCCTTATGCTCAAAACCACTATCCATTCGAAAGTGAGCAAGAGACGATGGATGCATTTCCTGCCGACTTCATTGCAGAGGGACTCGACCAGACGCGGGGCTGGTTCTACACCCTGAACGTGCTTGCTACGGCTTTATTTGACAAACCCGCATTTAAAAATGTTGTGGTCAATGGGATCATCTTGGCTGAGGACGGAAATAAGATGTCCAAACGGCTGAAAAACTACCCGGACCCGGGAAAAGTCATGGATGAGTATGGAGCAGATCCGATCCGTCTGTTTCTCTTGAGCAGTGGAGCTGTCGAAGCAGATGATTTGCGCTTTTCTGAAAAAGGGGTTGAGCAGGTGATGCGCCAAGTGCTCATCCCATTTTGGAACTCATTCGTCTTCTTAACTACCTATACTAAGATCTATGGCTATAGTCCTTCTGAGAAACCAGAAATGCCTAAAAGTGACATTGATCGCTGGATCCTCTCAAAGCTCCAGCAGTTGATTGAGCAGGTCACCGGTGCAATGGATCGTTATCACCTCAAGCAGGCAGTCACTCCGTTACTTGATTTTATTGAGGGGCTCACCAATTGGTATATTCGACGCTGCCGCCCCCGATTTTGGGCAGATGACGATACCCAAGATCGAAGAGATGCCTTTGCGACATTGCATCAGGTACTTCTCACACTCACCAAGGTGGCGGCTCCGTTTATTCCGTTCTTGTCAGAGGCAATCTATCTTGAACTCAAAGGGGAAAACGACCCTGACTCGGTCCATCTGTGCGACTATCCCAAAGTCGATTCTGCCTTCCGAGATCTAGTCCTTGAACAAGAGATGGAAGCTACACAGATCGTTGTCAGTTGTGGTCACTCTCTGCGCAAAGAGCATAAGCTCAAAGTGCGCCAACCCCTAAAAAAAGCGCATCTTGTCACGACACATGCAACTCTTTTAGAAGCGTTAAAGAGACAGACTAACCTGATCGGAGAAGAGCTCAACGTACATGAGATCGTTCTCTCTTCTGATGAATCGGGCTTTGTTACCTTATCCTGCATTCCTAACTTCCGCGTTCTTGGAAAAAAAGTGGGTCCAAAAATGCGCGCTGTGCAAGCTGCTATTGGAAAGCTTGAGCAAGGAGCCAAAGAAACCCTTCTTCAAGGCAACCCCATTGAGATTGAAGCAGAAGGGGAGCGATTCACTTTAACTGGCGAAGATGTAAGCGTCAAACGAGAAGTGCTTGAAGGGCTTGTTGCTCGAACAGAAGGGGGGATTACGCTCATTCTAGACACTCAGCTAGACGAGCCTCTCCTTTTAGAGGGGATCGCACGCGAGCTTGTCAATAAGATCAACACTCAGAGAAAAGAAAGTGGGTATCAGGTGACCGACCGGATTGAAATCTGTTTAAGTACGACCAACCGCGTGAAGAAAGCCTTTGAACTTCATGAGAGTTACATTGTCGGTGAGGTTCTTGCAACGAAGGTGGATTTTCAATCTTGTGACGGGATCGAGTGGGATATCAATGGAGAAAAAACCATCGTTGCAACTACCCTTTCAAATTAAGATTGTTGCCCAAAATCTGAGATCCGAGTAGACTATGCTCAAATTTTTTGCACCGGGAGATAAAATATGTCTGCTCAAACTCCTTCTTTAGGGACGCGTCCCAAAGATCTTTTTGATACATTATCTCAACTCGTTCAGTTTTCTGATCAAAATAATAATCCTTTGGAAGCGACCGTTTCCACAGCTTGCAAAACTGCTGAGACAGTAAGTGCGAGGATTCGAGAGATGGTAAACGATGAAGAAAACGTGTTTACTACAAAACAATTGTGGGGCTTGAAGGGGAAAGTCGATGAGCTGAGAAAAACATCCGAATTGGTCATGGGTGTTATAGAAGAGTGTTATCCGGCTCTCGAGTCTTTTATACCTGAATTCCAGCGCTTTTTTATGACTCGGTTGAAAGATCTTGTTTTAGGTGTTTCGAAGTTGACATCGCATCTTGATGAAACTCTCGAGATACTGGATAGAGAACTCGCTGTTCTAGAATGGGTCCAAGTTGAAGCTCAACGTGCAGCTCGAGAGGGTAGCTAAGTCAGGTGGTTAGGCTAAAGAAAGAGTAAAAGTTTAAAGCTGAACTTTTACCGTTTTCCCCATGAGAAGGCGTCCAATTTTTTTCAGAAAAGGTACCCTAAAGAGCTTTCTCTCCAAATAAATCACCCCCAGGTCTGCAGGATCGGCTTCTTTAGCTGCTGAGAAATACAGAAGCGCTTTTTCTTTGTCTTCTAGGGCGAGAAAGTAGTAACTCATAAAGACCATGAATCCTCGAAACTCACTCGTATGAAATACCCTTTTGTCGGGGCAGAGCTCCTTTAGGGAATAAGAGGGAAAAAGCTCGGGTATTTTTTCTAACTTTTTCTTACGCAAGCACTGATCGGCATAGTTGATGCGGGCAAAAAGGTAATGAGGGTAGTTCTCAAACGTTTCTCGAATCAGCTTTTCAGCCTCTTTGATCTGCCTGTTTCGAATGTGTGCAAAGGTAAGCAGATTGATGATTTCGGGTACATCGAGATGATTCTGACAAAAGGCTTTTACTTTTTCATACACCTTTTTAGGTGTCTTTTGCACTTCTTCAAGGAGCTGAAGATAGTTTGTAAGCTCTTCTTTGGATAGGGTTTTCTTCAGCGCCTGAGGCATTGCCTCAAAAGAGACCTGATAGGTTTCCCCTTGAAATTGAATTTTCTGCATGACCATAGTGTAACACAGTTTGGGATGAATGAAAAGTTAAGGGTGTCTTCCTAATTTTTTCTTGCTAAAAATAAGAGTTTGACTTTAAGATCTAGCCAAAATTTATGGATGGAGGGGTAAAAGATGGGTATGACATTAGGACTGAGTCCGGATGGTTTTGCATTAGAAGCGACTAAAGAAATTACGTTTTATGACTGTGAGGGGACATCCAAAAAAGGCTCTCTGTTTGAGGGATATATGAGTGCAAAAGAAGTGAGCGATTACTTTAGAGAGTCTTTGAAAGCAGCCGATGCCGATGATTTAGAGCAGCTGACAAGTATGAAAGGATGGATTGATACCGGCCTAAATCGCCTAGGAAAATTCCAAGAAGATTCATCTAAGATTGTGGGAAAATTGAGGTCAGCTCTTAAGACTTTTGCAATAATTCCCCAGAAAGAATGTGGGTCGATTTTTGCTCCCATCGAAAAAGCAAAAGCGGAGTTTGAGAAAAGCCTAGAAGAGTTGCAACATCTTTTCAAAACCAAAGTGAAGGATAAAGATCTTGGTTGGGTTGTGGTTGATACTGCTGAAAAGGCTGGATTGGGCGCATAGAGTGTAAATATACTATCGAGGTTGTTATGAGCGGAGCAGTTGGTGGAATATCGTTAGGCTGGACACCAGAGAGCCTTCAAAAGAAGATCGGCCAAGAAACGGTTGTTGTTAATGAACATGGCCTCCCGTCAAAGTTGAGCTTCTTGATGCACTAAAACAAGCTGAAGACTAAACAAATCAAGACGGACAAATAGTTAGGGAAGGGAACCTAAGGCTCCTTTCTCGAGCCATCAAATGCAATGACGTTGATGGTATTGGGGATATCCCTGGTGGATAAGTCGCGTTGAAGGCTCTGCTTGGAATCCGAGAAGATCAAGTGAAGACCTATCAAGACTTGGCAGATCTAGGAGCTAAAGCTAGTATCATAATCATAGATCGTCTTCCTGCTCTTATACATGCAACAGATGACCAGAGAGAAAAAATTCGGGCGGATGCTTTGCTCCTCAAAGCTCTTGCAGAAAAAGTCCATCAGAAGACGACCGAAGAATCCCCTTGGTTCGTTCAAAATTTAGGTGGAAATATGGAAGAGCTCCGGCGCTTGGTTGCAGAGCGAAGTGCAGAGGAAGAAGATGGAAGTGTTTTGGTCAGACATCTACCTGCTCAGCCGCAAGCTAAAAGCTGGGGAGCACGGGCTGCTATGTACGCCTGGTCTTTCTTTTAAACTTCCCCTGTGGAAAAGCTGTTCATAACTTACGTAAATCCCCTAATTTTAAGGGGGTTTTGTATTTTAAAATTTCCTTTAAGATAGATTAAAAAATCCGTTAAGCAGTTGTGTAACCCGTTCACTGTCAGTAGTTAAGGAGTTTTCTCTCCTATGGGCCATAGAGAGATGATCTAAAAAATGACTAAAAATCAGGTGTGTGGAAAGGTTGTTCATAACTGTATCTTATTTTTCAAAGTTGCCAGTTATTTTAATAAAGGCATCGGAGATGAAATTTGAGTTCCAGAATCAATTGCGCGGATTTTAAAAGTGTAATGGGGGCTTTGTACTTCCATCCAATATGGGAAGGGGAAGTCGGGGTTGCCTTTGTCCAGATAGAGCTCAAGGATGCAACCAGCAAGGCGTGTCTTGTCTGATGGCCAGGTGGTTCGCACTACTTCAAATTGAGGTTTTTTTATTTTTTTCCCGTCTCGTACAAGTGGAGGAATCCACACTTTGCGTCGATCCACTTCGCCTGGAAAGGGGGCAGGACCCACACGCTTGCGGTCTTTTTCCTTAGTAGGCCGGAGGTGAAGAGTTAGAAGGTTTGCCAATAAATAGTCTGACTTTTCAATAAAAAGCCACTGTTTTTCTAAATAAGAAAAGCACTGAGCAAGAGTGTTTTTTTCAAGATCAATCGTGAGACTTAGCCAAGAAGTGGCACCTGGCGCCCTTTCATTCACCCACTTTTTCCAGTCAAATTTTTTCAAGTTCACTTGGCTTTTATTAATCATGATCTCTTCTAGAACAAGCCATCGCTCTGTATTTTTTCGGACAAAAAGGAGTGAGTAATGACTTCCCTGTTCGGTCACAACATAATCACCCACATTCCCTTTTGTCAGTCGATTTTTTAACGAGGCCTCTACAGAAGAAATAGTAGTGAGAATGAGGATAAAAAATATTAAAACAGAAAAAGAAGCGCTTATTTTTTTAACTAAATTCATACGGCTAAGGATATACAATTTTTTTCTTCTCTTCAATCCTTTTTTTGCTATACTTCCCATATGCGCTCGCTTGTTTGTTTTATTTTGCTCCTCTCTGCTTTTGGTAACACCCCTCAAGGTTTTGCCCAGTCAAGCTCACAAGATGAGATGGCAAAAATCGATGCGCAGATTGAGGAGCTTAAAGATCTTCAAGACAAATATCGCTCGAGCATGAAAAGGCATGCCGACAATGCCTTGCGCTGGCAGTTTCAAAATGAAAATTACCTCGATGCGCGCAGAGCCTGGGATCAAGCAGCCCAAGATAAACAAAAAATTCAAGAGATCCAAGACCAGATTGATGATCTAGAAAACCGTAAGAAAAAGTTGGCTGAAGAACATGGCGCAGACTCCGCCTCTCCTTAAATCGATCTATAAAGATTCGCTTAGCTTGCTCACCGATCTTTATGAGCTGACGATGGCATACGCCTATTGGAAAAATGGTCTTGCGGATCGAAAAGCGGCCTTCCAGCTTTTTTTTCGAAAGCCACCTTTTCTAGGGAGTCTTGCCACTTGCGCTGGGACACAGCTTGCTTGTGAGTTTATTGAAAATTTCTCCTTTGACCAGGACGATTTAAACTATTTGGCCAATCTGAAAAATCCCGGAGGAGGCACTCTTTTTGAAGATCCTTTTTTGCGCTTTTTGGAAAAGATGGAGATTTCTCTTAATGTGGATGCCATGGAAGAGGGGACTCCAGTCTTTCCTTTCGAGCCAATGATTCGTGTAGAGGGACCTATTCTTCAAGCGCAGCTGATGGAATCGGCGCTTTTAAATATCCTCAATTTTCAAACCTTGATCGCAACAAAGGCTTCTAGGGTTTGCTTTGCCGCTAGAGGAGATCACGTGGTGGAGTTTGGATTGCGCAGAGCTCAAGGGGTAGATGGAGCTATTGCGGCTTCACGTGCCGCCTACATTGGAGGATGCCATTCGACATCCCATGTTTTAGCGGGGAAGCTTTTTGGGATTCCAGTCATGGGAACGCATGCCCATAGCTGGGTAATGACGTTTGATGATGAGGAAGAGGCATTTGGTGCATTTGCAGATGCACTGCCCCATAACGGAATTTTCCTTATCGACACCTACAATACCGTTGAAGGGGTGAAGAAAGCGGTCCGTGTGGCCAAACGGCAAAAAGAAAAAGGGTATCCCTTACTTGCAGTGCGTCTGGACTCGGGTGATCTCAATATTTTAAGCAATCAGGTGCGCAAAATCTTAGATGAAGAAGGGTTTCCTGAGGCGAAGATCATGGCGACCAATGAGCTAACAGAGCAGATCATCTCGGATTTGAAACACCAAGGAGCCAAAATAAACCTTTGGGGCGTTGGAACCAATCTGGTCACAGCCAAAGATCAGCCGGCACTTGATGGGGTCTACAAACTAAGTGCTGTAGAAGGGGAAAATGGAGAGTGGATCGATCGGCTCAAAATTTCTGAGCAGGTGATCAAAACAACCAACCCTGGAATTTCTCAAGTACGCCGCTATGAAAGCAGCGAAGGGTACGTGGCAGATATGTTGTATGACACCCATATCGGACCGGGTAGCCAGATTATCCATCATACAGATCCAGGAGCAAAGAGAAAGGTCAAAGAAAATTGGAGCATCGCAGACCTTTTGATCCCGATGCTCCGAGAGGGGAAGAGTGTTTATTCTCATCCCTCTATTGAAAAAATGAGAGCAAGAACTTATCAAGAGTTGGATAAATTTCCAAAGAGTATGCGACGCCTTCTTAATCCTCAGCTTTATTTCACAGGCATTGAGGAAGCCCTTTTTCAAAAAAAAATCAAGATGATTGAGGAGATTCAAAAAGATGCAAGCGCTTCTGATCGTTGATGTGCAAAACGACTTTATGCCAGGGGGATCCCTTCCTACCCCTAAGGGAAACGAAGTGATTGAGGTGATCAACCGATTGATCGAAAAGGCTCCCCTTACTTTAGCAACCAAAGACTGGCACCCTAAAGATCATGTGAGTTTTGTTACAAACCATCCAGGCAGAAAAGTAGGAGAGGTGATTTCATCTCCTAGCGGAGAGCAAATTCTTTGGCCTGTCCATTGCGTTCAAGAATCTGTTGGGGCGGAGTTTGCAAGTGGGCTCAATGTGGAGGGGATAGATCATATCTTTTACAAGGGAACAGATCCGATCGTCGATAGCTATAGCGCTTTTTTTGATAATGCCCACATACGAAAAACAGGACTTGAAGATTTTTTGAAAAACCATCACATTGAGGATATTGCAGTAGTTGGCGTGGCAACCGATTATTGTGTCCTCTACTCTGTCTTAGATGCGCTCGAGCTCGGGTTTACCGTTTCGCTCGTAAAAGATGGATGCCGCTCGATCGATCAAAAGCCCGGTGATGGGGCTAGAGCCTTAGAGAAGATGCAAAAAAAAGGAGCCGCGATCGTGCAATCCAATGAGGTGTAGCGCGTGCAGAATTTTTTTCTTGAAGTTGAGCTTAGTAGCATTTTAACGGCAGAAGCAGCTTCTGTAACCCCTTTCCGTATTCTCACTCTTTTGATCTTTGCAGCAGCCGTCATCCATACATTGATGGCGAACCATTTCACGTCTCTTTCTGAGAAAGTAGCTGGTCGACATGCGAAAAAAATGAAAACAAAACCTCACTACAAGCAAGTGAGCTTTTTGGCTGAAGTGCTCCATTTTTTTGGTGAGATAGAGGTGGTCTTTGCTCTTTGGGTTGTTCCTCTTATGTTTGTAGTGACTATTTTCTACGGCTGGGATGATACAATACAGTACCTCAACTCCCGTGTTTATATTGAGCCTCTTTTTATTGTGGTGATGATGAGTTTAGCAGCGACCCGACCTATCATTAAGCTAGCAGAAAAGGGAGTCCATGCCATTGCCAAATTTTTTGGAGATACAAAGGCGGTCTGGTGGCTGACGATTCTGACTCTTGGGCCGCTTTTAGGATCGGTCATTACTGAAGTGGCAGCGATCACGATTGCAGCTGTCCTCCTTAAGGAGAAACTCTTTATTTATGGGCCAAGCAAGAGGCTTGCCTATGGCACCTTGGGTCTTATGTTTGTCCATTTTTCTGTAGGGGGAACCCTGACCAATTTTGCGGCCCCTCCCGCTCTGACCCTATCCAGATGTTGGGAGTGGGACGTCTTTGATTTTTTAAGCCAGTTTGGGTGGCAGGTTCTATTCGGAATCTTCTTTCTCAATGTTATCTATTTCCTCTACTATCAAAAAGATTTCAAACAATTGAAGAAGGTGAAACACAAAGAGGAGAAGTCGTTAGAAGCGGATGAGCATAAAGGACCTGTTCCATTGTGGGTCACTCTTTGCCATCTTGTTTTCTTAGTTTGGATCATTATGATGGCCGAGTATCCTCCACTTTTTCTTGGAGGCTATCTCGTTTTTCTAGGGTTCCATCAAGCAACGCGCTACCACCAGTACGTACTTAACCTCAAGCGGCCGATGATGGTTGGCCTCTTTTTAGCCGGTCTAGTGATTCACGGTGGTTTTCAGGGATGGTGGATTGAACCTCTTCTTGGAGATCTTGGGTATGGAGCGATGATGCTGGTGGGAACTGTATTGACAGCGTTCAATGAGAACACAACAGTCGCTCACCTTGCGTGCCTTTTAAGTGATTTGAGCCCGAGACTGCAATATGCAATTGCATCGGGCTTAGTTGCTGGTGGAGGATTAACGATTATTGCGCATGCTCCGAACCCGGTAGGCCAGTCGCTAGTTAGAAAGTACTTTCGCCATGGCATTTCGCCTTGGAGCCTGTTCTTATCGGCTTTGATTCCAACGGTGGTGTTTTTAGGGATTTTCTATTTCTTCCCTTCAGTCAAAGTGTAGTTGCTATCCTACAGCTCCAACTGTTACGGTGGGCAATGCAACATTATTCTTTTGTGCAATCCAATCGACGCATGTATCCCACACTCTTCGCTCTTCTGGTAGCCCATTAGACTTTAGGACATCTAGGCTATGGCCATTTTTATCTTTTCTCTCAGGTTCAAACATGAAGGAATGGACCTTCTCACTGCAAAAATAGCCAGCTGTCACAAGATCAGCGCAAGAGTTAGGATCAATCGTTTGATCCGTTGACGTATGGATAAAGATGCTCGTTCCATATTGTCCTTCTAAATTTTCAAGTTTCCCGAGGCTATCGAACCGGTCCTGCTCTACGAGTGCCCGCGTGAGCGGATCATGGGATTCGACTTCTGGGAGGCCATAGATGGCTAGCTTATTGGCGGGCCAATCCTGTTGCTTAAACGTTTGGCGCATTGAGTTGAAGGCATTTTGGACAAAGAGGTTGATTCCTTCTTTGTGGTATTTTTTCTTCAAATGGATAGCGACGGCAGCGCCAAGGCAAAATCCGCACGACCACATATCTTTAATATCGTATCCATATTCATGATGGGCCATGTCAACGATTGTTTCTGCAGCAGCATAGTAGCCTCCTTCCGTTGCAAGCCCTTCGCTTCGCCATGTCCCGGGGTGGTCCCATGCAAAAAGATCAGCTCGGAGACCCAAAACGTGGCGGGCGATGTCCCGTTTTGCCATTGGGTAGCTTTCAGTAGGGGAGCAACATCGGATGATACATTGCCCTTCTTTGGGCCGATTGGGATTTTCGCTGTCCCAATGCTTGATTACATATCCTTCGACCAGTTGCCCATTTCTTGTGAGTTTAATTTTTTCTAAGCCAAGGTGGTTGAGACCATCCTTACAGAGTTCATTCCAGAGGGTCTTGTTACAACGGTTTTGGTTTTCATTAAAGAGGATGACATCGGCGAATTCCTCAGCCTCTTCTGTCCTGACCTGTGTTGCTCCAATCGTCGACTCTTTTGATCCTTTCTTTGAGCGGTCTTGGATGGTGATGGGAAGAGTGGAGACAATTTCGCCTCCAAAACCTTCAATTGTTTGCTTCATTCTCTCATAAGAAAACATCATCGTGTTGAGCTTTGTCCCATCTTTGGAATAGACATCTTTTTGGATTCCACCCATTTTGATGAGGGCATTATAGGCGATTAGGTGTCGCTCTTCGGAGTAGCCCTTTCGATCAGCGGTCGTATCACATCCCCTTTTCCAGACTTCAATAATTTTCCTTTTAAACCAGCTTCGGTTCCACTCTCCAAAAGAAAAGACTCCAATTCGGGAAAGATATCCAAAAATTCCTTGAAAAACCCGGTCGATCATATCAGTGACCAAGAAAACGGGCTTCAACACGTATTTTACTGGGTGAAGGTAGTCGATGCTCTTCGATTGGGGTTCTGTCTTAGAGGTAGCTTCCATATCAAAATATCCTTATTTGTCGTATACAAACTCATGAAGGGACTCATTGAACCTAATTTCGGGGCGTGCTCAACAAAATCTTCAAGAAGAGTCTTTTATGAGATGTGAAATTTTAGATGGTTTGGACCAGGATTGTCAAGTTAAACCCGTGATAAATATCTAGGAAAAGTTATAGAAAGGGTTCCCCGTGGATATAGAAAAATTTTGGACAAAGCTTAGTAAAGTGGATCGATTTCGTCTTTCTTCGAGCTGTCGTAAAGCACCCCCCTCCTATCCGACCCGAACAGGGGTAGGGGAGGTAAAGGTTGAGCAACTTGATGAAGAGACGCTGACTGTCTTTCAAAAAGGAAAGTGGATCGGTGGTGATGATATGGCGTTTACGAATGTCTTTTGCTGGAAGCTAAATCGAAAAAGCGGCCAGCTTTCCCTTGAGCACTTGCGTTTTGGAGCTAGCCGTCCTGTTTTTTTATTCGATCTGATTTTAGTCGATCGAGGCCTTTTGAAATCAGTGAGGCCTCACGAATGCAAAGAGGACACTTATTTTGGAAGTGTCCTCTTTGATGAGCACTATATTCAGCTGAATTGGCGGATCATCGGCCCTTCAAAAAGCGAAATGATCAGCCAATACTACGAGTAGGCCAGCTTATCTTCTCTATGGAGTCTTAGAGGGTGTTTGAAAATTTAAGTTGCTTGTAGTAAAATTTTTGCATTTCAGTCTCATAGGAGGAAATGCAAATGAAGCGATACCCAGGAGAATTAACCGACAAAGAATGGTTATTGATT
>Ga0180438_10007399_pt1 | contig 14327 bp, 14 predicted proteins | sample SS_ome_12_FD_132455 | JGI IMG/M metagenome (GOLD analysis project Ga0180438, IMG submission 132455) | Hypersaline lake sediment archaeal communities from the Salton Sea, California, USA - SS_3_D_2 metaG | ecosystem: Environmental > Aquatic > Non-marine Saline and Alkaline > Hypersaline >... | reverse complement strand
TTGCCATACGGGTGAAGATGGCAGACAAGCAATGGAATATTGGTATTGCATGTGAAAAGTGATGGGTAGAAGATGGATTTTCTTATTCACTATTGACATAAACTGAATTTTGTCCCAAAGCCATTAACGTTCATTCATATATCTATAGATATTTGTAAGCAATTAAAAAAATTTGATGACCTCTCAATGTCTTTAAACAATGGGGCAAGTTTTTATGCTGAGCTGGCTGCTCTCCAGCAGACTCGGGAAGAACGGCTGGAAAGCATACAGAAGGCAGTCAGATATATTGAAGAGGCTATTGAAATTAGGAGAGACCTGGGACTGCGGGCCGATCTATCTGCGTCTTTAAACAATGGAGCAAATCTTTATGCTGGGCTGGCTGCTCTCCAGCAGACACGGGAAGAACGGCTGGAAAGCATACAGAAGGCAGTCAGATATATTGAAGAGGCTATTGAAATTTATAGAGACCTGGGACTGCGGGTCGATCTATCTGCGTCTTTAAACAATGGGGCAAGTTTTTATGCTGAACTGGCTGCCCTCCAGCAGACACGGGAAGAACGGCTGGGAAGTGTACAGAAGGCAGTCAGATATATTGAAGAGGCTATTGAAATTTATAGAGACCTGGGACTGCGGGCCGATCTATCTGCGTCTTTAAACAATGGGGCAAGTTTTTATGCTGAGCTGGCTACTCTCCTGCAGACTCGGGAAGAACGGCTGGGAAGTGTACAGAAGGCAGTCAGATATATTGAAGAAGCTATTATAATTTATAGAGACCTGGGATTATTTTTTGACCTTGCTCATTCTCTTGCAATTTCTGTTTTCATTTACTTAGAATATCTCGAATTTAATGAAGAAGTAATTGCTCAATTATTACAGAATTGTGATGAAGCTATTGACATCTTCGAAACATTTGAGCTTCCTTCAAAATATTGCCCATTACTCCAGATTGGGATTAAATTTCATCGACTATCCTATCAAACCACCAAATCAATTGAACATTCAGAACGAATCAATAAATATGAAACACTTTTACTAAAATGTGAATAATATGAATGTAACATAAAAAATTGTTATACAATCTCATCATCCCAAAAAGGATCATAACTGTTATAGTTCTTAAATTACCATGACCAAAGTATTAAACATCCCTCACGTAATGAAGGTATGGTTACCATTCTATTTACCAGACAGTATGACATGCTCACCGAAGATCATATAAAAAAAATTGAGGCTCTTTCTCCAGACATCCAGGTGCTCATAGATGAGGATGTACTCAAGGTCATTACAGATGTCGATATTCTCGTGGCTGGTACATTTAATGCTGAAATCCTCCGTAAAGCAGCTAAATTGAAGTGGATCCATGCACTGGCTGCGGGTGTCGATCGATTCTTATTCCCTGAATTCATCGATTCTGATATCATGCTCACCAATTCCTCAGGTGTCCATCCCGTACCCATCTCCGAACATGTCCTGGGGATGATGCTCATGTTCACCAGGGGTCTCCATGTAGCCATGAAGAGTCAATTCCAGAAAAAATGGGAGAGGCCCACTCCCGTAGAATTATACGGGAAAACCCTGGGAATAATCGGATTCGGATCCATTGGAGAACGAATTGGACAGTTGGGTATATGCTGTGGTATGCGGGTCATTGGCCTGAAAAGAAATGTAGATTACCCCACCACCAATGCACACCAACTCCTTCCCCCGGAAACCCTGGATGCATTACTGGAACGATCAGATTTCGTGGTATGCGCCCTTCCTCTCACTCCACAAACCATCCACTACATCACCTTACAAGAACTGAAGAAAATGAAAAACACAGCATATCTGATCAACATCTCACGAGGAAAAACTATCAAAGAGGAAGATCTCATCCTGGCTCTCCAATCGGGTATCATTGCAGGTGCTGGTCTGGATGTCTTTGAAGAAGAACCCCTTTCCTCTCATAGCCCCTTGTGGGACATGGATAATGTCATCATCACTCCCCATTATGCAGGTTCCACCCCCGAATATTTTAACCGGGCCATCTCCATTTTCTGTGAGAATATGCAGCGCTATCTCAAGGGAGAACCCCTCCTCAACCGAATAGACAAGAAAAGAGGGTACTGATTAAAGATTCATTCCCCGGGCTCTCAAAATTCCACTGACTATATCCTCCACATGCTTGAAAGCCGATCCATATTTGCGGGACACATGCTCCCCCCACCCATAGGTATCATATGTTTCTGTATCCTCTCCTTCCACGGGAATCTTCGCCTGCAATTTCCTGTAATATCCTTCCCGAATCAATCCAGCATCCATCACCTGCAGGGCTTTATCCACATCTTCGTCTGTGAGATCATGATAGGTTTCTGCATGCAGCACATATTTTGTGGGAATACGCGGCCGTACAGGAGGATCTTCGGCAGGCCATCCCAAAACCATGCCCACGATGGGGACCACTCTTTCAGGAAGATCAAAGATATCGGCCAGTTCCTCCACCCAGATGGCTCCACCCAGAAAACAGGTGCCCAACCCCACAGATTCTGCAGCAGTCACCATGTTCTGGGCCATGTAGGCCACATCCTGCACTCCAAACATGAGGAGGGCAATCTCTTCCATCTGATTTTTCCTTCCCTTGGCAGCAATGAATTTTTCCAGTCTTCTGAAATCTGCACAGAACAGCATGAATACAGGTGCTTTATCCACCAGATTGAAATATTGAGCAACCTCCTTCTTCTTCTTTTCATCTCTGCACACAATCACCGAATACATCTGGCCGGTAAAGGGTGCTTGTTGACCCGCCTTCACTATGGTCTCTATCAGATCATCTGGTACCTCCTTGTCAGTATATTTTCTGATGGATCGATGATGCATGAGGGACTCAATGACTGAATTCATGCCTGATCTAAGAAAAAGGAAGTGAAAAAGATATGGGTACTATACCTTACGTAACATACCACACCGATAAATCATTTCCTGTAAAGAAGATTTCCAGATAATCCACATACAGATTCCTATCATGGGGAGGTTCATAGAAATCGTTGGTGAAGGCAATCCCTATTTCATGTACTCCCTCGCTGACCGTGATATCCAGCTCATATATTCTCTGCTCTGTGATCTCCATGGTGTCCACAACGGTTCGATCCATGAGCAATTGCAGGATAGCACCTCTATCTTCCACCACATGTGCATATGCATAGATTCTCACCGTGTATCTTCCTGAAGTGGGGAAATGAATCTTCTTGCCGATGTATCCATTGGTATAGAAGGCATACCAGGAATCTGTGGCTTCTCCCAGGGTGACCTGTACAATATCCATGGATTCGGCCTGCACCATCATCCCCGATCTCTCTATTTCAATACCCAGATTAGCCAGCAGCGCCGAACCGATTCGTGAGGAAAGCCGCATGTTCGATTTCCAGTTGAGAAAATCGATGAGAAATTGACCTTTTCCATACGAAAAAACACTGATAATTCCCGGATCGGTAAGTGGGGTCACCGCATCTGTCTCTGTTACATAGTATGGGGCAATATCCAGGGAGAGAGGAATATACCATCTTTGAGCAGGTTCTGTCCAGTAGAATTCCTGATGACTCAATCCCCGGGTCAGGGTATCTTCTCGCAGCAGGACGGGAAGCAGATTAACAGTCATCTTCTCCCATGAAATATCGATGATGTCCTCAATTTCCTGTGGGTCCAATCCCCTCAGCCATACCGTTCCTCCCTGCTCAGCAAATCCTTTTAAGAAGGAACCATCCGCCCAGGCAGGTCTTCTATCCCAGTCCTCGATGAGTAGTACATCAACCCAATCACAATCTGATTCATTCACACAGACCTCATGCACAGGATTGAGAATCTCGCAGAATTCTGACATTCCAATGAGACCCAGCGTCTGTGGAGACCAGGATAGGTCTACAGCATATTCCAATAGCCGCGAAAAGACCACCTGGGCCATGGGTTCTGTATGGAATTTCTCGGTGACCAGCATCTGGCAGAAAATGACCTGCTGCTCCGGGGAATTGAACTGCAACAAAGAGGTGTATTCCAATCCACCCACACCCCCGCTGTCTACCAGGGAATAATACGTCCCTCTCACCGGTTTAGTAATATCTCTTTGAGATACTCGATCATCATCCCCCCAGAATCTCAAATCCGATTCTGATAGGTTCAGGGAGGGTGTTCTCTGGAAGGCCATGGTAGATCCATGATCGGTGAGGGTGAGTCCAAAGGGAGCGAGCGTATTCTGTTCAAAACAGAGGATGGTCCCCGATCCTGAGGAGAATTGACCCACCGTAGGAATATCTGGTTCGGTGAGGGCATGATATCCTATCACCACCAGATCGTGGGAAGAAGAATGAGGAGACGAAAGTAGATCATACTCTATGCCACAGTGATCGAAGAGTGCCTGGGTTTCTCCCACCAGATCGTATAACCCAATGGTCACATCCAAAGATATATCCTGTTGGGGAAAGACCTCACACCCTTTTTTTAGGTTCTCCACCGTACCATTATGGGTTACCTCCACCGTGAAATCATGATGTGTTCTTTCATCGACCAGGGGTGCTGTGAACGTAAAGAGCAGTTCTGTCCTCTCACCAGGATCCAGCACACAAGTTTGCTCCTCTATTTCATGGTTCCATTTGACCTGTACAGCAATTTCCTGACGCGTTATGGTATCATTGCACAGAACTATGGTCCTTTGCACGGATTCTCCCGAGAAGAAATGGGTGGAATATTCCTTGATGAAAGAAAAGAAGGGGGGATATACTGCTTTCACCGCTTCCGAGAGGGGTGTGGGAAATGCTCCCCCTTCCAGTGGATTCCATGGGCACATGCCATTGACTCTCTGAGAACGGAAGGCTTCCACATACGTCTTCCAGGCCTCACCCTTAGCCTTCTGGCGATACAGGTGGTGATCGGTGAAGGCCTGGTCTCCATAAAAGATGGTATGGGGGTGGGGAGACATGATGGGAATCCAGGAAAATTCACCAATATACAGTGGTTTTGATCTATCCCAGGAGAAATTGGTGGGTGTGCTGAAATCGATTGCCGATGTTGATTCTAAGAAATAGGCTTCGTGGGGAAACTGAGTATATTGTGGATATTCATGAGGGTAATGTAAATTGATGATATCTGCATTTCCAGGATCAATATCTCCTTCATACATGATGGGTCTGGTGGGATCCAGTTCCTTGATCATTTCACCTAATTTAACTAGCTCCTTAGAAGTTCTCTCCACCCTGTCCCCTCCACAGAGAAGAATCTCATTCTCCACCGACCAGATCACCAACGAGGGATGATTTCTGTCTCGTATCACCAATGAACGGATATGGTCCTGCGCATGTTCCCAGAAGCTATCAGATCGTAAATCGTACTGATGGGAAAAGCACCACAATGCAGATTCATCGATGATTAACAGACCGATTTCGTCTGCTCGATCCAGATAGATTTCCGGATGGGGATTGGCATGGAGACGCAATACATTGGCCTTCAATTCGGTGACTCTGGAGAGAGTCAGTTGAGCATCGGCTTCATGATCGCCTGTCCAGGGATCACCCAGGAGGTGTTTCGAGGTCCCTCTCAAGGAAATGGGAATACCATTGAGATAGAAAGTACTCTCTTCAATCCAGAATTCACGGAATCCAAATCGTGTCTGTTTGGTATCTACCACTTGGCCATCACTGGAAAGAACAGTCTCCAGATGATAGAGGAGGGGGGTTTCTGGACTCCAGAGTATGGGGTCTTTCCATTCCTCGGTGAAAGTGAATGTCTTCGTTTCCAGTGGCGATAGGAAGACCTCTTTCTCTGCAAATTGAACGGTATCGGGTATTCCATTGGCTATCACGACCCCCATTTCAGCAGTTGAACTGTTCTGCACAGTGATTTCCACCGTGATTTCATTTCTCCGATAGGAAGTGGTCACAAAGACATCTTCCACATGTACTGTGGGATAGGATTTCAGGAAAACAGACTGCCAGATGCCACCGAGAGCACCAGCACTCCCGATGGGATAGTGCAGGCTGTCGGGAGGTGCATCAAACATGTCGGGAGGGAAAGAGTTATCTTTCAAGGCTGCCGATACATCCTCTACCCCCACCACCAGCTCGTTGGTATCCTGGAGATGATCTGTAATATCAATCTCAAAAGGAAGGTATCCACCCCTATGGTCTCCCACATGATGACCATTGAGATAGATTTCACATGCAAAAAAAACTCCATCAAAGGCCAATCTGACCTGGGGTGCCTCTATCCCCGAAAAGGTACATCTGTACCAGGCCCTGTGCAGACCCTCCCTGTTGAAAAAATGATGGGGAACCGTGATCTTCTGCCAGTCCCCAAATCGTGTCTGACTGATCTTCAGTGAATCTTCATAAACGGGCAGAAATTCCCACCCGCCATCCAGCGAGATGACCGATCGATTCTCATCCCGAAACAAAACAGACTGTCCGGGTGAAGAAGGAACCTGATCAATACAGCAACATAAGAAAATTACCATGAATATAGCTACATATTTTGACATAGTACTATTGATTAGAAGATACATTTATGGTTTCTTACTTTTTTGGGGTATCTGGTCATTATATAAAATCTGCGGGTTGCCCCAGCTTATGATAACAACATAGAAGTAAAGCACCAATGAGATTGAGATACCACACTTTTTTCATGAATGCAATATCTTCAGATTCTTCCATTTCTTCTAAAAAAATATTTTCACAGGAAATTTTCTGAATAAAGCACATATTGCCACAGGCATAAAGTGTATCTGTAAGATATTGATTAACTACATTGATAATTAATATTGATTAAGTTTAATGAATAACAGTTACTGTACTCACGAAAGGAGTGAGGGTGGTGATAAGGAATCCCAACCATACTGCTTGAAACACCGCATTGGGAATTATAGACCCCGTTATCCTCTCCATGAAAATAGAGAAAAAACACATCCACAAAAAAATGGGGACCATTAAAATCAGTATCATGGCCAGGAAATAATTCCCTATGATAATACAGGGAACGAGAATAACCAGAGAAACCCATGAATGGATCAGTACAAAGATGATGAGCCCACACACCACATCCTTTACAGTGCTCTGGTTGATGGGAAGTGCATTATAGAATACCGGTCGTGCAATCTTCTGGATGAAAAGAGAATACATTAAAAACACTGCAAAGAGAATTACACAATACAGAAAAAGATACGGAATTTTGGGTGAAGAGGGCACAACCCCCAGAAAGTGCAATCCTATAATATAATAATATCCAACCATGAAAATTAGAGTTATTCCTATGGAAAAAATCCAGATTTTTTTCGATTGTGTAACCTGATTTTTAATGATTTTTTTTAGAGAACATCCTTCCTTTTTACACATTCTCCAGGAGAAGATACCTAAATTGATGCCTAACCCTCCGGTGAGAACTGCAATCAATGCAGTAAAGGGTAACGGAGTCAAAAAGAGAGGAGTCAAGATAAGAATAGTGGGGATGCACAGAAGAGTGATCAGGTAATATGAAAAGATGAATCGAGGAAGTGGAAGATGAAATTCCATTGGAATGATCTTACTATCACGAGTCCAGCCAATGCTCAGAGATATCATTCCCACCAATCCTATCAATCCAATAAGTCCCACTGCCAGAAAGAGAACTCGCTGATTGAATGTTCTGACCTGGGAAACCGGTCCCTGATCGAAGGTTTCAGAAATCCAGGACACAGAAGCCAGGATGAAATCCGAATCCCAGGGGGTGGTGAGATGGTCTGCTCCAGGAATCACCTGTAGCCTGCGTGCCGTACCCTCCTGTATATCTCCATAGGTGGTATTGAATGCAATGTCTTCCATAGGTCTTCCCGTCAGGGGGACCATGGATAGTTTTGCTTTTTCAGGAGATACTGCTTCATCATGAGTTGCTATGACCATGAGTACATTCTCCGGGCTGTCCACCGTAGAGATATGGGTATCTGCAGCAGTTCCCACCCCAATCCAGGCCCTCACTGTTAAATGATGTGCTGCATACTCATAGGTGGGACCTCCCCCCATGGAATATCCCAGCAGAACCATGTTATTCATGTCTGCATATGGTGTATGGCGGGGAATATCTTCTATGACTGCTTTCAAATCCAGTGAAAGACCATTTCTATCCAGTTCACCTCCACTTTGCCCGTGTCCTCTCCAGTCAAGATTGGCTACAATGTACCCCTGAGAGGCAAATTCCACAGCAAAATTACTCATCATCTCCTTGTTGACATTGACCCCATGGCCCATGATCACCACAGGGGTAGTGCGATCCAGTTCGGGGGGGTAATAGAGATTATAGGAAATGGGGATAATATCATCTGTAAAAATTTCATGTGTGGTGATGATCACAGGGGGGTTGTGTAATCCTCCTATACCCGTGAAGGTGAAAATGGAAAATAGAACAATAAATGAGAATCGATATGATTTTCTCATGATTGATATTTAAAATCGCAATTTATATAGATTTGTATAAAAAAGGTAGATAGTTAAATATCTACCCAGGGAATACTCATCAACGATATAGATGTATTGAATAATAAAATACATCCTGTTCTGTATATGCACTCCCTTCTTCTATTCGAATAGTATAATCCACTTCCCAGGTTCGTTCCATCTCATTTGTAGCTGCCCATCCAAGAATCACCACATTGAAGATTACTTCATATTCTTCACCTGCGTCCAAATCAGTTATCACGAAATAATCTTGTCGCATCACAACATCATCGGATGCAATAAAATCTTTGAGAATCACCTTTTCTAAAGCAGTGTCCCCTTTATTTTTTATGATAAGGGTGTATTCCACAGTCACGTCTCCACTGGTCTGATCAGTACCCAGGACCTCCATGCTGGCGCCGAAGTCAAGAACATCTTTAGGTAAGGGTGGTAAACCCCCCTGACCAGTACATCCGCAGGTGACCATTAAAGGCAGAATCAGGAAGAGGATATATTTTTTATCTATCATGACTATGCCTCACAACTTCAATCCTTATAAATCATGCGGAAGGACACTATTCACGAACATTATGTATCAGATCAATGGAGCGTGTCTCAGCGAAGACCATTTCCAACTTTCACATACTCCCGAAAACCATATAAGGGTAACACAAATTTTTAATTCGTGATACCATGAGTTCGAGTGATTTCATGCTTGAAGAAGCTGCCCGCTTTCATGGCCACCTGGGTCCATATCTGGCCTTGGGATTGAAGATGGGGTTACTGGCAAAAGAATTATTACCGGGTGATCCATTTTCTCTGCGTGCAGAAATCCATACTGATACACGACCTCCTCGCTCCTGTATAGTCGATGGAATTCAATTTTCCTCCGGATGTACACTGGGTAAAGGCACTATTACTATCCATGAAGATACTGCCCTCTATGGAACCTTTTTTAAAAATGGTGAAACAGTGACTATCAGAGTGAACCCTGATATTGTAGAGAGCCTTTCTGATTTGTCCCATGACCGGCTGGAAGAACATGCACATAGTCTGTTCAATGGAGAAAATGAGGACCTCTTTGAAGTGGTGCCATGATCGAATTGAGAAATGTATCCACCATCTATGAAGGAGAACAGATTCCCACCCTCTCGCAGGTCTCCCTGTCCATTGGAAAGGGTGAATTCGCAGCTATTGTGGGTCCTAATGGAGCAGGGAAGACCACATTGTTAGAAACTATTAATGGATTATTGAAATCCACAGGAGACATTTCCATCATGGGTATGAATCTCACAGAACAGGGAATAGAAATCAGGAAGCGCACAGGGTATGTACCTCAGGAATTTACCTGCGATTCTTTGACCCCCTTCCTGGTCAAGGATGTCATACTCATGGGGCGATTCGGGAAAATAGGGGTGCTGAAATCACCATCCCGGGCCGATCATGATATTGTGAAAAAAACAGCTCATTTCCTTTCCATCTCCCAGTTGTTAGAAACACCTGTGGGAAAATTATCTGGAGGTCAGTTGCAGAAGGTGATGATTGCCCGAGCCCTGGCTACAGAACCCGACATCCTCCTCCTGGATGAACCCTTCAGCAACCTGGATATGAAATCCCGTGCAGACCTTTCTGAAAAATTATCTTCTCTGAATGAAAAGGGATTGACCATTATCATGGTCATCCACGACCGATCAGCCATCCCCCTCTCCTGCCGGAGAATCATCACCGTAGATGCGGGACGAATCGTGTCCGATAAATCATTGCCCCAGGTGATGTGATGATTTCAGAACGATTGATCATACTGGCCATAACAGGGGCTGTTCTCACCGGCATTTCCTGTTCCCTGGTGGGTTCTTTCGTGGTGCGAATGAATCTGTCATCCCTGGGATTCGCCATGTCACATGCAGCCTTTGCAGGGGCTGCCCTGGGCCTAGTCCTCTCTATTGAACCTCTCCTCATATCCATCGTATTTTCGACAGGAGTGGCTGTGTTGCTGGGACCCCTGGCCGAGAAGGCTAAATTACCCACCAATGTCATCCTGGGAGTGATTTTCTCGCTGATGATTTCGCTGGGTCTGGTCTTTTTGAATCTCATTCCGCAAACTGCCATGACCTCTACCGCCCTTTCTATTTTATGGGGGAGTATTCTAGGAATGACTGTACAGAATGTGCTGCGACTTTTTGTATTGACCGTGGGAGTCGTTATTGTCTTTATCCTGTTTTTCAAAGAATTCCAGTCCATCATGTTTTCACGGAAACTGGCAGAAGCTTCTGGTATCAATACCAAATATTACTATTACCTCATTCTCTTTCTCACAGGCATTACCGTGGCTTTTGCCTTGAAACTGGTGGGAGGACTTCTGGTATTTGCCCTCATGGTCAATCCCACTTCTTCTGCTTATCAGTTCTCCTATGATATGAAGCATATTATTGTATTATCTCCAGTCATTGGAGTTATCTGCTGTCTGGTGGGAATCATTGTTTCATTCTTGATCGACCTTCCCACAGGGGCCTCCATTGCCATCGTCTCATCATCTCTATTTGCATTATCTGTGGTAGTATCTCCTAAGAGACGGAGGGGATAATGTCCATCGACTGTAACAGGCACAAATAATTTAAGAGAGTGACCTCATCGTATTCTATGAAAGAGATACCTGTGCTGCTGATGCTTTCTATATTAATTATTTCAGGGTGTGCAGAAGAGAACACCCGCTGTGGAGATGGTGTATGCGATGAATTCAAAAGGGAACACAACGCGTGTCCGCAGGATTGTAATCAGGTGGGAGAATCTGAAGATCATCAATATGCAGAAGGTATCCTGTATATTGGTATGATGATTCATCTTGAAGGGTGGGATAATGAAGTCAATAATAGAGACCAATTTGCCCACCATGCTCAGGCTGCCAGGGACCTGGCAACGCTCTTTGAGGCTCATGGAGCACGAGCCACCTTCGAGGCCCGGCCAGAATTTGTGCAGGCCTGTGAGATCTGGAATGACCCTGTGCTCACCGAATTATACGAGAGGGGTCATGGCATAGGAGTTCATGCAGATGTTGGGGGATCTGTAGAAAAAGAAGGATTGACTCAGGAGAAGTTCTCCCATCTCATAGCATCCATGAAAGAGGACACAGAATCTGCAACGGGAATCGAAATCATTCATATTTCAGGTATCTGCTCCACTCTGGACTGGGTATCTGCTGCAGCAGACGCCGGATATAGCTGTGTCAGCGGCTGTGTGGGATATTGTGCCATGTCTCTCCCCCCACAGGATCGGCCTGCAGTATATTGGTCCTGTAAGAATCCTGCAGCATGTCATGGTGTCATTCCCCTCACTCTCCAGGAGAGACTCCATCCCTGGAGAACGAACACAGCCAGAAATTGGCTGAATCCAGATCCTTCCGGGAAGATTGTGATACTTCCCTCAAATGGTGGATTGTATTATCTTGAAGAAGAAACTCAGGCCACTACCTCTCCCCTGGAATCCGGTACCTTCACCCGGGAAGACATCACAGCCTATATAAATCTTTTAGAAGAAGCACTGCATTACACAGAGAAAGATTCAGTCACCATATTCTATGTGGCATTGAGTATGGGAAGCCCTCACCTGGAAGAATCACTCTATCATAAATGGTTTGCTGCTATCCAACCATATATCGATTCAGGGCGTGTACAGTGGAAAACGCTGCCAGAAATGTGCAGGCTCTTTATCACACAGGAACCATCAACAGATCAGCATCACATCATCTGTACCTTCCATGCAGCCTGATACTCCTCTCCATGCAAAGGTTTTTAACATAAGCTCTATCTATAGTAGCACATAAAACTAAATCGTGTTACTGAGGTGAATATATGAATCTGAATGTAAAGTGGAATAGGAATCTGATAGGGATACTGTTCATGGTGATGGCATTGAGTGGTGCAGGATGTGTCCCCTGCATGAGTCAGGATACGGTTACCATCATCTCTTCTACTACCACGTTGGGATCACTGGCAGAAGAAGTGGGCGGGGATCATGTAACTGTGATTTCTCTGGTACAACCTGGTGTGTGTCCCTCACATTTTGATATTCGTCCCTCCCATGTAGCAGAGGTAGAACAGGCAAAACTCATTCTCTTTCATGGCATAGAACCATGGCTGGAGGATCTCATCACCGCTTCAGGCAATGAAGATATTATACGAGTCAATCTGAACGGTCCCTGGAACACGCCGGTATTGGCTCAGGCAAAAATCGAGATTATACGTGACGCTCTCATCACTGTAGATCCAGAAAACACGTCAGATTATGAAAAAAATGCAGGTAATGCAATTGAGACACTTAATGAGACATCTGAAATAATAAAAGCGGAAATTTCCCAGTATAACGTTTCTGAAATACCGGTGCTGTGTATGGATTGGCAGGTTTCGTCTGTGGAATGGATGGGGGGTTCCATTGTAGGGTCCTATGGTCCGCCTGAAACCCTCTCTGTGAAAGATATCGATGAGTTGATTTCTATAGGTAAAGACCAACAAGCGCTCATGGTTATCGATAATTTACAGAGTGGAACTGATGTCGGTGCTCAGATAGCAGCAGCCATCGGGGCAGAACATGTGGTGTTCTCAAATTATCCCTCTGCTGTTCCTGGAACAGAGACTGTGGTCCAGATGATAACATACAATGCCCGTCAATTCATCGATGCTGTCCAGAAAATCCAGACAGAGGCAGAAGAAATCTCCCAACTGGAAACACAGCTTGAAAAGAGTAAGGAAAAAACCCAGATATATGGAGTGCTTGCCGCCGTATTCTTCATAGTGAGTGCAGTAGAAGCAGTGCTCCTGTATGTAAGAAAAAAATAAATAACAAATTCACATCCTTTCTTTTTCATTACACTGAAAAAATTGATCTGTATCTGTTTACATACGTAATGATGTGAGGATAAGAAAATTTATTGAAATTTTTTCTTTGTATTTTCTAAAAATATTTTAAATTATATATACGTATGTAAATAACGCTATTTACTCACGTAAATGTTTTTTTAATGGTCTATAGAAAATCTTATAAGGATATAAGGCAAATAAAGCCAAGGTGAACGAATTGACATTCAAAGCTAAGTGTTTTGATGATGTTCATGAGATTATTGGTGTTAAAGTTGACCCTGGTAGAGAACAGGACATAGTAAAGGTGCTGGAAAAATTCCCCCAGGTTGCTGCAGTATACAAATCACTGGGTGACTATGACATCATCGCCCTTTTGAGCATCGAAGATTCTCAACAATTGACTGAATTCGTTGTGGAAACATTACGGAAAGTGGATGGTGTGGTAGACACAAAAACCACCCTGATCCGCAAGTGAGGGAGAAAAGTGCTGGCATTAGTAGAAATTCGGACAGAAAATGTTCCTCTGGCAAAAGAACGACTCATGGAGATACCCTATGTTCTGGCATTTTATGAATTGATGAGTCGATTCAATGTAGCAGTCATTGTAGAACTGGATAATAAGCAGGCTCTTTTTGAATTTTTAACCTTGAAAGTGCGGACAATTCCAGATGTCAAAGAAACAAAGACTCACATTATTCAAAATGGTATAGTGATATGAAATGGCTGAAGAGATGAAACTAGGATTCAGGCGTATAGAGAAAAAACTCAGGGAACAGATGACCTTCAATTTCGTACAGCTCAAGGGAGACATCATAGAGACAGGAGTCTGCACTCAGTGTGGAGCCTGTGCTGCCTTCTGTGACCATATTTCCATAATTGATGGAACACCCACCCTATCTGGAACATGCGAATCATGTGGTGTGTGTTATGCCCAGTGCCCTCGCACCATCATCACAGAAGAGGGATTGATAGGAAATTATATTTCAGTATATGCAGCCAAATCGAAATTTAAATCAATCAAAGGGCAGGATGGGGGAGTCATTACTGC
>Ga0180438_10007398_pt1 | contig 14328 bp, 30 predicted proteins | sample SS_ome_12_FD_132455 | JGI IMG/M metagenome (GOLD analysis project Ga0180438, IMG submission 132455) | Hypersaline lake sediment archaeal communities from the Salton Sea, California, USA - SS_3_D_2 metaG | ecosystem: Environmental > Aquatic > Non-marine Saline and Alkaline > Hypersaline >... | reverse complement strand
TAACTTGATGCTAGACTTGTAGCTATACCTAATTCCAACAAGCTCTGTATAGATAAATCTACTATGCTCCGGAGTCCAATCGCTAGTAGGATTACGAGTAGAGGAAGCCAAATCTTCTTAGGACCAAGACTTAATCTTTTCTTGTACCATAAGTAGGCCCCTACTCCTAGTAGTATTACGGCACCCAGAGCGGGTGTAAAGAATAAAACATTACCGTCGCCATTTCTCCACGTTGCCCACTCACCGTGCATAGTAAAGAGGACTAGACCTGCTCCGGTTAGCCAACTTAGCACCTAACTATCCTCTATTCCTTGGGAAGAATATATCGACGGACATAAGTGGAATAATAACGGCAAAGATAGCAGCCATAAAAAATACTAGTATGGCACTTACTAGACTGTCCCGCAACATATCCAGTCCCAAATGGATAAAACAAGATGCTATCGTCCACATTATAGATACTAGGCATATAAAACAAAACTTCATTTAGCGCCTCGCAAAGTTAAATGCTAGCCCAACAGTAAGTACTAGGAGTAAAGCCTTCCAATAAATACTAAGGCTAGTGACTATATCGAAGGCTATTACTATTAGCATTATAATAAGAACACCCAAGACTAGCAAGTTGTTCATTGGCTACCGTACTACTAGTTTCTCGAAGTCCAGCCAACTACCTTCAACAGTACCGTCGGTCGTAAGTACAATAGTTCCAGCCTCATCCGTACCTACCCAGAATGCACCACACCCTTCCCATCTATCTATGGCTTCTTGATGCGGATGTCCGTAACTGTTACTTGCACCGGCAGAGTAGATTACGTTATCAGGTAGAATCTCGTCCAGGAACTTCTGTGAGGATGAGGTCTTGCTACCATGATGCCCTGCTTTGAGAAAGTGCGCTTTGGGTAGCTCGAAGGCATCGCACATCTCTTCCTCCGCTATCTCTTCGGCGTCGCCAGTGAGGTAGATATTTACTTCACCGAATCTAAGTAGCACAACTATAGAGTTCTCGTTATAATCATCCGTGCTACCCTCTTCTGGGTTTAGTACTTGAAATACGAGCTCACCTACTGTAAAGGTCTCACCCCTCGTTGGCTGTATGTGTATTATGCTCGGCTCATCCTCTATACTCTCAACGTACCTAAGATAAGTCTGAGTAGTCTTAGTATCAGTATTATCTACCACTTTGTCTACATCGAAGGCATCAAAGATATCATCCATATCGCCTATATGATCCGCATCTGCATGAGTCGCTATAACTGCATCCATGCTACCTTGAGTATAAGTTTCTAGGTAAGGTACTACCCCTGCACCATTCTTACCAGAATCAATTACTACTTCTGTATCACCGTAGTCAACTAAGGTACAGTCACCCTGACCAACATCTATAAAGTGTACGAGTAGAGTACCTTCTGGTACTACTGTCGGTGCAACTAGTTCCTGCTCACCACTGTTCTTTACCTTATCTATCCAGGCACAGCCACTTACCTCAAGCGCAATGTAGATAAGTAGGGCGATAACGATAATAGTTGTGAAGCAACCAAGTTTTAAGCCAAACATAGTTTGAGCCTCCTACTATTCGTCTATTTCTAGTACCTCAGCCTTAGCGTGGGCTATCCGTTCCTTGTTCTTCTCCTGAACTAGTGCGTGCTCCAGCCTAGACATATCACTTAGGATTGCATTTATGAGACTTCTTATATACGTGTCCACTAGCTACCTCCTCTCCGTTCCATCTTATACCGCCACATCTTGGAGTTTACGTATAAGAAATCTATCTCTGCCTGCGTGAGAAACACCTGACCAACACCTGTAAGCCCAGTTTCGTCCTTCCACTCTTCTCGGACGGTATAGCCCTCTTTTGACTCAATTACCTTTATCGTACGCTCAACCTTCATTGATCTCTCCCTTCGAGATTAAGAACTGCAGACCGGAATCAATTAGTTTAACATAGGTACGTGCACCACTATAGTCACGGGTCTTGATCCGCTGGCCCAGATAGGTTACTGCGGAGTTTAGTTCAAGCAATACTCCTTCCTCAGTAACACTGTTATAGGGGACTGTGACTTGCTGCTTAGCCATATCGGCATGCTGCCAGCAGAAGCCAGATGGACTTCTATCCAGTCTAACTAATCTGGTACAGCCCTTAGCTTTGCACTTTTGCGTGGTCATACTAGAGTTCCTCTCTTCTGTCTAACTCCTCGCTTGGCTGAGGTTCAGTAACTCGACTTCCTCTTCCTCTTCCGGCCAGTCTTCTACGGGCTCGTATTCTTCTTCCTCAGGCTCCTCCTGCTTCTTATCTACCCTTCCCTTCTTCTTTGCCTGTAGTAGTGAACCAAGATAGACCTTATCCCGCAGGTTCTCTATATCTGTAGATGCATCAAGCCAGTATCTTAGTAGCTTACTTAGATCGGCATAAGCGCGTCCGTACGTGTCATCAACAAGCCAGTCACCGTTGAGTATTTGCTCAATAGCCATGTTTGTATAGTGACGTTTCAGGTGTGGCGTTTCGTAAATGACCCTTAGGTTTGTCTCATAAACAAGCTTCTCGTAAGCACCAGGTAGATGCTCCCGTATTCTTCTACCTTCGAGGTCCTCGCGGGTATCAATTAGCACTTTAACAAGTAACCACTGGCGTACCATCTGTTCCGCGACTAAATCGCTACGCTCGAGCTTAACTATCTTATCCATATTAAGCTCGATAGTATCCTTGATACCGAAGTAGGTGGAGAACTTGCCCTGCGCAACGGACCGTGGCAGTAGTTCGCCCCTCTTATCGAAGATAACTATAGTCTTTACCCTTACGTCTGGCAGATATGACATATTACTCACCCCCGCCCAGCATGGCAACCAATTCATCGTAATCCTCTGGCATTAAGTAAAATAGTAGTACTTCCTTGTTGTGTATCAAGGGCCTAGCATTGGACAGCAGGTAGGCCTGTGCCTCGTTAAGGTTCCTCGGCTGGTACGTTTTAGCACGAATTGACTCCGCAGAAGCCTTTATGGGCTCCGCCCTACCCAGTCTGCGATCAATGAAGCTTTTAGCTTGTGTTACTAAGGGCTCCTGGGCTTCCCTCTCCTCGGCGACTTCCACCTTCCTACCTTCCAACGCTGCTCTTGTTTCAAGTACGTAAGGGCACTTCTTTTCCCACTCGTTAGGGTTCGTTAGTTTACAGTTTTCCTCTCTCCGGTTAGGATACTTACACTTCCATATGCTAGACTCGCCTGATTCGTCAAGCTCACCTACATATGGGCATACCTCTGGTTCCCTACTACCAAATAGTTTCACTTACAACCTCCTTTTATAGTTAAAGTTTCCCGTCTCCTGTTTAGCTAGCACATCCGCAAGCTCGTTATAGCTCGAACCGTTGTGGCCTCTTATCCAGTCCCAATCTAAACTACGACCTTTCAGTAACTCGTCCAGTGCTATCCAAAGGTCCAGGTTCTTATTCTTCTTCCAGCCCTTCGTTATAGTATAGACTACATACTGACTGTCGCTATGAATAGTTACATTCGCATCTAAAGGTAGCTCCTTTAGCGCCTCGATTACGGCAGTAAGTTCCATCCTGTTGTTGGTAGTACTATCTTCGTGGCCACTAATAGTAGTTAACTCACCATCCTCCGTGTGAATTACAACGGACCAGCCTCCTGGACCGGGATTCCCCAGGCACGAACCGTCCGTATAAACATCATACTTCACCTGTCACTACCTCCTTTCCGTACTTTCTACCCTTCACTTCCTTATAGAATGGGTAGATAGTTGTGGTATAACAAGAATCGCAGCGCCATCTATGACGCCCGGAATAAATATCCGTTCCGTGCGGGTTCATCTTCTTCAGGCAGGTTGGGCAGAAGGCCTCCGGCTCTCTAAGTAATACTAGCATATTAGTTTCTCCGTGGATTCCTTATTCTAAAGTTTTTCTTCATTCTTCGCCTAGATGTTGTTAGTAAGTATAAGTTCCAGAGGACGAACAAGCCGAATGGAGCAATAAACAGTTCTACCCCAGTATGTAACCAGAGTCCTAAGAATATAGCTGCTGGTACAAATGTCTGTATGCCACCTCGTCTCCATGCAAAACGTAGTACCCCATCGTCACAAAACGGACAGATATAGTTAGTCTGCGTACCGCGACCGCACTGCTTGCACTCGTAAGGTGCCCCTACCTCCAGAAAACTCCTCTGTACGTCAGTCAATCTGGTCTTCTTCATCAATATCACCCGAAGGTAGCAATATAAGTGTGTCCGTATTGAAATCTCGTGCGTAGCGGATAGTATTCCAAGTACCGCCTTTTTGGGACTTGAATCTCATGGCATCTGGAGCAGCAATTAGGATCTCGCTGGCCTTTACTATATCTATGTTACGTTGGTTGTAGGTTAGTGGAGGGTGCATAATAACCTCTATCTTCTTGTGCTCGCTCTTACAGTATGCCCTATTCTTATCTATGGTAGGTGGATGTATGTGTATAGCACCCCCTTTATAGTCGATAAAAAGTTGGCTGACTATATAGTGAGCCTCCTCATCGGCACCGATGCAGTCGCCATGATGGAACTGTATCCAATCGAACATCTGCTGCATACGGAGGAAGGAAGTCCGAAACTCCTTCTTCTGTATATCAGTCATACCGTGTCTAGACCCAGTGAATCCGATATGCATAGCCTATCCTACCTAGTCGAACTTTTGCCACTCCGGTTCCGCCTCCTGAACTTCCCTTAAGGTTAAGAGCGTCTACTAGTCCCCTAATGGGATCATACTCTGTCATTGTGGTAATCCTTGACTAAAGTACTTTTCGGCCCACTTTGCTGACTTACCTAACGTAAAAGGGTAGAGGATGGCAACAGCCAGAGCTATAAGTAAGGCGAATAGTACACCCAGCGTGTACATAAGTATTTCCGAGGGTAAAAGTAGGCGTCTCATTAGTCTTCCTCCGTATCGTCGTAGATTAGCTCCTCGCCTTTGAGTCTGTCAAGTAGCGGCCAGCCAGGTGACCCCCGTCATCTAGTGGGGCCCCTCTTCCGCAATGGACTCCCTAAATGCCGCTTTACCGGCCCTAGTTATATCCTTGGCTAACTCCTCTAAGTCCAAAAAGCGGGCAAGCCCCGCACCTTTTTTAGTAAGACGGTACCCCATCCGATTCTTCCTCGATAAAGTGGTCTTCCATTCTAAACTGTTCACGCATGTCCTCGACGACTTCGCGCATTACCTCCTGATCATTCAAGTACTCCTTACTAAGCCTAGCTTTATCCGTTAGTATCTTATCTAATGAGTCGTCTATGGACTTATCGTTTATGGGCAGCACTATCTGAACACCATTACGCTGCCCGATTCTGTGTAGCCTGTCGATAGCCTGGTTGTTCACAGCCGGGTTCCACCATCTGTCCATAAAAACACAGTTAGAGGCCGCCGTCAGTGTAACGCCAACGCCCATAGTTTGAACTGTCCCTGCGACGACCTGTACGGAAGGATCATTCTGGAACAGCTCGACTGCTTGCGCTCTGTCGTAGTTAGCTATCTTACCACTTATTACGACATGATTTATACCCCGTCCCCGTAGCTTCTGACTCAACTGGTTTATATAGGTCTCAAAGCATGAGAAGACAACTAACTTCTTCTGCTCGCCATTATCACTATACATATCACCATCGCCTATGCCCATCTCCTCCATAAACTCAAATAAGAAGTCTGTTTTGCTGCTGGAGGCGTTTACACCTAGTATAGACGGTTCAAGATTTAACTGTCTTAGACGGGTTAGCTGTGCCAGAACGGAAGCCGCCCATATAGGCTCCCCGCTATCCAACAATACCATGAGGTCCTTCCGCATATTATCGTAGGCGCCCCTTTGATCATCGTCCATTTCCAGTATGACTCTTCTATAGTACTTCTCCGGGAGAAAAGGTAATACCTCCGCTTTACTACGCCGTATTGTAAAGTCCTCCGTCTCTCGCCTAAGACCTTCCATATTTCTAACACCGAGAACTTTTACACCACCTCCTCTCCTTCTCTTATAGTAACAGTACTGATCTATAAACTGCTGACGCTGTCTTGTACTATATAGATCGGGTCTTACTATGCAGAGCAGAGTATGTAGATCCGCAGGATTATTAACTATCGGACTACCTGTTAGTATGACCTTCTTCGCCCTTTGCTGTGTACTAAGAAAATCAAGCATACCTCTAGTTTGCTTAGTACGTATGTTGCGTAGTTGGTGCGCCTCGTCCATAATTATTAGGCCGAAGGGGTAGCCTCTCAGGATATCGAGGTGCCTTTCCACTCGGAAGGTTTCGTAGTTCGTTATAAAGTAAGGTGCCGGCGTTCCTTTGAAGTATTCATCAAAGAGTGTCTGCAGTTTTTTATAGGCTGAGCGTTTAGCAACGGATGGTTCGATACCACACCACTCCCTTATCTGTCTAGCCCATTCTAACTGCAGAGTCTTCGGACAAACGATGAGTGTCTTACCTGGCCACGTTCCTAGTTCAGAAACGCCTAACGCAATAGGCGTCTTACCTGTACCCATCTCACTCAGGAGTAGCCAGTTATCGTTGTCCGTCAGGATACGTACGACGTCCTCCTTCTGATACGGGTATAAATCGTTAGGTAATTCCATCTCATTCCCCAAAGACATCTTGTGCCGTTACGTTGCTCATCTTATCAGCCTCCTGTACGGCTTGTTCGTAGAGTTTACGCATAGCGCACTGACAAGACCACACATACTGCCAGGCTGTCTGCGTGCATAAATACAGCCACGGCAGCCACTTAAGCGGGTCTCTCTCTGCTTGTAGTTCTTCTCGAACTCTTGATACTCGGTAGTTTCCTGATAGTCATGCTTTAAGTCTACATTGTCTCCTGACATCATTCCTCCTAAAACTTTCTGAATTTATCCTATATCATCCTGACTCAAAGTCTCCGTAGCAACGTGCCACTCCGCCTCAACGAGGCACTCAGCAAGTGTCAGATCCGGCTTTGTATCACGCAGCTTCTTGGCCGTAGCGAATACTCTTCTCTGTAGTTTTTTATTCGCCATGTGCGTCTTACCTTTATCAGAGTCTAGCCATCGTCGTAACGCCTCCTTTCCCTTATCCGACTGGAAGTAACGCCGTTTTACTTCCTTACCTTTATCGGAGTTTTGGTATCTCTTGTAGGCTTCTTTACCTTTCTCCGATCTTCTGTACTTGTCGAAGTTTTTATCGAGCTTGTCGGCCGCTTCGGGTCCAGCTATGTGGCGACCTTCCGGTAGTACAGGGCCCTGTTTCTTCTTTTTGCTTTTCTTAGGAGCCGGCATCTTCCCCACCTGCTCGTACATTGCGTACCTCCGGTAGTATGTACACGTTCTGTCTAGTTAGACTTACGAAGTCGGAGGGTGCGTCATTAAACTCCCACCGAAGTTCATCTTCGTGGTACCAGGCTAGGGACCACTCCGGGATATCCCAGAAGAACACTAAGTACTCCTTACCATCAACCAGGTCATCTGCATCCGTAACTTCTATAAGCTGCATGTAACTCCTTTCGTGATGTTATTTCGGTGTCCGTGGTGTTGTGGTACAATATTAAGGAAGAGTATTGTATTTATATTTATATTTATATTTAATAATTATAAATGATTTTGTAAAATTTGTCAAGGGCCCGGCCATATCAAATTTTTATTAAAATTCAAAAAATGACCGTGTGTGCAAAAGCGCTTACGTGAAAGCAACGCCCGCAGGTTTCAATAATATTTATATTGTAATTTTTATTGAAAATATAATATAATATATCTGTACTGATATGCAATCCCCTTGTAAAACACTTCCTTCAACTATCTGAAATTACCTTACGGGTCGATTGCGTCATTTGGGAGTAAGTATGACTGAAACAGTAACGGCATTCCGACCGGATGCCAGTGATACCTTAGAATGGCAGGTAGTTATACGGCTGGGTGTTGACGAGCGAGTTTACACATACTATAGTGCTAAAAGGTATAAGGCCTGTATTGAAGCCATTAGGGAGTTCATTGAGGAGTTCGATTTACCAGGCCGCCCATACGAATACTGGGGAAGTAATCAGAAGGGCGGATTCCTAGAGATTAGCTCCAGATGTATATCTGACGGTAAGTAGAGGCGGTAAAAGTGAAGTATTTAGTTATAGGCTTAGTATCAATTGCTGGATACGCCTACTTCTTTGACCAGATGGGAGAGTTCGTTTCCTGCCTACTCTTCCTGCTTATTGGTATCTTTGTAGGGACCTTTGTTCCCGATCGAGTACCGTGGGTCCGTAGACTTAGCGGGAAGCCGAAGGCTGACCAGTATAAAGAGAGGGATAAGGATGTACGAAGTACTAAGGCTCGAAGACAGTCAAAACTTTACAGAACTAGAAAGCAAGGTTAAGGAAGACTTCGAAAAAGCATTACAGCACATAATCTCTGGGGTCACTCCGAAAGAGGACTTCCCCGGTGAGAGAATTCCGGCAAGACCCGTAAGAGGCGGTGCTACAGTTAACTACGTTCCGGGCTGGTGGTTCATACAACAGGCCAACGCCTTATTTCAGCATAGATGGAGTTTTGAAGTTTTAGAGTTCCACGTTGGTGAGAACCAAGTATACTGTAAAGGACAGGTTACTATTCCTATACCGGGCTATGAAGAAACGATTGAGTACCCAGACGGCAGAAAGATAACAAAAAAGGTAGAAGGAACTACAATAACCAAGACACAGTTTGGTGGTACGGATATAAAGAGAAAGACGGGAACGAGGGATATAATTGATATTGGTGACGACCTTAAGTCTGCAGCTACCGATGCAATGAAGAAGTGCCTGACACAGTTTGGGTTCGCACCGGATATTTACGGTAAGAGAGAGACACAAGAGATAGGCACTCCTAGTAGCTCGCAGTTAGACGCACTTTACGCAACTGCCGAAAAGGCCGGAATGAGCAGGGAGGCAGTTGTTGAGCTAGCACAGGAAGAATTTGGGGATAGGCCCGAAGCACTTAGAGAGATAGAAGTGCTTGGTCTAATAAATAAAGTGCGTCAAAAGGCAGGGAAGTAGTGCCAACTAAGTTGAATGTTTGCCGTTGTGGTAAACTCCTAAAGCATAATGCAGTAAAGGCAGGAATAAGACTTTGTGACGACTGCCTTGCTAAAGCCATAGAGGATACTATATATCAACTAGTAGAAGAGAAGCACCCTAGTGTGATATGGAGAGATAACCGCACTGGTAAGTTTTACGCGGATAGGGCTCTAACCATAGAGCTGAAGTAAAGATAAGGAGACAGTAGTGGCAAGAACAAATGTAAGAGTCAAGAAACCAAAAATCTACACACACGAAGGAGGTCGTGCTCAGCACATCAACCCCGAGCTACAACTACGTAGGTCAGTAATGGCTTGTATGCTGTGGGAAGATGAGTTTTACGAGAGTGGTAAGACGATTGCGGATAGGGTACGCGAACTGGTACCGTTAGTAAAACCAGATCTAGTCTCCCGCATGGCTATTGAGGCCCGGGAAAGGATGTACCTAAGGCACATGCCTCTCTACTTAGTAAGGGAGATGGCCCGCTCGAATGGTCACAAAGCGTACGTTGCCGATACACTTAGTAGAGTTATACAGAGGGCTGACGAACTAGCCGAGTTCATGTCTATTTATTGGGCGGAGGGTAGGCAACCACTGTCCGCTCAGGTAAAGAAAGGCTTAGCTAACGCCTTTACTAAGTTTGATGAATACCAGCTGAAGAAGTACAACCGAGACAATGCCGTGAAGTTACGTGACGTACTCTTCCTGTGTCATGCTAAACCTAAAGATGAAGAGCAGGCGGCAGTTTGGAAAAGGCTAGTTGATAACGAACTAGCACAGGCTAAGACCTGGGAGGAGGAACTGTCAAAAGGCGAGCACAAGAAAACGGAGGAAGATAAGAAGGCTGTGTGGGAGAGGCAGCTTAGCTCAGGCAAACTGGGTGACATGGCGCTCTTACGTAACTTGCGTAACATGCACGAGGCAGGAGTTAGCGAGAATCTTATTGAAGAGGCTATGCGTAATGCCCGATTTAGAAAGGTTTTACCTTTCCGCTTCGTAGCCGCAGCGAAAATGAACAAGTGGTACGAACCTATGATTGAAGAGGCTATGCTTAGGAAGATGTCCCACTATATGAAGCTTGCGGGTCATACAGTTATACTGGTTGACGTATCCGGATCAATGGATGCCAGGCTTTCAACGCAATCCGACCTGGAGAGAGTTGACGTTGCCTGTTCCTTAGCGGCTTTCATGAGGGAAGTTTGCGAGAAGGTTGATGTTTTCACTTTTTCCAATAGCTTAGTGCAGGTACCAGCACGAAGGGGTTTTGCCCTTGTTGATGCTTGTAATAAGTCACAGCATCATGGTGGTACTTACCTAGGCGGGGCTGTTGAAGCCATCTATGCGACTAAACGTCCCGAGGCCCGTTCAAGAAGGTATAACGAGTGGTACTATGGCCAGCTTGATCCCCCAAGTCAGGGACTGAAACCTGATCGCCTAGTAGTTATTACGGATGAGCAGGCACATGACGATGTTATTTTACCTCGGGGTATGAAAGGCTACATGATCAACGTTGCCTCGGCGGCTAACGGTGTGGGTTACGGAAACTGGCTACACATTGATGGGTGGTCAGAAGCAGTTATTGACTATATCGTCGAGTTAGAACAGAATGAACTCTACTAAAAGTAGAGTGAAATCTGTGACTGCGAAGCAAGAACAGCATGAGCTGTACTGAAACGGATAAGGCCAACCGTAAGCCCTCGGGGAGTTAGAACCTCGTTAGATGTATGACGGTTCGGGAGAATTAGGGCTTATAGCCCGTAATGGCCTTTTTCAGAAATGAGCCCCTAGTGGTGATAGCTATGGAGATACTTCGAATGGATCGAAATTTGCCTTACACGCAGACGTTGTGGGTTCGAGTCCCACTATGCTCCAAGCGAACGTTCCCTAAGGGCTCCAAAAAAGATACCGAGCTGGGGAGTGAATTCTCCTTATGGCCTACTGGTAAATAGTCCGGTTAAGGAGCTAGCGTAGAGTGCCGCAGTCAGCTCGGTAAAAATGGTTATGAGTGGTGTAGCGAGGAGTTACTTCGCCTGTCAAGCGACGTGGACGGCTAATAGCCGAACGTGTTAAATGCTCCAAGCGACTGTTCCCTCATAACTTACTAAGAACGAATGCAACACGAAGCAGTTGTACACGGACCTGGTGAATGCTTGAGAGAAGGATCTTGCTGGATATGCGAGGGTGGCCTATTTTTATGTCGTGTGTGTGGCTGCCTTGAAGGCGGACTAGCCACGGAATGCCCTGGCTACAGAGTTAGCGTGGACGATCACGATGCTATATACGCAGGTGAGATCGATTTCATAGGAGGTCGCTGGGTAGCAGGGCATCGTAATTACGCAATGGATTACTAAGCATGCTGAGTGGCGAAAGGTGGAGGTTACTTCGTAGTGTGGATACGTACTGTATTGCCCCTACCGCTTATTCCCTCGGCGCCAGATAAAGGGGTTAGTTATGGCTAAGGTAAACGTCGAGCAGAAGCTAACTATAATACTACGGATGTCAGAGGAGGAATCCGACATACTAAAGAGCTACCTACAGAATCCTCCAGATCGGAGTGATAAGAAAATTCTAGAGACGTTAAAAGAGCTTTTCGAAGCACTACCTTGGTCTAACGAGATACTAAAGTGAGTGAGTATATAGTTACTAAAATCCACCTAACAGACGAGGTGGCTAAACTAACCTATAAAGATGAAAACTTCAATCCCCGTAAGTGGAGTTGGCTAGATGTAGAAATACTAAGGAAAGCAGCTAACTTTATTGAGAGGGAGTTAAAAGAAATAGAAAGTAAGTAAAGCTAGTTTAGTGGTGGTGATAGGTAAGGGTTACTTCGCACGATAAGCGGGAAAGTACTGGTTCGAGTCCAGTTATATGAATCTCATATATAGCTCAGTTGGAAGAGCACCTACGTTCCCTTATCGACTAGTTCCCCACTAGACTAAACTAGGGGTATAGGCTAGAGGCTCGAGTCACTCGGTTTGGGGCCGAGACCACGTTGGTTCGAATCCAACTGCCCCTACCAGAAGCAAAGTAGTAAAGGTGCTGACTAGTGGTGAAAGGAAGGAGTTACTTCGGTTCGATTCCGATTATCGCTGCATTTGCGATAGCCTTAGGGGCTATTCTCTCCGACTGATTGTTCCCTAGTTAGCATGAATGAAATAGGCTGCGATGCCAAGGCGTTGGATTGCCCACCAGTTAGGGGTTCTATAAAAGCCCCGTAGGGTTAGCGACCTGCTGAGTACTTGGAACAATGTGAGCTAGTGAAATCTAGTGAACGTTGTGACTCGCGAAAGCGTGGAAGTGGGGTAGCAAGCAGCCTAAATAAGGGTACGAGTGGTGAAGGGTACAGTTACTTCGTTGGCTTGGTTCCAATGACAAAGGCGGCTTAACGGCTGTCGTGCCGAACGGCACACCAAAAACGCTGTACTCGTTTGTTCCCTCCCTACCCTAATTGGAAGTACATAATATGCCTCGTAGGAAGATTTACAAGCTTTGGAGTCCACGACTAGCCGCTATAGACATACTAGAAGGGATCTGGGACTCCTTAGATAATACGGAGAGGAAGAAGTTAGTGCTACAATCCGGTTTAACCCCCGCATACGGTTTACAGAGCGTAACGGAGATCCAGATGCTCCCAACACACAAGGCGTACGAGAAGTTCGTCTCCTTGCTGTTAGCCCGGGAGTTACGACTAACTACCCCAGTAGTTAACATTGGCAACGGAGAATTTAAACTTAACGTACCGATAGTAGGTAACCCACGTATGTTTAATGGCGTAGACACTCCAACACCTACAATGCTACTATGTATAGTACGCGGACACCTTGTGTACGTACTAAATACATCTACTAACTCGTCTCCCGATACGAGTCTCTACAAATCGGAATTACCGGATATTTACAAAGGCCCCACGATACTACTAGGTATCGTTAGAACTCCTCAGGCGAAACCCCATCACTTCGTTACAAAGGATCTAGTAATGCTAGACGGTAAGTGGTTACTACATCTCCCCGCGAAAATCCGAGACGGTTTTCTGCGCCGCAACCTCAGTGCAGACTATAGGAGTTTCAACTTAGTGCTAATCCCTAGTTTGGGTTTCTAATAGTGGGGTAGCCAAAAACTAAACTTAATTAGGAGGTGCCGATTTGGCAGGTGAACCAGTCACTGTCGATATGACCGATGCCGTAGAACTTGGTCCTCTCGACGACTCTCAGCCGTATGTCTTCGCAATCAGTAAGTGGGACTACGGTAAAGGCCCTTCCGGTGATCCGAAGGTAGATGCGGCGTTTGACGTCGTGAAACCTGAAGGTATTAACCAGAAGGTCTTCGACTCTATAAATCTTACTAACCCCAATACGAAGACAAGGGCGATCAATATCCTTGCAGCCGTTGGGGGCTTCGGGTCGAAGGAAGAAATTAAGAAACAGAAGAAGTTCAAGTACCCCCCGACGGAGGATATGCTTGGTAGACAGTTCGGGGCATCTGTAAAAACTCAAATAGACCCTAACAACCAGTATCCGGACAAGTCCGTGCTGCGTCGAGTTTTTACAGTTGAGGATTACGAGAAGGCAGTCGCCGCACCTGGTGTGTAGCGCCGATATAGGGAGCCGGCTTCCTTAGCCTGCGTATCCTCTCTTAGCTAAGAGGTTTGTAACCATGCTTAGCATGGGGATTAGCTAATAGCCACCTAGTGGGTCGCATTTCGCCCCACGATGGTTATCCACTAGGTGGTTACCGTAAACAGTACAAGTTATAGTAAGGGAGTCGTAGTATGGCTGAGACGATGACAAGTCTAGAGTTTCGGCAGAAGTATCTAAAGCCTGAGTATGTTAAGCGTTTCTGTGTTATTTCGGCCCACAACGACAAACAGTGGATAGAAATAGGCAGTAACGATCTAATACCCCCTAATATGCTAGTAGGACTTAGAATGCGTGCCGATTTGGGTGCATGGCTAACATACGAGGCGACAGTAAACCAAAGTGATACAGGAAAGTAGAAAGGCGGGAGGAAAAGTATGAGTTTCTATAATGATGACTATAATGCGCCCTGGAATGACCCAGTACATCGTGATGACCCCTTCGCACCTTGGAACACCCCAGTCCACAGGGACGATCCTTTTGCGCCTTGGAACGAACCGATGTCGGATAAGAGAGACTACGAGAAGTGGGAAAGACAGAATCACTCAGGTTGGCGAACAAGAAGGTGTAGTAGATGAAATTACAAATGCCTTACCTACCAGAAGTATCAGTTAACTCTTATCGCATAGTGGGCAGAGGAGGTCGCCCAACCAATGCGATAAAACC
>Ga0180438_10007397_pt1 | contig 14330 bp, 13 predicted proteins | sample SS_ome_12_FD_132455 | JGI IMG/M metagenome (GOLD analysis project Ga0180438, IMG submission 132455) | Hypersaline lake sediment archaeal communities from the Salton Sea, California, USA - SS_3_D_2 metaG | ecosystem: Environmental > Aquatic > Non-marine Saline and Alkaline > Hypersaline >... | reverse complement strand
TCTTCTATTCTATGATTAAAAAATCAACTATATTCCGTCAACAACATTTTTATAATATTTTAAAATTGTTTAATAGTAATAAAGGGCCATTAGATCTTTTTATTCGTAATTACTTTCGCCACCATACTCAGCTCGGATCCAAAGATCGGCAATATCTCGTAGAAAAACTGTATACCTATTTTCGTTGGCGCCTTCTCCTCGAAGAATTGGGTGCTGATCGCGACACGCTCTTCGACCTTTTGGAGAGCGATCTGCGATCATATACATCCTTTCCCAATTATATCAGAGTCAGTTTTCCCCAGGATCTTTTTGGGGCTATACAAAATACATGGAAAGAACGGGCAGTTGAGATTTGTTTGTCATGTAATGAACAAGCCCCTTTGACCATTCGTGTGAATCCTTTGCGAGGAAGTCGCGAAGAGTTGGTTGAAAGACTCCAAGTTCATGGTATTCAATCTGTTATCGACGATTCTGCTCCTTTTTCCGTCACACTTCAAAAAAGAATCAATGTATGGACATTGCCAGAATTTAAAGATGGGTGGTTTGAGATGCAAGATGCCGGTTCTCAAAGAGTTGCTGAAAACGTACGCCTCCGTCCCGGGCAAAAATTTCTTGATTACTGCGCCGGATCAGGGGGTAAATCATTGGCATGTGCGTACAAATTAGGAGGGAAAGGGCAGATCTTTTTACACGATATTCGTTTCTCCGCACTTGCTGAAGCCAAGAAGCGCTTAAAAAGGGCAGGTATTCAAAACGCCCAAGTGATCACAAATCAAAGGCAACTTCGCCTACTACAAGGAACTATGGACTGGGTTCTTGTTGATGTGCCATGTTCAGGAACAGGAACTTTGCGCCGAAATCCAGATATGAAATGGAAATTCTCTTCGGAGATGGTCGATCGATTGGTTCAGGAACAAAGAGAGATTTTTGCAGAGGCCTTGAAGTATGTGCAACCTGGCGGCCGAATTGTCTATGCAACGTGTAGTCTCCTCAAAGAGGAAAATGAGAATCAAGTAGACTATTTTCTTAAGACGTTTCCTGTTCAACTTGAAGGAGAGCCTTTCAGTTCTGTTCCAACATCTGGTGGTATGGATGGGTTTTTTGCTGTATGTTTTGTGAGGCAATTAGAAGCACTTCAAAGTGTACAAAAAGGATTGCAACAGTCTAGAGAAGGAAAGGTTCGAAAACTTGGTTCTTTTGCGCAATATGCTAATGATGATTAGCTCTTACTTGTTGAAAGCCTAATAATCGTGGTATGATTTCTGATTTAATAACGGAGCAGTCGATGATTCGAAAGATTTTTTTCTGTTTATGTCTATGTGGTACAGTCTTTGCTACTCTTCCATCGAAGATGATATCTGTAAACAATCGGGTTTTGGCCACTGTTCGAGGTCAAGTAATTACGGTGATGGATGTGACGAAACGGCTTGATATGCTTTTTTTTCAGCAATTTCCTGAGCATCGATCGTCTACAGAAGCGCGCTTTGAGTTTTATAAAGCGAATTGGAAACGTGTTTTTGAAGATTTAGTTGATCGCCAGCTTATTTTAGCATGGGCTGAAGATCGACAATTTCAGGTGAGCAGCGGCGATATCAGAGAAGAATTAGAAGAGATGTTTGGGCCGAATACAATGATGAATGTGTATGAGGCTGGCCTTTCCATTCATGAGGTTTGGGAGATGATGCGAGCAGATATTCTTATGCGTCGAGCTCTTGGGTTTTATGTGCAAATGCCTGTTATGTCCTCAATTACTCCTGAAGTTTTGCGTGGCGAATATACAAAACTTTTGGAACGAGCAGAAGGTGAGCAATTTTTTGTTTGGAAGAGTGTTTCTTTTAAGGCTAAAGAGGGAGTGTGTACAAAACAGATGGCCAAAGAGGCTTTGGAACGATTTAAAAGCGGAGAGCAATCGCAAGAGGTTGAATGGGCAGTCTCGCCATCATTTCGAACACATCCCACAGAGCTGTCACCACAAGTACAAGAGCTCTTTGCTACATTGGGTCAGGGACAATATTCTGAAGTTATTGAGTATTCAGGAAGAAGTGGGAAAGGCTGGAAGTCATATATGATTGAAAAAATTGACCAGGGAAGTGTTCAGCCCTTTTCTGAAGTTGAAACTGCTTTGCGCGAACAGCTGGCATCACCTGAAATGGAAAGAAAAACTCGAGAGTTCTTTGCTGACCTTCGAAAACAATACCGCGTCTCTCAATCAGATGAGCAAATAACTGCATTCGAGCCATTTTCTCTCCAAATAATAGCTGCGTAAAATGCCTTTGTATCGTCCTTCTGAGCTGACAGCGTTTTTGCGGTCTTTAGATATTCGGCCAAAAAGGAGCATGTCACAAAATTTTCTGATTGATGGAAATATAGTTCAAAAGATTGTTGAAAGTGTGCCTGAAGGCGCTAACGTAGTAGAAATAGGCCCAGGGCCAGGTGTGTTGACTGAAAGTTTACTTGCACACGGTTTTGAAATTCTTGCCATTGAAAAAGATGATACTCTTGCCGCTGCTTTGCCTCGCTTAGACGAAACAGGGCATCGTCTCAAAGTTGTGCACCAAGATGTACTCGAGTATTCTTTAAGCGAAAAGTCGACTATTGTAGCTAATCTTCCTTATAGTCTGACAACTCCGATCTTTAAGTGGATAATCAAGCAACATGTGTTCGTTTCGCGAGCAATTGTCATGGTACAGCATGAGGTGGCGGAACGACTTCTTCATCCTCCTACTTCGTATCTTCAGGTACTGTTATCTTGTGCATTCGATCTATACTATTTGTGTCGTGTCTCAAAAAAATGCTTTCTGCCTGTTCCTAAGGTGGATTCAGCAGTTCTTGTTTTGCTGCACAAGCAGAAAGCTGTTAAGATTCCTCAAGAGGTGTTGGCATATGTTTTTTCACAGAAGAGAAAGACTCTTCTCTCTTCGCTTTCTAAGTTTTACCCAAAAGAGAAAATTGAAGAGCGATTTGATCGCCTTGGCCTTTCAAACAAGCTGCGTCCTGAACAACTAAGCCCCGACCTTTTGCTTGAGCTTTTGATGCTGTGAAATTTGAGAGCATTGAATAACTCAAGCTTTGCAAGCAAAGCTGGGTGGGGGCTTGCCGCCTCCACACCCTTGCTTGAGGGGTTTTCACCCCTCAAACTCCCTATGATATATGGCGAACTTTTGAACTTCGTTCAAAAGTTCACCAATTTCATGAGAAAGTGATTCAGAAGTATTTATAGGCTACTTTTGGATGTTATGTGTTTTTTAACCCAGAAAAATGACGATGAGTTATTCAACACTCTCAAGTTTGGTTTTTAACCATGTGTCAATGCGTTGTAAAGCTGTTTGAGAAATCTCTTCATCTTTTGTTGGAAGTTGTAAGTTTGGCAATTGAATGAGATGAAGACCGGATTCCACTTACGCAGCTGTTAAGTTTTGCCATGGTAGATTTTCTATTCTAAATGTTATTTTGTTATTTTTCCTTGTTAATATTGTTATCCCATGCGCCTTACATCCCGGCCATGAATGGCTGGGTTTTACGGCGCATGGGATAAAATGTCGCTATTGAATAAAAATATTCATTTTTTTAATATATTTAATGTAAAAAACAAACTGTTTTTGAGGTTATTATGTGTGTTAATTCATTGGAACAATTAGAACAACGTTTTGCTCAATTTGACTCTATGCAAAAAACTGAAAGGGAAGCTTTTGAACAAGATTTAGTCAAGGCTTATCCAAATGAATCTTCTCTGTACAGACGAGCCAAAATACTCCATATGTATGGGCGATGTCTTTATGGTGGAGATATGAGAAAGAGCTCTGAAGTGTTTAGACGTTCTATGGCTACTCAATTGGATATATTGGAGCATTGCAAGACTTTACCAGAAAGTGTGACGCCTATTTCTGTTTCTGATGATGATCTGATGCAGGTTGCAGAACGTGTTGATCTAAAGTCCCAGCATGACGAGGCCTTTCTGCTAGCCAAAACATTGCGATGGCTTGGACATTCTTATCAGAATATTGATGCTATGGCAAAAAAAGATAACCTTCAGCTTTTTAAGAGAATATATGGTTTAGCTCGTTCTATTTTAGAAAATATCCCTTTAAAAGACGCAAATTGGGAGATTGGTCAACTCATCTATAATACGGAGCGATTTCTCCATTCTTTGGAATATTCAGAAATTGATGTTCGGCAGTTTCTTAAGACTCTGCATATAGAAATGGCTCCATATCTTGAAAAAGAAGGAGAGTCTCTTCGGGGTCAAGTATTGCGAGCTCAATTGCATAATATTTCGGCGGTCTATCTCAGGGACGTTCAGTGTGCAGACGAACAAGAAGAAGCGCAATTATTGCAACAACAGTATACAGAAGTGGTTGAGGCGAGACGAATCGCTACAGGAACTCCAGGATTTAATCCATTTCTTCAAATATTGTTTCTTCATAACAGTGCAAATCTTGCTTTAAAATGCTTGGATAAGAAATGTCCTGTGCAATCTCTTGAAGAGATTACTGCTTCTTTGAACCAGATGATGCATGAAATGAAAGAGCAGCAATTTGACCATTGTTATTATCCAGGTATGTGCATTACAGCAGCGCGTGCTGCTCTAAAAAGTCAAAATCATGAAGAAGCTAAAAAAATTCTTGTTTTGGCAGAAAGGCTTTGCGACAGCTTTAAAGATAGTTGTCAGGATGATTTAATCGAGATTCATCAGCTGCAAAAAGACAATGCTTTTTGCTAATCGTTTTCAGCACAATCGTCGCACTCAAGTTGAGAGAGGACGGTCTCTGTCTCCTGGATATCGGCTAGGAATTTGTCGATGAGCTTAAGGATAGTTTTGGAGCGGTTGTGGATACCTGATGTTTTGAAGCCGAGTTCAGGTCGGATTGAATCAGTGTCATCATCTTTTTGTGCGACATAGACAATCGTTGTTGGAGGCTGTGCATTTTGTTGTGGTACAATCCATATGACAAAACGTTCATTAAAGAGCGTGATTTTGCCACCAGATTCGATTGCTTGAAGCAGGTGAGAGACAGGCATGGAGGCGGTCTCTTCAGGTGTTTCTGCTAGTAGGCGCAGAGAATGTAAAGTTTTGATATTTATATCTAAGATGCCATCAGGCAGCATTTCTGAACTATTTTCTGATAAATGTTCAAAGAAAGCGTCGAGCTCCTCGATGCTTACCACGGTCAACTCCAAGTTAAGGTTATTTTTTATACCAATCAAATTTCGTAGGAATTGGCATATCTTCCCTATAGAGAGAAAAATCCTCAATAGGGCATGATTTTGATTACATAACGACAATGGTGAAAAAAAGCAAGACAAGGTGTAAAAAAATGTTGAAAAATTGTGATTTGGACGTGAAACAACAGTTTTTAGCTCTGTTCGAAACAGTTGTACGTTTAGAGTTTTCAAAAGACGATTATGTGATATGTGGTAGTGGTCCTCTTGCTATTCGCAATGTTCGAGCAGCATATGATATCGATTTGTGGGTAACATCTGGTCTTTGGTCAAAACTCATCGAAAAGTATCCGACAATAGGAAAAAAGCAAAATTGTATTTGTATTGATCATGTGGAGATCTGGAAGGATTGGATGAATTTGACAGATAGGCAAGAAGAGGTTTTTGCGGCATGCGAGATCTTTGAAAATCTTCCCTTTATGAGTCTTGAGCATTGTATTGAATGGAAAGCATGGCTTAGAAGGCCTAAGGATTTGGAAGATATTGAAATCATTCAAACCCAAGTTGAGATCGTTGAATAACTCAAGTTTTGTAAGCAAAGCTAGGTGGGACCCCACCCGCCCTCCCCCCGAGGGATGAAAGTCCCTCGGACTTCCTATCAAATGGGCAATTTTTCGAACTAAAGTTCTCAAAATTGCTCTATTTCTTGAAAAGATGGTCGAGAGTTGATTATGGGATACTATTCAACGCTCTCAATTTGGGTATATTTTTTCCTGTGGGAGAGAAAGGTTCCTTTTTGCTTGCACAAAGACAGGCTCTTTATTATAGTCTGCTGCAATAATTGAGTTGTCAAAATTCCGCAAAACATATCCTTCTGAAGATTAGGTATGGAGGCATTGGGCAAACTTAATTAAAACCCAATTTGCTACCTACGGTCTGTTGGGTTTAAACACGTTCTCTCTCTCCTAAAATTTCGGAAAGCGAGAAAAGCATAAATATTTATTTTTTTTATAAGTTTTCACAAGGAGTAATTATGACAGTAGAAAGTGGTGTTCAACCTTTTATGCAAATAAGTTGTGAACAAGTTTGTAATATGGCGTCAACAGGTATGCCTGAACGTGACATTTTGTTGTTAATTAAATCTGAGGATTGGGAAAGAATTCAGAATGAGTTCCAAAAAATATTATCTCAATATGGTGAATTTTCACAACATTCTGAAGCAATAAAAAATCTCATTGCAAGAATTTCACGAGAACTGCCTCCTAATCCATCTGTGTTAAGTATGGTAGCCAAATTGTCTTCATTAATAAAAGAGGTTCTTCCTCGATCATCAGAATCTTTTTGGCAAGTATTCAGCGATCCATCATCATGTGCTGTTGGGTTAGAGCTGCACGCTTTACAAAAAATTTTCAATAAACTTGCTTCTAGTGATAGATCTTTGCCATTAGAAGAGCAAGTAAAAGAGTACGAATCTGCTCTTCTACGTAGTCATTTATATGACTCTATGACGACATTGAGTTGTTCTTCAAAAGGCTCTCTTTACTGTTTACCTCAGAGGGTCGACAGATTTACAGATCAGATTACTCAAGTGTTGTTTTCTGATTTTCAGTTTGCAGAACTTCCTAGCCAATTAGAGCAATGCACTCGCTTGCAATTACTTACCCTTCATGGTAATAGCATTACAGACCCTCTTTCTCGATTACCAGAGATGCCTGATTTGACCTGGCTTGACATTAGTCAAAATGGAATCAGCAAACTCTCAGATCAATTCCGTAAATTTCCGGCCCTAGAAACACTGCAACTTTATAAGAACAGATTAGCAGAACTTCCAGAGTCAATTTTTGGCTTGGAGAAATTGACTAAACTTTGGCTCAATGATAATCATTTGAAAAGCATTCCTGCTGCAATCGTACGCCTGCGTTCTTTGGAATCGTTGTTCCTTGGCGGAAACCAATTATCTGAACTTCCCGAAAGCTTTGCGCAATTGAAAAAATTAGGAATTCTCTGGCTCAATAACAATCTATTCACATACATTCCTCAATTCATTGAACGATTAGATCTTCGAGAACTCTATCTTCAGGGGAATCCTCTGAAAGAATTTCCAAAACTTCCGGAAACTCTTCATCAATTAACCCTTGATCAATCTCAGATTGAAAAATTTGAGCAAGAGATTGCACAATTACAACGAGAACGGCCCAGGTTAAAAATTTTGAACGAGAGAGGCGTAGCACAATGATTGGAGAGTGTTGAATAACTCACCTTCATTTTTTTTGGGTTAACAAAGCTTTTAGCGACCAAAAGTAACCCAAAAATGCTTCTCGTTCTATTCTCATGAAATGGGCGAGCTTTTGAACGAAGTTCAAAAGTTCGCCGTATATCATGGAGAGTTTGAGGGGTGAAAAACCCTCAAGCGGAGGTATGGGGTCGGCAAGCCCTCATATAACTTTGCTTGCATACCGATCATTAACATCTTTTCCATCCTTGACTTCCACACTTCTTCAAAGGTAGACTTTGCTCCTTAATGCGGAGAGAAAAATATGTGGCGTGCGCTTTTTGTTATTTGTACTTGTCTGGCTTTTGGTGCTGATATTGGCTCTTTTGTTGTGATGAATGCGCGGACAGGACGTGTTTTGAGTGAGCGAAATGCCCATCATAAGATGTATCCTGCGAGCACAACGAAGATTGCGACACTTGCGTATGTATTAAGTACTCCAGATCTTGATTTACAGCAGAGAATCGTTGTTCCAAGTGAGGCTGTGCGCATCCTTTCTGATGTTGAGAAGAGTCGCGATCATTTTACCCATTATCCATCCTATGTTTTAGAAGCGCGTTCTTCATTGGCAGGATTTAAAGCAGGAGAGATTATTACGTTAAAAGATGCTATTTATGGAAGTATGCTGGCTTCAGGCAATGATGCATCGAATACATTAGCGTATTACTGGGGGAATCGATCGATTGAGCAATGTGTTGAGCGAATAAATGGTTTTGTTGCCTCTTTGGGGTGTTTAAATACGTCTTTTCAGAATCCACATGGTTTGCACCATCCTGAACACATCTCTACTGCATATGATCTTGCTCTATTAACGCGATATGCGATGCAAAATCCGCTTTTTCGCAAGGTTGTGTCAACACCAACGTTTACTAAATCGAGAACCAATAAGCAGAAAGAGGTGACGTGGAATCAAACAAATCGGTTATTGGTTTCTGGGCCATATTATTATAAGCATGCTATAGGCGTAAAAACAGGGCATCATGCACGAGCTGGATATTGCCTTGTCGCTGCAGCTGAAAATCAGGATCGGTCTCTTATTGCTGTTTTACTCAATGTTCCCGAGCGCAAAGATGTTTTTATTACTGCAAAAAGTATGTTGCACAAGTTTTTGAGTGAACAAAAAGTTGAGCGTGCAATTGTTCAAGAGGGACCTGTGCAGTTGAAGAAAGTGTTGGAAGGCCATAGTTCTCCTTTGTCGTTGGCGGCAATGCGAGGGCTGAATATCGAATATTATCCTTCTGAAGAACCTGGTATACGAGCCTGTGTAGAATGGAACGCTCTTTGCTTTCCGATTCGAAGAGGACAGCAAATAGGATGTGTTCATGTTCTCGTGGATGATGAGGAGATAGCTAAGGTTCCGTTAATTTCACAAGAGGAGCGGTCGGCAACTTGGTATCAGCGGTTTTTAGAGGTTCAGAATGTGCTTCGAAACCATAGAGGTAAAGTGTTTTTAATCCTCTTTGCGACTTTAATTTTCTTTTTTTGGTATAGGCGCAGAGTGTAAATTTGAAGCTAGAAAGTTTTAACGATTTCCACTTTCAGATTGATCAGAGCTCAATGTTTTCATTACGATTATTTCAGTTTTATTGCACCAATCTAGACGCTTGCTCTGTGTAGAGAGATTTTCTGCTTTTAATATGTACTTGATTCTTTCTAATGAAAAAGCCTTGCCTAGGTTTTGATAAATCTCAGTAGCAGTTAAGCAGGGATTCTTTGCAACTACTCGAAGCACGCAACCTACCAAAAGAGGATAGAGATACTTGTCATCGGTTTTTTGCTGCAAAGTTTTATCGCTCGAAGGCTGTTGTTCTGTTTCATGAAGTTTTTGGTTTGGTTGATTAAAATAAAGTGATGTTATAGGGGGCTGTGGTGATGTCATGTCTATATTTCCTAAATATATATTTTATAAAAAACCGTATGATTACTATATTATATATAAACTTATTATCCAAGTAAATTTTCAAACAATGTAAGAGCAAAAAGTTAGTATAATTCGCTCCCTTAAGTAACCTCTGAATAAGTTCCCTGGAAGAAGATGAGTAGATTTTTTCTCAAGTTTTTTCTGTGCGACAAGTCAATAGCCTTTGCGCTATTGGCGAGGAGCAATGAGAAAAGTTGTGGAAAAAGATACCCATTTTCTTCCAGGGAACTTATTCAGAGGTTACTTAAAGTGGTGAATTTAGAAAAGGCGACGAAACTCTTTGTTTGACGGTTTCGAGTATTTCAAAGAGTTTGGCAGGAAGCTCTAATGTTCCTTTGTTCCAATTTACATCGTCATAAAGGCGAGTGAAGACTTTTTCTCCTGTTTCATTGGTAAATTCTTGGCCTTCCAACGCGCCCAAAAACAGTCCCAAAGACATTCTGAAGGCATTTTTCACAGATTCGATAGGAATGTTTCTTTGAATCCAAATAAAGGGCATTATGAAAAAAGGAATAATAATATCATCATGGGACATTGAAAAGAGCTCTATTCCAAGATTTGGAAAGAGGATATTGACCATCTTTTGAACCCATCTTGCACAATTATCACCTTGGACTTGGAAGACGAAATCTTCCTTTTGTGCTCTGAGAAGATCTTGGCGCAACGCTCCCATGAGTTGGATAAATTGATCTTTTGCGAGAGGAGGAAAGGGTACAGCTATTCTTGAGCGTGAATGATGAAATTTATTAGGATCAACGATAGTTAATATGCCCTGGTAGGTGCGATAGATGAATTGGAGTTGTTCCCAAGTAGTTATGGGAAATACTTTCGTGAACTTTCCTATGGAGAGGAGGTTGAACGTTCCATCTTCAAGGGGAATGGCAATTTCTATCCATGAATGCGTATCACGAGCACTCAAGTTTGGGTTAAGGGCGCGAGGCGCGAACAACAAATAAGGCGTGGCCAGTTTGAAAATTTGTCTCATATCGCTCTTCTAACTCTTTGCGAGTAAGTCTTTCGACGATTGGAAGGTCTTTGTACCATTCGGGGCTGGATAGGTCCATTGTTGAAAGCGTTCCATCAAGGAGCATAATTCCCTTTTGTACATATTCAAGATCAGCAATTTTTCGATTGTGTTCCTCAAATGTATCAAAGACCTCTTTGACAGTGCGTTTGACATTGTGAGCAATAGTAACATTATTTTGGGAATGGGCAATCGATTGGTATTTCCCATTAATCAGAAGCTGAACATCTTTTTGTATAGGGTCATCAGATGTTTGTATGAAGCGCAGTCCGCGGTTTGCTATTGCTTTGATGCGTATGTCAAGATTACAACGGGTAAGTTCTTTTTGCAGATATGGCGCTTGAATAAAGAGGTCGACAGCATCTGTGCAATCAGAGGGCATATTCGAAAATACGGTGTAAAAGAAAAGTTCAAGCAGAGTCCGATTTTCTCGAAGTGCATCGATGAATTGTGGATACTGGCAGGAGCGTTTGATTTTGGCAGCAGTACTTTGAGCCATTTTGTTGGCAAAGAAATCCTCTTTTGGCGCAACTATTTCTTCTTGCCAAGTTCTTAGCTCTTCTTGTAGCCAATTGATGTTTTGTTGGAGAGGTTTGGTTTGGCTGATTGTTTTTTGTGAGAGGTTAAGATATGTGTACATGGAAAGCACTTGATCTAATTCAGCTGTGACATTTCGAGGGGAAGTTGCTTGTGCGAGTTCAGAGCTGATCATGTTAAGAGGTGTACGCGGAGATTGTAATTGAGAGGCGCGAATGCGTTTTTCTTCAGTGATAGCATAATCTGCAAGAGACAGTTTAAAGGCATGAACTATTGCTGTATATGTATCAATGTATTTTGATTTTTCGTTTTGCTCAAAAGGATTTTCGAGAAGATAGACGGCAAAATTGTGAGCTGCTTCAACCGTATCATTCCAACCAAAGATATAGCCAAAGATGCTGCGTATCCATGCTATGATTTGCCAACGCCGCTCCCATTGCCCATCGATTATAGAGATTGATTCTCCATTTTTAACGGCTTGAAGGAGTTCACCAGTTGTTAATTCGATGCGTTCCATTAGCTAACTATTATGTAAATATCCTTTCAAGTTGACTGGATATCGAGCTCATTTTGCAGCCATGTGCTGATTTTATGGGCCAGATCTTTATGAATAGGAATATGTTTCATATCATTAATTGTATCGATATCACTCAGTTGACCGAGCGAGAAGTTAATAATATCATTATTTAAACTATTTTCTTGATGATCATAATCAATGCTGCCCAAAATATGTGCAGGACCCAGCAAAGTTTTGTTGGTATGTGTATCGATAATTGTAACGAGCGCAAGAGTCAGGGCGCGGTTTTCATTTTTTATAAGATCATGATGACCTTTTTTATCTTTTGTTGGGTCATATCGAAATCCAATCTTTTCTTCTTTCTTATCAAGGATTTTTACTTTGAGTTGGTATTGTCCATATTCATCAACGTGAAATCCTGGCTGCGCATTGATAGCTTCAACAAGGGCTGAGGTAAGGTTTCCAGTACTGTCTCCTTCAACATACGGAATGCGTACGGCCTTAGAGTGACCAATGCTGTCACTAATCCTCCATCCAGAACACCCTGTGAGCAATAAAAAGCTTAAAAGAATTTTATGCCGGAATAGAGAGGTGCAGTTCTTCAACATATTGAGCAAGATCCTTCATTCGGTTTTTACACAAATGAGCAACGTGATAAGAGGGAAGCGTTGTTGCTGCGAGGTGATAATACAATATTGAGGCTTTTGGTTGCGACATTCTTTCGTACAATTGTCCAGTTTGATAGAGCGCATCGACATAAAGCTCTTGCATAGAACGGTATTCATCTTCGAGGAGGGAGAGTTCTTCAGCCTGTGGGAACTCTTTTTTCAATTCTCGAAGGTTGATCTCTGCGAGAACAAGGGCATCTGAATTTTGTGGTTGTTTTTTGAGCTCTTCAAAATAGCAGGTAGATATTCCGTGGAAAGCATTTAAAGCAAACCGAGACCCTCGAAATCGCCGTATAGTTGTGTGATAAGTATCAATGGCTTGTTCATACTCCTCCTCTCGCGTTAAGAGTTTCCCTTTTTCAATCAGGGCTGTTCCTGCGAGTTCATGGTTGGGTAGGCCTGCAGCTATTTCATCAAAGATTTCTACGGCCAAATCGCTTCCATTCATGATTTTTGGCATAGATGGTGATCCAAACATTCTTCTTCTGCATCCTGAAGCCAATCTCATAGCAATATCAAGTTTATATCGATAGAGATCTTCTAAGTGTGTTGGCGTGTTACTTTTCAGCAAATAAGAAGAAAAATGTTCGTTTGCAAGATCGAATTCATTTTCTTCGTAGAGCGTGACTCCTAAGTAGTAATGGGCATCATTAGCAAGAGAGTAATCGGCAAAATTTGTGATAACAATATGGAACTGATCTTCAGCAGCTGACCAGTTATGGGCTTTTAAGGCTTTCATGCCGAGTTCAAAATGGTCTTCCACGCTGTGTGTAGCTATGTATTTTGTATTAATGAGCCGGCCATTCTTGAGTAAATAGGCCCCTTGGACTTGTGTGGATAAAAGGAGAAGACAAAATGAGAGTATGTATTTCATATGTGTTTCTTTGTATAATGTTTCAACCATTTTACTCGATGGGAAGTAAATAAGTATACTTCAAATGAAGTTTGGTTCTTGTTGTTAATTGTTCAGTCGTTCATGCTTTTTATTCCCTTTCAATAACAGGAGGAAAATATGAATATATTAAAACGGAAATTTATGTTCTTGGTAGCATCTATTAGTGCTTGCACGTTAAGTGGGTATGCCCAAGATGTGCAAACCAAGGTCGAGCTTGGACAAGGATATCGCCGAGATCATCTTAAATGGAGCATTTCGGGTTATCATAATAAGCCTAATATTTGTTCTGAATTGGATTGGAAAGATATTGACGTCTATCTCACAACACTAAAGACAAGTATGTCCAACCAGGAATATATTGCGGCTTTGGATCTTGCGTACGGTAATATTCTGAATGGTCGTGTTCGAGATTCCGATTATGCCCTCAGTCATAGAAGGGGTGAGTTTGCACGAGCATATGCTAGAAATAGTGGAGATTATACATTCGATGCAATGGCTCGAATAGGTCGTATTTTTGAATTCGCAGATAAAGCAACCATTACTCCAAGTTTAGGATATGGTGCCTTTTGGCAGAATCTTCGAGTGAAGAATGGTCATGGTAAAATAGGGTACAAAGGTGATAATTTAAAAAAACTCAATTCTACATATCAAGCAAGATGGTATGCACCTTTTGTTCATTTAGGCTTTTCCAGTCCATTAACCCAAAGCACAATTTTTGATGTAGGATATGCTCTTTTTTACCCTGTTCGTTATCGAGCTCATTTGCATTGGAATTTGCGCAATAAGCGAAACACCGATCAGTCGAATGAATGGAAAAATATTGGACACCGTGCGAACTTAGGGCTTCGTTTTGCCTGTACTGACAGGTTAGAGTTAGGTCTAGGTTGCGCGTTAAGCCGATTTGAAACTCACGGAGGAACATCTTCATTCCGAAATCGAAATAAAAAAAATAAAAGGGATCGTGGATCCGGAAGAATTCCTTTTAGAAAATCAGAAAGAACCTTTGCTGATTATCTCTTAACCCTTTCGTATTCGTTTTAAGCTCTAACTCCGCTTGATTTACGTAATATCAAGGCCTAGCTTCTGCAGTAGCTTTTTAGTAGATCCCGTAACTGTACATGTTTACGGGATTATAATTCGTGAACTGAATCGATCATAGGAGCTGATTTACCCTGATAAAAATCAGACACAGCTGTTCGAAGATAATCTAGGATATTTAACCCAGCTTTCTTTAGGGCAAGGGTGATCCCTTGCCGAGGCGTTACAGGAAGTAGATGATGTGATCAAACAACTTCTAAACAAGCGTATTGTTACATAAAAATGATATGCTATAAGC